>Ga0210384_10004074_pt1 | contig 16478 bp, 13 predicted proteins | sample IncBWH2MmetaG_FD_160574 | JGI IMG/M metagenome (GOLD analysis project Ga0210384, IMG submission 160574) | Forest soil microbial communities from Barre Woods Harvard Forest LTER site, Petersham, Massachusetts, United States - Inc-BW-H-2-M | ecosystem: Environmental > Terrestrial > Soil >...
GTTCTTCAGCGGCGGAAAACTCCAGGAGTCCTGGCCGAAATGCGTCATTGAGACGATCTGGTGCTTTGCCAGATCGGCCGGCTCGTTGATGACAGGATGCCGGGACAGATACGCGGGCGATGCCGCGACCACGCGCCGGACCTCGCCGAGCCGGATCGCAATTGCGTTCGAATCCGCCAGATGCGCAATCCGCAGCGCGACGTCGATGCCTTCGTCGATCAGATTCACCTGCCGGTCGAACATGAGCAGCCGGACCGACACTGTCGGATATTCGTTCATGAAAGCATCGACCACCGGTCGCACCACGTCTTCCCCGGTGATCATGGGCGCGGTGAGCGTCAATGTCCCGCGCGGCGCGGCCCGTTCGCCGCCGGCCGCGATATCGGCTTCCTCGAGTTCGGCCAGCACGCGCCGGCAGGCGGCCACATAGCGCTCGCCCGCTTCGCTGAGCTTCAGGGCACGCGTTGTCCGATGCAACAGCTCGGTCCCGACATGCGCCTCGAGAAAGGCGATCGCCCGGCTCACCGCAGCCGGCGATCGCCCGAGCCGCCGGCCCGCGCCCGCGAGGCTGCCCTCCTCCACGGCAGATACGAACACTTTCATCGCATCGATGCGGTCCATGGGAGTTCCGCTGTGAGCCGGCACTGGCGCTTGTTACTATGCGCTTCAGAGCAAAATGGGACAGCGTCGGGTCAAACGCAACGGAAAGCCAAGCGGCGGCCACGATGCGAACTGGCTGGTCTGGTACGCCGACGACATCGTGAGGGAGCAACGCGGCGAGAAACTGCCCGACTGAACTCCTGCTTCGCTCATATGCTATGCGCAAAAAAATCCGCCTCGGCTTTTGACCGAGGCGGCGCAAGGTTGTTCTTGGGTGTGTGTGCCGGCGACGCCGAACGTGAAACGCCGCAGACGCCGACGATCTAGCATGGTCGGCTCACGGCGACCTTACGGGGCGCGGCCAATCTTTCTTGCGCGTACAACGGGAACCGCATCGGCAATATTGCTGCGCAATTGTGCAAAACTGCACTTTTGGGTGCTTGCGTCACGTTGCATTCAGGCAACACTGGCTTTAGAAAAGGCCATTGTCCCGCGGTTTCGCCATTGCGTGTCCACACCGCGACTCGAAAATTTCATCCGAGTCGCTGGCGCGCTCGTGCTAAATGGCTCGGCTGGGGCCTTTGGAGTCTGGGATCATGAATCCGCGACTGGCTACACTGGCAGAATTGTGCCGCGAGACTGTCCTACCAGCTTCGGTGCTCGCGTGCCTGGCGCTCGGTGCAGCCGACGTGGAGTACACAAAGGCAGCGTCAAAAGCAGCGCCAGTTGTGAACCGCATCGCGCCCGCTCTTGCCGCCGACGCCCGCGCCGCACGCCAGCCGCAACCAGTCACGTTCAACTACGCAGCTTTGGGCAACAGCGCTCCCGCCAAGGCCGATGTCGCAACAGCCAACGCTGAAGTCACGCCTGCCAGCGCCAATGCCGTGACATCAAGCGCAGCCGTTGCAGAGGCAGGCTTGGAGCCCACTACGGAAACTTCCGCTCAGGCAGCGCCGACCGAACACGCGCAAACGCCGCCCACGCCCACGCATGAGGCCGACAAGCCGATCGTTACGGCCTCGCTCGGCGATCCCGCTGATGTGCTGCCGCAGGACACACCATCAGCGCAAGTCGCGACGGAAGCGGTGCCATCAGGCGCAGCCGCATCGGATACGAGCGACGCCAAACAGGACGGCAAGTCGCCGGTCGATACGGTCGCGGTTCTCGACGAATGCTATGACGTCGATGCCTGCATCGATCGCTATCTGTGGGCGCTCTATCAGCGCACGCCCAAGGAAGACACTGCCAAGGAGCAAGAGCAGCGACAAGTGACGGTCAAGCGCAAGGGCAAGCTTGTGACGATCACCAGGACGGTTTCGTCGATGAAAGACGAGGACTTCTCCTGGAAGGACCCGAAGGCCGCCGACCACGCCGGGATGCCCATCATGGACTACGTGATCGGCGGCGTGGACCGGGATTTCAAGATGCGGTTGTTCCGCATGCTGCATGCGGCGGAGCAAGCCGGCCTGTCTCCCGGTATCACCAGCGCGTTCCGCGACGACTATCGCCAGTCGATTGCAAGCGGCCTTAAGGCGGCCAATGACCGCTCCTACCATGGCGGCAGTTTCCGTGGCGGTTACGGCCATGGTCTCGCGGCTGACGTCGTGAGCACCAATGGCGCTACGCGCGCGCTGCGGCAGGCTTCGACCGAAATCTTCTGGGGTTGGATCGATAAACACGGCGCCGAATTCGGCATCGGCCGCCCCTATCTCGATCACGATCCGCCGCACGTCGGCCCGATCGACGGCCAGGAATATGCCAGCCACAATCCGAAGGTACGGCAGGCGGCCGCGCGGGCACGTCGTGGTGTCGCCGCACACGTCGATCATACCCCGGCGAAACGCGCCAAGCTCGCCAGATCCTCGTAAGCGTTTTTTCGCGAGGCGGCTCTGCCCGCCCCTAAAGCGCGATGAATCGTCATCGCGCTTTAGGTTTTTATTTGTGCATGATCTCCGCGCAAACGCTACGCGTTTGTCGCGAGGGAAAACCGCTCCACACTTTTCCGGATCATGCACTATTTCGAGCTGACCGGCAGCGAGCCGGCGGGAGCAATCGCGTCCATGTCGGCGGCCGTGAGCGGCTGATCGACGATGAAGAGGTAGGATCCCGCGGAGACGACGCCGATCAGCGCGCCGACGACCAGCGCGGGCACGAAGGAGCCCGTGTTCTGGACGATCAGGCCGGTCACGGTGGGCGCCAGCGCGCCGCCGAGATAGCCGCCGAAATTCTGCACCGCGCCGATCGAGGCCGTGCAATTGGTCGGCACCGCGACCGAGCTCAATGCCCAGGCGCAGGTGCTCGTCACATACAGCAGGAACAGCGAGACCGAGATGAAGGCGATCGCCAGCGCATTGCTGCTGACATAGGCCGCAGCCACCGTGCAGGCCGCCGTTCCCAGTAGCGCAAGCGCTGCCGGATAGCGCCGGCTTCGCAGCGGCTCGACGCCATTGCGCACCAGGATGTCGGCGATGTAGCCGCCGACCACACCTCCGACGACGCCGCAGGCGAACGGCACGGCCGCCGCCCATCCCGTGTACTTCACGCTCATGTGCCGCTCGATCTCGAGATAGCCGGGCAGCCACGCGGTGTAGATCCAGGTGAGATAGATGCAGCCGAAATAGCCGAAAATCATGCCCCAGGTGGTGCGGAAGCGGAACAGCAGCTTCCACTCGGCAAAGGTGACCTTGGTGCGCTGGCCCGGCGGATCGCCCTGGGTCCGATAGGTATTTTCCTGCGCCGTCAGCGCGACCTCGCCGGGATTGCGATAGATCACGCACCAGAATGCCGCGACGACGAGACCGGCGACGCCCATGATCACGAACATGCCGCGCCAGCCGAAGGAAAGCATGAGATAGGTCAGGAGCGGCACGGCGATCGCGGTGCCGAGCGAGGAGGCGCAGTTGAAGATGCCGGTGGCAAGGCCCCGGTCGCGCTGATTGAACCAATCCCGCACCACCCGCGCGCCGGTCGGAAATTGCGGCGCCTCGCCGAGGCCGAGCAGCACGCGCGCACCGAAGAACTCGCCGAAATTCCGCACCAGCCCGCCCAGCAATTGCGCGAGCGACCAGAGCGTGAGGCCCATCGTCAGGAGGATGCGCGGCCCGAGCCGGTCCACCATGGCCCCGGTCGGCAGTTGCGCAAAGGCGTAGGCCCAGAGAAATGCTGAGAGAAGGTAACCCATGTCGGCGATCGACAAACCCAGCTCTTCCCGGATCAGCGGATTGGCGACGGCAAGTGTGGCGCGGTCGATATAGTTGACGACACCTGCGACGACGAGAAGCGCCAGCGCGACACGCTGAATGGTTTTGAGACGCGACGTTGCAAGTTCCGGCGTCGCAAGTTGTGGTCCGGACATGGTTCCTCACCTTTTTTGTTGTTGGGCGCGAACCTAGTCAGCGTGACCGCTGCAATCCAGAACGGAGTTTGCCGGAGCTGATGTGCAATTTTGACATGGACGCGACAGCGGCGCGCGTCGCGTGAATCGCGACCGCGCCATCACGCACCGCGCGGTTGCGCGAGCGTGATGGCGTCGGATCAGTTGATGGGAATCAATTCGCCGGTGCTACTCCGCAGGCGCCTTGGCCGCCCCCGTCGCGCTTTCCGCCAGCGCCAGTGCCTGCAACGCCTTCGGCTTGCGCAGCCGCACGTAGATTTGTGCGAGCAGCAGGACGGCGCACAGGAACAGGAAGAACGCGCTGATGGGACGTTCGAGGAAGACCAGAACATCGCCGCGCGATATCAGCATCGAACGTCGGAAGTTTTCCTCAAGCCTGGGCCCGAGCACGAATCCGAGCAGGATCGAGGCCGGATGGAAGTCGAGCAGCAGCAGGAGATAGCCGACAAGACCGATCACCACCGTCTCTCCGACCTGGAACATGTCGTTGTTGGTCGAATAGACGCCGATCGCAACAAAGAACAGCGCGCTCGGATAGAGGTACTTGTAGGGAATCATCAGGAGCTTCACCCACAGCCCGATCAGGGGCACGTTGAGCACGACCAGCATGATGTTGCCGATCCAGAAGCTCGCGATCAGGCCCCAGAATATGTCCGGGTGCTCCTTGATCAGTTGAGGTCCGGGCACGATGCCCTGGATCATCAAGGCGCCGAGGATCAACGCCATGACCGCGTCGCCGGGGATGCCGAGGCTCATGGTCGGGATGAAGTCACCCTGCACCGAGGAGTGCGTCGAGGCTTCCGGACTGGCGACACCCTCGATCATGCCGGTGCCGAATTTCTCCGGCGTCCTGGAAAACTTCTTCTCGGCCGCGTAGGCGATGAACGAGGCGATCGTCGGGCCCGTTCCGGGAATCAGCGAACACAGGCTGCCGACGATCGTGCCGCGGAACATCGCCGGAATCGCGCGGCGCAGTTCGTCGCGCGTGGGACGCAGATCCCGAAGCCCGACATGGGAGTAGCGCGTGTTGATGTCGGAGTACTGGTTCACGCTCTTCATGAACTCGGCAATGCCGAACAGCCCGAGCGCGAGACCGACGAGCTCGACGCCGTCAAACAGACTCTGGATGCCGAAGGTGAAGCGCGCCGTTCCGGTTTCGATGTCGGTGCCGACGATGCCGAGCAAAAGGCCGAGGCAGGTCATGGCGATGCCCTTGAGCGGCGAGCCACGCGCCAGCGTCGAGCCTGCGAGCAGGCCGAGCAGCATCAGCGAGCAGATTTCAGTCGGGCCGAATTCCAGCGCGATTCGGACCAGCACCGGCGCCAGGAAGATCATCTCGGTGATGCCCCAGGAAGCACCGACGAAAGAGGAGAGCACGGTGATGCCGAGTGCCGCGCCGCCCCGCCCCTGTTTGGTCAGCGGGAAACCGTCGAGACATGTCACTGCGTGTGGTGGATGGCATGGCAAATTGAGCAGGATCGAGCAGATCGCTCCGCCATATTGCGCGCCATAGAACACACCTGAGAGCATCAGGATCGCGCCCACCGGCTTGATGCCGAAGGTCAGCGGCAGCAGCACCGAGATCGTGGCCAGCGGCCCCATGCCCGGCAAAACGCCAACCATGTTGCCGACCAGCACGCCGACAAAGCACCACATGATGTTCTGCGGCTCAAAAGCGACACCGAAGCCGTACCAAAGATCGGAAAGAGCGCTCGCGAACATCTAGAAACCCCACCGAAACAGCGGAAACGGCACTTTCAGCACGTAGGAGAAGAGGAAGCAGCCGCCGACCGTGATGCCAGCGGCCAGGATCGCCGAGTTTTTGATGTTTGACGTCTTGTCGCCGAGTGCAGCCACGAAGACGCACATGAAGGTGGCGGCGGCCATGCCGAAGTAAACGCCGAACAGGATGAACATCAGTGGGCCAGCCAGGATGCAGGCCCAGCCGCGCCATTCCATGCTGTCAGGGAGGATTTTCTCGCCCTCCTCCAACGGCGTCGCCAGCCCCGTGATGAAGATCAGGGCGCCAACGAACATCATGATGATGCCGAGCATAAAGGGAAACATGCCCGGGCCCATATGCATGAAGGTGCCGAGCTTGTAGGTCGTCGAATTCAGCGTGACGCCGGCGCCGAGCAGGACCATCATCAGCCCGGCGTAAAAATCCTTTTTCTGGAGCAGATTCTGCACGCCAGCGCCTCCCAAGTCATTTTCTCATTATCGCAACGGCTCAGCCAACCGTCCAACCAACCTTGGGCTAATGTGTCAAGAACCGAACGCGGCTCCATTTCGTCGCATCAGACTTCTTTTCTCGCCATGGCCGCCCGGGCAACCCGGTTTACGACAAGCGGCGGACGCTGCGGCACAGCCATTTCCTCAGCTTTTGAAGGCTTGGAGCGGCTGTTTCGCCGACTTTGCCGAATCCGGCGATATTTCCGCTAGTGCCAAAATTTTGAGGAACCGCTCTCCCATAACATTGGTTGTCCTGTCCGGGTGGTGCGCAACCGGCGGGAGAGCGACATGGATCGGCAGACCAAACACGAGATCATCATCGTGGCGATCGCAAGCCTCGCGCCGATCCCGCTGATCACGGCCGCGGTGGTTACGATCCTGTCTTGAGCAGCGTTCCGGCCGCGACGCGGCCAAAGCGATCACGTCGCAGCTTTCGCCGCTTTCTTTTTTGCTTTCGGCTTTGCAGATTTGGCTGGCGCTTCCGCCTGAGGCGCCGCATCGACCGAACTCAGCCGGCCGGCCGTGAAGGTATAGATACCGGCGCGTGGACCGTGCAGCCAAGTGATCACGGCCTGGCGCTCGCCGCCCGGATTGCTCGATAGATTGACGTTTTCAGGCGCGCCGATACCGCGCACCACGTCGCATTCGGTATGGCCAAGCGCCACCGAGCCGCCAGCCGCCGGCGCGCCTGCCGGACCGTCAGCCAGGGCCTGCGCACCATCAGGACCGCCCGGCTGGGGCATGCCCGCGCAATAGCCCTCGGCGCTGACGAGGTCCTGGGCCCCGACCGGCGAGGTCGGACTCAAGGGCGGCGCGCTGATCGATACGTTGCTGATGCTGAGGCGGCCGGCGCGCTGAAACCAGTCGGCATCCCTGGTAAAGATGTCGGACGAAGTCGAACAGGCCGCCATGACAGGGGCCAGCGCGAGCAGCATCGAGAGCCGCCAAAGATGTTGGTTGTCGCCTCGCACGATAAACTTAGTTCCCCGATCCAGCCCCTAAAGGTCTGTCCGACCATCACTTTGCGGCGTCACCGTGGCTGACGGAAGTCCCCCCGCAACGATACCGCAGAATATCATTAATTCCCAAGAATTTCCCAAAGAACTCATCAAGAAAGGCGCCAAAAGCAAGACGCCAAGGCACAAAGCAAGGCAAAGGCCAAGCGGCCTCGGGGGCCGTTAATCGCGCCGCCGCCAGCGGCCCTGCTCGTCGGCCTGCCAGTAGGTTACCTCGAATCCGCGGGACTTGCAGTCGGTCCATGCCCCGCGCGCCTGGGCGAGCGCCTCGGCATCGTCGCCGTTGAAGAGCAGCACCACCCGCTCATAGGACTGCGAATCCGCCGGCAACGCCGCGTTGTCGACCAGGAAGCGGACATTGGCCTGGTTCGGATTCGTCTCCGTCACTGCCAGCAGCACTGGCTGGTCAGCCGCATCGCCGGCGCGCCAAGTGGCATGGGGCAGAAACGAATCGTCGCGATAGGTCCATAGATGCGCGTCGAGCGCATCGGCCCGTTCCTCGGAGGTCGATTGCACGATCACGCGCCAGCCGCGCTCGAGCGACTTCTCGAGCAGCGGCGGCAGCACGTTCTCCACCGTCATGTTCTGCAGATGATAGAACAGGACCTCAGTCATTTCCCTAAGTCATCTTCCCGGGTCATTTTTCATAATATTCGGAGACCAGCCGCTCCAACAGCCGCACGCCAAAACCCGAGCCCCAGCTATGGTTGATCTCGGTCTTCGGTGCGCCCATCGCGGTGCCGGCGATGTCGAGATGCGCCCACGGTGTGTTGTCGACAAAGCGCTGCAGGAATTGGGCTGCCGTCACCGAGCCGCCGTAACGGCCGCCGGTGTTTTTCATGTCGGCGAATTGCGAATCGATCAGCTTGTCATATTCGGCCGAAAGCGGCATGCGCCAGACCTTTTCGCCGGTCTCCTGCCCGACCTTGGTGAGGCGCTCGGCAAGCTCGTCATTATTGGAGAACAGGCCGGCATTCTCGGTGCCGAGCGCGACCATGATCGCGCCGGTCAGCGTTGCCAGATCGACCATGAATTTCGGCTTGAACTTCTTGGCCACGTACCAGAGCACGTCGGCGAGCACGAGGCGGCCTTCCGCGTCCGTATTGATGATCTCGATGGTCTGACCGGACATCGAGGTGACGATGTCGCCGGGGCGCTGGGCGTTGCCGTCGGGCATGTTCTCGACAAGGCCGATGGCGCCGACCGCATTCACTTTCGCTTTCCGCGCCGCGAGCGCATGCATCAGCCCGACGACGCAGGCAGCGCCTCCCATGTCACCCTTCATGTCCTCCATACCGCCCGCGCTCTTGATCGAAATGCCGCCGGTATCGAAGCAGACGCCCTTGCCGACGAAGGCGACTGGAGAATCGCCCTTCTTGGCGCCGTTCCAGCGCATGATCACGGTACGGCTGGGTCGGGCCGACCCCTGGCCCACGCCGAGCAGTGCGCCCATGCCGAGCTTGGCCATCGCCTTGACGTCGAGAATCTCGACCTCGACGCCGAGTTTCTTCAGTTGCGCGGCGCGGCGGGCGAACTCCTCGGGGTAAAGTACGTTCGGCGGCTCGTTGACGAGCTCGCGCGCGAGAATGACGCCGTCGACAATATTGGCGTCCGGCGCAAAGGCCTTCTTCGACGCCGCCACGTCCTCGACCGCGATCGAGACGTCAGTGCGCAGCGCCTTCTCTTCGCCGTCCTTCTTCTTGGTCTTGTAGCGGTCGAATTTATAGACTCGCAGGCGGACGCCCGAGCCAATGGCCGCCGCCTCTGCCGGCTGCATGGCTGCCTCGGGCAGTTCAGCGATCACGGTAACAGCTTCGCTCGCCGAATTCAGTTTGCCGGCCAACACCCCGCCGAACTTGAAGAAATCCTTCTCCTTGAGCTCGGCCGGCTTGCCCACCCCGACCACGATCAAGCGCTGAACCTTGATTCCGTCCGGCTCCAAAATATCGAGTGCCGATCCACTCTTTCCCTTGAATTGGTTGGTAGCCGCCGCACGCTTTATCAAGGCGGCCGCCGTCCCTAGGGCTTTCCTTGTGGCAGCACCGAGCTTCAACGCGTCGTCGCAAAACACCACGAGGATGCCGCGCGGGGCGGCGGAAAACGGGACGAAGCCGACCTTGACGGCGTCGGACATGGGTAGACCTCCAGAATCAGGGCTTTTGCGGGATAGCGCGGCCGGCCCGGCGTGTCTGCTGGACGCGCCCAAGCCGCCGCAAAAAGGCGCCTTTGCGGCCACTATGACCCGGCTTCGGGCAGCCTGCCAAGCGGTGTGTAGAACAGGCGTGGCGGGTCTGCCACATCAGATGAAATATTAACCATCTTTTTACCGTGCCACGGCGCAGCCATTTTGTTGACGGATCAAAGGGATGGTAGTGAGAGTATTAATCGGTTGGACGTGGGACTGAGCGTGACCAAAGGGGACCCTTTTTCAAGGGGTTGGGCGCGCCGCGGTGTTCGGTCGTGGCAGGGCGGGATCGTGCGGTAAGCGATGGGGTCGATCGATAAGTATATTTTCCGCACGACGCTCGCGTCGTTTGCGCTGGTCTTGGTCAGCCTGACGGGCGTGATCTGGATTACGCAGGCATTGCGCGGCATCGACCTGATGACGAGCCAGGGCCAGACCATCATCACCTTCCTGGGGCTCACCAGCCTGGTGATTCCCGCGCTGATCCTGATCATCGCGCCGGTCGCGCTGATGATCGCGATCTCGCACACGCTGAACAAGCTCGCGACCGATTCGGAAATCATCGTGATGAACGCCGCCGGCTTCTCGCCGTTCCGGCTGTTCCGTCCCTTCATCTACGCCACCATCGTGGTGGCGATCCTGGTTGCCTTCATCGCCGCCTATCTCGCCCCCGACGGCATGCGGCGAATCAAGCAATGGGACGCCGAGATCACCGCCGACGTACTCACCAACGTGCTGCAGCCCGGCCGCTTTGCCCAGCTCGATCAGAACCTCACCATCCGGATTCGCGAGCGCCAGCCCGGCGGCCTTCTGATGGGCATCTTCATCGACGACCGCCGTGATCCCAAGGAGCGAATCTCGATCGTCGCCGACCACGGCACCGTGGTGAAAAGCGGCGCCAATTCCTTCCTCGTGCTCGAGGACGGCAATCTGGAAAAGTTCGAAGCCGACAAACGCGATCCGGCGATCGTCGCTTTCGGCCGTTACGCCTTCGACATGTCCAAATTCTCCCAGCATAACGACGTCGCGCTCGGCATCCGCGAGCGCTACCTCTGGGAGCTGATGTGGCCCGAAGAAGAAGACCCGATGTACAAACAGGTGCCCGGCCAGTTCCGGGCCGAGTTGCATGACCGCTTCATGTCGCCGATTTACCCGTTCGCGTTTGCCGCCCTCACCTTCGCCTTCCTCGGCGCACCGCGCACGACGCGCCAGAGCCGCAACTTCTCGATTGGCGGATCGATTATCGCCGTGTTCGGCCTGCGCATGATCGGATTTGCCTGCTCGGTGATGACGGTGAAGACGCCGATGGCGGCGGCCGTCCAATACGCGATGCTGTTTGGGGGAGTCGCGCTTGGCGTCTGGATCATCACGGCCGGCGTCGTGATCGAACCGCCGCCGGCGCTGCTGGAAGCCATCAACAAATCCAACGCCCGCCTGTTGCGGCTCATCGGACGGCCGGCCACAGCATGAGCATGGTCACCAACACGCTCGGGCGCTATTTTGCCGGCCGCTTCGTGGTCTCGGCCATCGGCGTGTTTGCCAGCATCTTCGTGCTGCTGGTGCTCGTCGACTACATCGAGATGGTGCGCAAGACCTCGGGCCTTGCTTCCGCCCCGCCGATCATGGTGGCGGAGACCTCGCTGTTCCGCGTGCCGCAACTGCTCGAAAAGATGATGCCGTTCTGCGTGCTGATCGGCGCCATGACCTGCTACCTGGCGCTGTCGCGACGGCTCGAGCTCGTGGTCGCGCGCGCGGCCGGCGTTTCAGCCTGGCAGTTCATTGCGCCGGCACTGGCGGCCGCGATGATTCTCGGAATGCTCGCTACCGTCGCCTACAATCCGATGTCGGCGAACTTGCGCGAGATTTCCAAGCAAATGGAAGCTGAGCTGTTCGGCGGCGCGCCCGGCGGCGGCGTGCAGGACGCGTCCGGCTTCTGGATCAACCAGATCAACACCGACGGCCAGGTCATCATCAATGCCGCGCGCAGCGAGCATCAAGGCGCGCGCCTGACCGGATTGACGCTGTTCCGATTCGACACGAACAACGTTTTCAAGGAGCGCATCGAAGCGCGCGAAGCGACGCTGGAGGACGGCTATTGGTTGTTCAGGGGCGCGCGGCGATTCTCGCTCAGCGCGCCGCCCGTCGATCAGGACAGCTTCAGGCTTGCGACGTCGCTGACGCCGGCGCAGGTGCGCAACAGTTTTTCGACCCCCGAAACTGTGTCCTTTTGGCAACTTCCTGGATACATCCGCTCGTCGGAAAGTTCGGGCTTTGCGACCGCCGGATATCGCCTGCAGTACCATAAGCTTCTGGCACAGCCATTTTTGCTGGCTGCGATGGTGATGTTGGCTGCATCTGTGAGCCTGCGCTTCTTCAGATTCGGTGGCGTGCAAAAGATGGTTTTGAGTGGCGTGGGCGCTGGCTTTCTGCTCTATGTTCTCTCGAAAGTAACCGAAGACTTGAGCAAGGCCGAGTTGATGCATCCGATCGCTGCGGCGTGGTTGCCCGTCGTTGTGGGTGGCCTCACCGGCTTTTTGGCCTTGTTGTACCAGGAGGACGGCTAGTGGCAGGTGTCACCGCCCTCCATATGAATCTGTCCGCGTGGTCGCGGCGCGCGTCCGTGCGCCGCCACGGTGGACGCTTCGCCGCGATCAGGCCGCTGCTCGCGCTGCTGCTGGCTGTGTTCGCAGCCGGTGCGCTCGAGCTGGCGACCACTGCGCCGGCTGCCGCGCAATACACGCCGCGGCCGCCGCATCCGACCAGGCCGCGCGTTGCCAATGACGGCCAGATGTTGGTGCAGGCCACCGAGGTCGATTACGATTACACCAACAATCGTGTCGCCGCGGTCGGCAACGTCCAGCTCTATTACAACGGCACCAGCGTCGAAGCCGACAAGGTCATCTACGACCAGAAGACCAAGCGGCTGCATGCCGAGGGCAACATCCGCATGACGGATGCCGACGGCAAGATCACCTATGCCAACGTCATGGATCTTTCCGACGACTATCGCGACGGCTTCGTCGATTCGCTGCGCGTCGACACGGCCGACGACACGAGGATGGCCGCCACGCGTTCCGATCGGTCCAGCGGCAATTACACCGTATTCGAGAACGGCGTGTACACCGCCTGCGCCCCCTGTAAGGACGATCCGAAGAAGCCGCCGCTCTGGCAGGTCAAGGGCGCGCGCATCATTCACGACCAGAACGAGAAGATGCTGTATTTCGAGACCGCGCAGCTCGAATTCTTCGGCGTGCCGGTCGCCTATATGCCCTACTTCTCGACGCCCGATCCGACCGTGAAGCGCAAGTCGGGCTTCCTGATGCCGGGCTACAGCTCCGGCACGACTGCTACCGGCATCGGACTTGAAACCCCCTATTACTGGGCGATCGCGCCCGATTATGACGCGACGTTCACCCCGCGTTTCATGACGAATCAGGGCGTGTTGGCGCAGGCCGAGTTCCGCCAGCGGCTGGTCAACGGCTCTTATCAGATCAAACTCTACGGCATCGACCAGCTCAAACCGGACGCCTTCGCCGGCGAGCCCGGCGATCGCCAGTTCCGCGGCGGCATCGACACCAAGGGCCAGTTTGCGCTCAACGACAAATGGGTCTGGGGCTGGGACGGCGTCCTGCTGACCGACTACTTCTTCTTCTCCGACTATCGCCTGGCGCAGTACAAGGATCCCCTCAACTCGTTCCTGATGTTGCCGACGGAAGCAATTTCACAGCTCTATCTGACCGGTGTCGGTAGCCGCAGCTATTTCGACCTGCGCACGGAATATTATCTGAGCTATTCGGGCAACCAGCAGCAGGTGCCCGTCATCTATCCGGTGTGGGACTATTCGAACGTCTTCAACTACCCGATCTTCGGCGGCGAAGTCTCCTACAAGACGAACTTCGTCAACCTGACGCGCAATGACGCCGTGTTCGATCCGATCACGACTCTGGCCAATACCAACAGCCTGTGCACGACCACGTCCGCCGATCCGTTGGCGCGGACTCCGTCGCAATGCTTGTTGCGCGGCTTCCCGGGAACCTACACGCGGTTCACTGCGGAGGCCGAGTGGCGGCGCTCGTTCACCGATCCGATCGGCGAAATCTGGACGCCGTTCGCGATCATGCGGGCGGACGCGATCAACGCCGACGTTTCCAATCAGCCCGGCGTCTCGAACTTCCTGCCGGTGGGCGACACCCAGGCACTGCGCCTGATGCCGACCGTCGGCCTCGAATACAAATATCCCTTCATCAACGTGCAGCCATGGGGCTCGACCACGATCACGCCGATCGCGCAGGTCATCATTCGTCCGAACGAGACCTATGCCGGCAAATTGCCGAACGAGGACGCACAGAGCCTGGTGTTCGACACCTCGAACCTGTTCAGCGTCGACAAGTTCTCCGGCTATGACCGCGTCGAAGGCGGTGGCCGGGCCAATGTCGGCGTCGAGTCGGTCACGCAGTTCGACCGCGGCGGTTCCGTCAAGGTGCTGTTCGGCCAGTCCTACCAGCTGTTCGGGCTCAATTCCTTCGCGGTGCAGGACGTCACCAATACCGGCGTCGATTCCGGCCTGGCGACGCAGAAGTCCGACTATGTCTCCAGCGTCAGCTACTCGCCGAACTCGACCTATACGTTCAGCGTGCGCTCGCGCTTCGACGAGCAGACCTGGAACGTGCAGCGCTTCGAGGCCGAAGCACGGGCCAACTATAATCGCTGGTCGGTCAGCCTGCTGTTCGGCGATTATGCGCCGCAGCCCGAGCTCGGCTACCTGACCCGCCGCGAAGGCCTGCTCGCGTCCGGTTCCGTCAAGCTCGCGACGAACTGGGTGGCGAGCGGCGCGGTCCGCTGGGACCTGGTGGCCAACCAGATCAACCAATATGTTGTCGGCGCCGGCTATGTCGACGACTGCTTCGTGCTGGCCGCCAATTACGTGACGTCGTATACCTACGCCGCCGGTACCGCACCGCCCGTGCTTGGCCATGCCTATATGATCAATATCGGCCTGCGGACGCTGGCCAACACCTCCACGGCGTCGTCCGCCTCCGGGTTCCAGTAGGAATACGGCCCGCACCGGATCGGAGGGCGAATTGCGGTGCGGCCGACCCCAAAATCGCATAAGTCGAGATCGAACATGATCATGACAGCCACATTCTCACACCGCCTCCGCCTTCTCGTGACGAGTTGTGTTGCCGCCTGCGCGCTCGCCATCGTCTTGCCGGGCTCGGTCAAGCCAGCGCAGGCACAGACCGTCGCGGTGATGGTCAATGGCGAGCCCATCACCGACCTCGATATCGAGCAGCGCATGAAGCTCGACTTCATCTCCACCCACAAGCAGCCGACCCGCCAGGAAACGGTCGACGAGCTGATCAACGAGCATGTGAAGATCAAGGAAGCCAAGAAGTTCGGCGTCGATCCCTCCTCCTCCGACATCGACGAAGCCTATGCGCAGATGAGCCAGCGCATGCGGATCACGGCGGATCAATTGTCGGCTTCGCTGGAGAAGCAGGGCGTCCGGCCCGAGACGCTGAAAGCGAAGATCAAGTCCGATCTGGTCTGGGGCAGCCTCGTGCGCGGCCGCTACAAGGAGAAGCTGCAGGTCGGCGAGAAGGACGTCAACGATGCCGTCAAGGCCGAGGGCGGCGATGACGCGCAGCAGGCCGATGCGTTCGAATACCGGATGCAGCCGGTGGTGCTGATCGTACCGAAGGGATCGCCGCAAAGCACGATCGAGCTCCGCCAGAAGGACGCCGAGACGCTGCGCGGGCGCATCGAGACCTGCGATCAGGCCAACCAGTATTTCAAGTCGATGCCGAATGCTGCGATCCGCGACACCGTGACCAGGACCTCCGCCGACATCCCGGCCACCTTGCGCAAGATCCTCGACGACACGCCGATCGGCCATCTGACCCCGCCGGAAGTGACCAAGCAGGGCGTCGAGATGGTGGCGCTGTGCGGACGCAAGCCGACCACCATCGACACGCCCAAGCGCAAGGAAATGCGCGACAAGATGTACCAGAAGAAATACGAGGCAACGTCGAACACCTATCTGGCCGAAATCCGCAAAGCCGCGATGGTCGAATATCGGCAGGCCGGCGCAGAGGATTCGAACGCGGAAGAAGGTTCGAGCAAGAAGTCGAAAGTCCGTCGCAATTGACCGACAAAGCGGGCCCTCGACCGCTTGCGCTGACGCTCGGCGAACCGGCCGGCATCGGGCCCGACATCACGCTCCTCGCCTGGTCGCAGCGCGATGAACTGAAGCTTCCACCCTTCTATCTGCTCGGCGACGGCGCATTTCTGGAGCAGCGCGCCAACGCGCTCGGCCTGAAGGTCAGGCTCGCGGAAGTCAGCCCCGAAGACGCCATCACGGCCTTTGCAACGGCGCTGCCCGTGGTCGCAACCAGCAAGCCTGCCACCGCCAAACCCGGCCAGCCCGATGCATCCAGCGCAGACGCCGCGCTCGCCTCGATCCGCCGGGCGGTCGCCGACGTTCAGTCGGGACAAGCAAGCGCCGTCGTCACCAACCCGATTGCGAAAAGCGTGCTCTACCAGGCGGGCTTCCGCCATCCCGGCCACACCGAGTTTCTAGCCGAGCTCGCCGCAACGAATGGCAAAACGCCGCAGCCGGTGATGATGCTGTGGTCGCCTTTGCTCGCGGTGGTGCCGGTCACGATTCATCTTTCGCTGCGCGAGGCGATCAAGCAGCTTTCCACCGAGTTGATCGTCGACACTACGCGCATCGTCGCGGCTGGCCTCAACAAGAGCTTTGGCCTCGCCCGCCCTCGCCTGGCGATATCCGGCCTCAACCCGCATGCCGGCGAGGACGGCTCGCTCGGCACCGAGGACAAGACCATCGTCGCGCCGGCCATCGAGATCCTGCGCGCGCAAGGCCTCGACGTCCGCGGCCCGCTGCCGGCCGATACCATGTTCCACGAAGCCGCGCGGAAAACCTATGACTGCGCGATCTGCATGTATCACGACCAGGCGCTGATCCCGATCAAGACGCTCGCCTTCGACGACGGCGTCAACGTGACGCTCGGGCTGCCCTTCGTGCGCACCT
>Ga0210384_10004076_pt1 | contig 16475 bp, 14 predicted proteins | sample IncBWH2MmetaG_FD_160574 | JGI IMG/M metagenome (GOLD analysis project Ga0210384, IMG submission 160574) | Forest soil microbial communities from Barre Woods Harvard Forest LTER site, Petersham, Massachusetts, United States - Inc-BW-H-2-M | ecosystem: Environmental > Terrestrial > Soil >...
AATCCGGCGAACTCACGCCGCCGGCGCCCCGCAGCAACGGAGATGCACGCGCGGCGGCATCGGCGCCAAACTTGGATGCGGGACCCAATCTGTCCGGCCTGCTGGAGCAAGTGCAGGAAGTTCCATTCCGTACCGCCACCGACTCACTCCTGATTGACGTCTCGCGCCCGCATGAGGCGCCCATGGAGGAGTTTCGCACGCTGCGCACCAGGCTCAACCACATGAAGAGCCTCCAGCCGATTCACTCGGTGGTGGTGACCAGCCCTTCGCCGGCCGAAGGCAAATCCCTCTCCGCCGCGAACTTGGCGTTAGCGCAAGCGCACTTGGCGGGAAATACAACCCTGCTGGCCGATTTCGACTTCCGCCGGCCCATCGTCCACACACTTTTCGGAGTCGATCGGAGCCCTGGGATCACGGACTATCTATCGGGCAAGGTTCCGCTGCATCAGGCCATGCGTAAGATCGCGGGAACCAATCTGTACATCATGCCGGCCGGCGAAGCGGTGATCAACCCGCTGGAACTGCTGAACTTGCGCGAGGTGAAGCTGTTACTCGACCGCCTGCCCACGCTGTTTCAATGGATCATACTGGACAGTCCGCCTTTGTTGTTCGCAGCCGACGCCAGCCTTTTATCCACGCTGTGTCACGGGACTTTATTGATCGTGCGCATTGGGCACACGACTATCGACTCGGTGACTCGCGCCATGCAGTCGCTTTGCAACAATAATGTCGTTGGCATTGTGGTGAATGGAGCGCGGCGTGGCGAGCTGTATAGCAAGTACACCTATTACCACTCTTACTACACGCCCAAAGAAAAGGACTTGGACGAAGAGGTATCCGGCGATGAGGCCGCGGCCGAGGAAGTGACCGAAGCCGCCAGCGGCGAGCAGGACTAACGGCGGAACTTCCGGAGAGCCGAATTTGGGCACGCGATCGCCAGGCGCGGAAGCCCGTTACGCCGGCGACGGCGAAGCTACGGGATGCGGTAGAATGACTTCTTCACGATCGCGCCGGCCGGGAACGTCCTCTGACTTCGTGAGCTCTGAAGACCGTCGCTTTTGACCGCTTCTGGCGGTTCAAGGAGCCGGTTGGGTGAAACCGGGATTGGCGAAGGCACGTCTGTGGACAAGTCGAGAGGCGCGGAGTGGAAAGGAATTCGGATTAGATGACATTTTCCAGGCTCGGATGCCTGCGCCTCGTTGCGGGGTCTGTGCTGTGCGCGTTCCCCCTTCTGTCGCAGCAAAACCAGCCTCAGGCTCAGCCCCCGAAACCTCAACCGCCCAAAAACAATCCGTTTGAAACCATTCCGCAGACCAGCGAACCGCCGCCCCAAGCGCCCAAGCCCCAAATCGAGACCGTGAAACCGCCTATCGCTGGTGCGCAACCAGCCCAGCCGGGCCAGGATGTGATCGATTCGATCGTTTTTCAGGGTGTTCGGCGCGTCCCGCAGGACACCTTGCGAGCCATGATCGTCACCAAGAGAGGCGACAAATACGACGAGGAGACGCTGCACCGCGATTTCATGGCTTTGTGGAATACCGGCCGCTTCGATGACATCCGCATCGAGCGGGAGCCGAGCCTGAGCGGCTGGATTATTCGCTTCGTAATGGTCGAGCGCCGGGTGATCCGTTCCATCAAATACGATGGAAACAAATCGGTGACCACCTCAGAGATCCTGGACCGTTTCAAGGAGCGCAAGGTGGGGTTGAGCGTCGAATCGCAGTACGATCCGAACAAGGTGCAGCACGCGCGGAATGTTTTGCAGGAATACCTGGCCGAGCGAGGCCGGCAGTTTGCCACAGTAGAGCCGGAGCTTCACCAGGTGCCGCCTTCTTCCTTGGAGATTGTGTTCAAAGTGGATGAGGGACCCAAGGTGAAGGTCGGCGATATCGTCTTTCACGGCGATCACGTCTACAGCCCGCTTGTGGTAAGGCGCGCCATGAAGAATCTTCACCCCATCGGGATTCCGCACTCGATTCTGTTCGAGAACATCTTCGCCAAAAGCTACGATTCCACCAAACTCCAGGAAGATCAGGAACGAATCGAACAGTTTTATCGGGACGAAGGCTACTTCATGGCCCGCACGACGGATCACAAGGTGGAGATCGTGGACGTGGGCGGCGGCAAATTCAAGTTACCGCTGATCAAACCCAACAAGCCCGGAAAGAACGCGAATCTCGACATCACCATCGAGGAAGGCCGGCTGTACCGCCTGAACAGCATCAACTTCGTAGGCGTGAAGCTGTTCCGGACGCCGGAAACTCTGATGCGACCGGTGTTCCAGATGCAACAGGGCGATACATTCTCCACCGCCAAATTGCGCAAGGGTTTCGAGCAGCTTACCAAGCTATACGGGCAGTTCGGCTATATCGATTTCGTGGAAGATCCCGATATCCAGCCCATTCCGGGCACCGACAAGATCGATCTGACTCTCAACTTCGACGAGGGCAAGCAGTTTTTCGTGCGGCGCATCGATTTTTCAGGAAATACCACGACGCGCGACAAGGTCATCCGGCGCGAGCTGTTGATCGACGAAGGCGACGTATTCAACACGCGGCTATGGGAGCTGAGCATCCTGCGCCTGAATCAGCTCGGGTATTTTGAGCCGCTCAAAGAGGCGGATGCGGCCGACGTCAAGCGCGACACCAAAACCGATACGGTCGATCTCACTCTCAAAGTTAAGGAGCGCGGAAAGAACTCGATCCAGTTGAACGGCGGGGTCTCGGGCATCGCCGGCAGCTTCGTGGGCTTCTCATATTCGACAAACAACCTGGTGGGCCTGGGCGAGACGCTCAGCCTGGCGACCACGCTCGGAACAGTGCAGCGGGATGTGACGCTGGGCTTCACGGAACCGTATTTCCTGGACCGGCCCATGCAACTCGGCTTCACGGTGTTCCTGCAGCGGTTCGACTATAACCAGGCACGGCAAGCCTCGGTGCTGGCCGGGCGGGATCTGACCTCGCTGTTTAATCAACTGGGACAGCAGAATCTGTTGAACTACGTATCGAACTCGCGCGGATTCACGGTTTTCACGAGCTATCCACTACGGCGCAGCTTCGCGCGGGTGGGCCTCAGCTACGGCTATACCATCCAGAACGTGAGAACCCTGACCGACGCCGCCAGCGCGTACTACAACTATCTCGATTTCCTGCGGATCAATGGCCCCAATGTGCTGGACGGGATCAAGTCTTCGACGCTTACGCCCAGCTATACCTACAACACGGTGAATCATCCCATCACGCCCACCTCGGGGAAGAGCCTGTCGCTGGCCGTGCAGTTTTCCGGCGGCCCGATCGGCGGCACCGTGAACCAGATCGAGCCCGTGATCGACGCGAAATACTTTCGTCGCGGCTTGGGGAAAAATCACGTAATCGGACTGCATTTCTCGGGCAAGTACCTGACCGGCTATGGCGGCAAAACGGCGCCGCCCTTCAACCGGTTTTTTATGGGCGGCGAAAACGATGTGCGCGGCTTCGATATCTGGGCCATAAGCCCCATCGCGTTTGTTCCAGTGGAGGCCAACATCACTCTTCTCAACAACGACGGCACGCCGCGGCAGCAGCGGGTGCTCGACAGCAACGGAAATCCGACGTTTGTGGGAGTGACCCAGAAGATTCCCTCCTATCAACTGGTCACGCCCGGCGGCGACACGGCACTGGTGGGGAACTTCGAGTATCGCATCCCGATTTTTGGACCAGTGGGTTTGGCGTTGTTTTTCGACGCCGGAATGAACCGGCTTCTTAACACCAACCAGCTCAAGCTGAACCCGGACCGGATTGCGACTCTAAATTCGGAATTCCCGGAGGCTTCGTTCCCCGATAAGGCGGTGGTCGCGGCCGGTACGCAGAAAATTCGCGCGTCCACTGGTATAGAGTTGCAGGTGCTCATGCCAGTGGTGAACGCACCGTTCCGAATCTATTGGGCGTATAATCCCTGGATTGTCCGTGAGAATATCCAGGGGCCCATCCTGGCCGACCGCAGTCTCTTCCCCAATGAGGCTTCCTTTATCAATGCGCTGGCTCACGTGGGGCAGATTTTCCCCTACGCGGAAAGGCGCTCGCTATTCCGCTTCTCGGTCGGGCGCACGTTCTAGCGGCGTGCGGAAGATTATATGTATGCACCGCTCCCTCGCGGTCGCGGCTCTGTCAGGGCCATGCTAGGATGAGAGAAACTATGTTCAGGAGTGTCGCTGTGAAAAAGACCGTATTCGCGTTGTTTTTGCTTGCAGGTATATCGGCGATCGCTCGGGCGCAGGCTCCGGCGGCGGCGCCGACCAAGGTCGCCGTGATCCAGATTCAAGCCGCCTTGGTAAGTACCAAAGAGGGTCAAAAAGCGGCCGCTGAACTCGAGACCAAGATGGGGCCTCGCAAGAAGGAACTGGATGGGAAACAAGCCGAGCTCAAGGACCTCCAGGAGAAGCTGCAGCGCGGCGGGAACACGCTTTCCGACAGCGCGAAAGAAGATTTGACCCGCAATATCGATCAGAAAACCAAAAGCTTCAACCGCCAGGTGGAGGACGCCCAAGCCGAGCTCGAGGCGGAGCAGCAGAAGCTCCTGCAGCAACTGGGCCAGAAGATGATGCAGGTGATCGACAAGTACGCGCAGGGCAACGGCTACTCGATTGTGCTGGACGTGAGCAACCCGAACACGCCGGTTCTTTACGCCTCGAACACCATTGACATCACCAAGGAAGTGATCGATTTGTACGATAAAACGGTGGGCACGGCTCCAGCCGCGGCTCCTGCTAAGGCGCCGGCAGCTTTGGCTCCGCCAGCCGCTCCGAAACCGGCTGCTCCGCCTAAGCCCGCGGCTCCTCCGCCGGTAGCGCCCGCGAAGTAACGGAAAAGATTCGCCGCAGATAGGCGCGGATATACGCTAATCTGTGGGTGAACCACTGACACGGTCAAAAGAACGCAGTTGCGCAGCCGGTTGGTGTGCCGTAAGGCCGGGCCCGCGCATTCGCCCTCGCCTGCCCACAACGAAGTCATCAACGAATTTCAAACTCAGGACACTAGCTCTTCGATGGTCAGCACCAGGGTCTCGCAGCCCGCCGACGGCTCAACGCGTACGACCGCTCCCGGTTCGATCTCTCCGTTCGCCAGCATGGCCGCAAGCGGCTGCGTCAATTGCCGCAATATCGTCCGTTTCAGCTCACGAGCGCCGTACTCTCGGCTGGCTCCCTTGTTCAGCAGAAAGCGCCTCGCCGCGAAACCCACATCCAGCTCGAAAGCGCGTTCCTTGAGGCGGTTCGCGATGTGTTTTTCCAAGGCCTCAATCTGCAGATCGACAATCACCTCGAGCGAGGCGGTATCCAGCGGCTGGTAGGTAATCACCGCGTCGATGCGATTGACGAATTCCAGCGGGAATTTGCGCCGCACCGCACCCAGGCCGATGCTTTCGAGCTTTCGCACCACGCCCGGCCCGGACCGCGGCGCCAGCGCCTCAAATCCAAAATCCGGCGAGATCTCCCTGCGCATTTCGCGTCCGCCCAGGTTGCTAGTCATGAAAATCAGCGACCGCTCAAAGTTCACGGAGGTGTTGTCGCCCAGGCGCAGCACCGCTTTATCGAGCACTCCCAGCAGCAGTCGCGTCATGCTGGGCGCGGCTTTCTCGATTTCGTCGAATAGGACCAGCGCCAGATCGCAAGATTCGCTGGCCACCGACCCCAGCTTCTGTTGAGTGAGCATGGGCGGCGTCTCGCGATGCCCGAGATAGCCGGGCGGCGCGCCGATCAGCTTGGCGACTTCGTGCTCCATCTGAAATTCGCCGCAATCGACTTTGAGCATGTGCTTCTCGCTGCCGTGCAACACCTCCGCCAGCGCTTCCACGGTTCTGGTCTTCCCTGTTCCCGTGGGCCCCAGCAGAAGAAACACGCCGGCCGGACGTCCTTCGGGCGCCAGTCCCGCCTGGTGCATTTGCACGTAAGGAACGATCTGCGCCACAGCCTGCGGCTGCCCCACCACGCGGTCCTCCAATTGGCGCAGCATCTCGCTTCCGGAATTCGTGCCGCGGTGCTTATCGGAACAGGCGCATTGCGCAATCGGAGGCACCCCCTTCGGCCACGAGTATAGCTTGCCCGAAGCGCGATTCAGCCTGGTTCGACGGCTAAGCCCTTGCGAAATGGGAACGAATGATGTCGCGGATGCGGGCGCTTGCACACCCGTCGCCGTAGGGATTGTGCACCTGCGAGCGGCGCTGGTATTCCACCTCATCCTCGAGAAGAAGCGCCGTTTCGGCGACAATGCGGTCCGGGTCCGTGCCGGTCAGACGCGCCGTGCCGGCCTGGATCGCTTCGGGGCGCTCGGTCTCCTCACGCATCACCAGGACGGGCTTGCCGAGCGAAGGGCCCTCTTCCTGAATGCCTCCCGAATCGGTGAGCAGCACGTGAGCGCGGCCCATCAGATCAACGAACGGCACGTAGGGCAAGGGCTCGACCAGCTTGATCGCGGGGCAACTGCTCAGGCGCCGGTTGACGACCTCAGTCACGTTGGGATTGGGATGCACGGGATAGACGATCTCGACGTCCCCTCGCGCAGCGAGTCGCGCTAACGCCTCACACATGCACTCGAACCCATCGCCAAAGCTCTCGCGGCGATGCGCGGTCACGAGAATCAGCTTTTTTCGGGAATCGAGCGCGGGCAACCCTTGGGAGCGCAGACGCCCGGAGGCGAGCCCATCCCGCGTTTCGATCACCGCGTCGATTCCAGTATTGCCGGTGACGAAAATGCGGCCGCTCTCTACACCTTCGCTCCGCAGATTTTGCGCGGCGGCTTCGGTAGGCGCGAAATGCAGCGTTGCAAGACGCGTGGTCAGCACGCGATTCATTTCCTCGGGAAAAGGGTGCGCGAAGTCGCCAGTGCGCAGTCCCGCCTCCACGTGTCCCACCGGGATGCCGCGATAGAACCCGGCCAGCGCGCCGCAGAACGTGGTCGTGGTGTCGCCCTGGACCAGAATCAGATCGGGATGCTCCTCCGCCAGCATGGGCTCGAGCGCGGCTACCATGCGCGAGGTGGAATCGAACAGGCTCTGGCCGGGCCGCATGAGGTCTAGGTCATAGTCCGGCTCGATCGCGAAAGCGCACAGCGCTTGGTCGAGCAGGCCGCGGTGCTGTGCCGTTACTGCGACTCGCGTTTCGAATTCGTGAGGATGTTCGCGACACCGCCGAACCACCGTTGCCAACTTAATCGCCTCGGGCCGCGTGCCCAAAACGAAGAGGATTTTCAGCGGGGCTTCGGACATGTCGCCGTTACGTCCACCCTACCAGATTCGCACCCTGCCTCTGTGCTACTATACCCCTCGCCGGCTGCTCTGGGCGTAGTCGTTTGAACGGGACGTAACGGATGTTAGCCTTTAGTCAATGGGGATTTTCGGTGGAAGTCGGAGCGCAGTCGACAGCAGATGATTGATCAGCTCGCCCGACCCACAAATCACCTGCTGAACGCGGCGGGCAGTTGGTTCCTTAACTCGGGAATCCAAGAGGCCGGCGGCGGACTCGCGCGCTATTACCGCTGCGACGGCGGCAAAGCCCCTATCTCAACCGAGATCACCGGCTATGCAGTGAGTGGGTTGCTGTTTTTTCACTCGCGCTGTGGAGAAACCGAATATCTGGAATCCGCCCTGCGCGCCGCACGCTTCCTGACGCGCACGGCATGGGACCCACAGCTCCGCGCTTTTCCGTTCGAATATTCCTCGAACGGAAATCGGCCGCCCGCACTCGCGTACTTCTTTGATACCGGTATCATCGTCCGCGGCCTGCTGGCTGCGTGGCGCGTCTCGCTGCAAGCCGAGTTTAGGGACACCGCCATCGAGGCGGGCGGCTCCATGATGGCCGACTTCTCCAGCCGCGACGGAATCCACCCCATTCTGGCCCTGCCGAACAAGCGGGCCTTGACCTACCAGTCCAACTGGTCGGCCGCTCCCGGATGCTATCAGTTGAAAGCCGCCACCGCCTGGTATGAACTTTTCAAAGTTACTGGCGAGGCTCACTTTCTGCGGGCTTATGAGTCGGTGGTCGACGGCGCGCTCAGGAGCGAGGGTGATTTTCTGCCGGGCGACGACGACCTGCACAAAGTCATGGACCGTCTCCACGCCTACGCATACTTCCTGGAAGGGCTGCTGCCCGTTCTCAACCGTGATGATTGCGCACGCACCTTCCGGAAGGGGGTGGATCGCATCAGCGCGTACGTTCGCCAGATTGCGCCGCTGTTCGTCCGGTCTGATGTTTACGCGCAGCTACTGCGATTACGGCTGTACGGGGAAGTCTTGGGCGGAATTCCGGTGGATCGTATGGCTGCGAAGCACGAGGCTCAAGAGACGGCCGCTTTTCAAATGTCCTCAAAGGATCCAGGCGCCTCGAACGGATTTTGCTTCGGGCGCAAACACGGCGAATTTTTGCCGTTCGTGAATCCTGTCTCCACCGTGTTTTGCGCGCAGGCGCTTGCCTTGTGGGACGATCACAAAAACAACGCGTTCGAAGCCCCTTGCCACACGTTGATTTGAGGTGACAATGAGCCAGGCAATCAAGATCCTGTTTGCGTCCGGATCTCAGGATCTGATTCCGATCGCTATCGAGGAAATGCGGAAGCTTCTTCCCGAGCTTCCCTTGGTGGTCGTTTCCGAATTTCCATTGGCGGGGGTGAACTGGATTCCCTACCCAGTCGCGCGCGGCATGCGCGAAAATTTGGCGCTCTTCCGTTGGCATTTTCGCGGCCGGCGCATACATCTCTCCGCGGTAATTCTGCAACCCCGCATGCCGTACCGGCAGATGCGGCTGATCGCCTTCCTGCTGGCTCCCCGCAAATTTCTCGCGTTCAACGAGAATTTCGGTCACTTCATGTTGCGGCCACAATCGCTCGCGACCATCGTCCGGCATGTGCTGTGGCGGACGCGGAATTTCCTGGTGTCGCAATGTTCGCCGGGCGGCATCTCGTACACCTTCTTGAAGGGACTGGCTCGTCCCAGCGCCTTCCGGCAGCCGATAAGCGCGTTACGGGCGCAGGCCGCGGGCACGATGCTGACGGCCCTCAAGGCCATTGTGCCGGCCAAACGCCGCGCGTCACCCTCGGCTGAAGCGCGATCGCGGGGCATCTCGGTCGTCATCCCATCGCGCAATGGCAAGGACTTACTTGCCGCACTGCTCCCGGAAGCCGTTCGTCAAATCGGCCGTGTGGGCGGCGAGATCATTGTGATCGACAACGGGTCAGACGATGGCACCGCGGATTTCCTGACCCAGGCATATCCCGCGATAGCAGTGCATATTAATCCGAAGCCGTTGTCGTTTGCGCGTGCGGCCAACAACGGCATTCGGATGGCGAGTTACTCGCATGTCTGCTTGGTCAACAATGATATGGTGATAGCGGAAGGTTTCTTTGAAGCGCTGCTCGACGCCTTCGGCAAAGTTCCCGATCTTTTCTGCGCCACGGCGCAAATCTTCTTCCCGGCAGGCGTGCGACGCGAGGAAACCGGCAAGGCAGTCCTGCCCCTCAACTTCGAGCGGAAGCCGTCCGAGTTTCCGGTGCGTTGCGACGTGCCCCTCCGAGGAGAGGATCTGAGCTACGTTCTCTATGGGAGCGGCGGATGTTCGCTGTTCGACGCGGCCAAGTTGCTGGCGCTCGGAGGAATGGATGAAACCTACCAGCCTGTTTACGTGGAAGACCTGGATCTCGGCTTCCGTGCCTGGCAAGAGGGCTGGCCTTCTGTCTTTGTTGCCGGCGCGCATGTGGTTCACAAGCACCGGGCAACCACTGCGAGGTATTACTCGCGGGAATTTCTAGATCGAGTTTTGGAAGTGAACTACCTTCGCTTCCTGGCCCAGACCATCGCCGATCCGGGCGCGTTTTGGCGTTTGTGGAGCGAAGCCATCCGTCGCCTCAATTTTCTGAGCACGGCGCACACACCAACACTCGCGAGCGTGGCGGCGCTAGCCAGGGCCTGGCAGGCGCCTTTCTGGATGACTCGCCGCCCCAAAACCGCACTGAGTGACCAACACATCCTTGCGCTCGGCAGTGGAGCGGTGTCGGTGGTGCCGGGCCGGGCGCCTCGCAATCGGCCGGTCGTGCTCATAGCCACGCCATATTTGCCATTTCCGCTGGCGCACGGCGGCGCTGTCCGCATGTTTAACCTGATGCGTCGCGCCGCGCAGGATTTCGACCAGGTGTTGGTTTCCTTCACCGCGGAGCCGAGCGAAGTTCCGGCGGAATTACTCGAACTGTGCTGCGAAGTGGTGCTGGTAAAACGGTCGGGCACGCACTTGCTGCCCTCAACCAGCCGGCCCGAGATGGTTGAGGAATACGACTCGCCGGCTTTTCATGCCGCACTGCGTCAGACCGTCAGGAAGTGGAAGCCCGGCATCGCGCAACTGGAATTTACGCAGATGGCCCAATACGCGAGCGATGTCGCGCCCGCCAAGACCATTCTGGTAGAGCATGACGTCACCTTCGATCTGTACCAGCAACTTCTGGCGCCGGGCGACGATTGGGAACTGCGCCGTCAACTTGCGCGCTGGATTTCATTTGAAACTTCCGCGTGGAGCCGCGTCGACCGAGTAGTCACCATGTCGGAGAAAGATCGCAAAATGACGGCTTCCCACGGACTATCGCCAGAACGTACACTTTGCCTGCCGAACGGAGTCGACCTCGATCGATTCCGTCCCGCCAGCGGCCGGTGCGAGCCGCGGCGCCTGCTTTTCATTGGGTCCTTCGCGCACCTGCCCAACCTGCTCGCTGTCGATTTTTTTCTACGCGAGGTCTGGCCGCAGCTTCGATCGCACGGCACAACCTTGCACATCATCGCCGGCGCGCAAAGCCAATATTACCTGGAGCGCTATCGGAACCGAATCCACATCGATCTCTCGCAACCCGGTCTTGAAGTGGAAGATTTCGTAGCCGACGTCCGGCCGGCCTACGAACGCGCTGCTATCGTGGTAGCCCCACTGGTCGCCTCCGCCGGAACGAATATCAAGATCATGGAAGCCATGGCCATGGGAAAAGCAATTGTCACCACGCCGTTCGGTATTAATGGGCTAGACCTCGATCCTGGTAAGGATGTGATTGTGGCCAGCACTGGCGCTACGATGTCACAGGCAATACTCGAATTGTTCGAGGATCCAGCCAAGAGGCATTCTCTGGAACGGCAAGCCCGGTGGACGGTGGAAAGCGGCTTTGATTGGGACGTGATCGCGCGCCAGCAGAAGCTCCTTTACGAAGAACTCATCGCGCAACCGGCAGCCTCAGAATCAGTCAGCCGATCGGGCTCCCGCGGGTGGGGCTATTTCACAGCCAGCCATGCCAGAAACAGGCCATCCGGCTCGACGTCCTCCCAGTAGGATATTAGGCGGCTCGACACTTCGCGGCAATGCCGGGCGAGCAGCCGCTCAACCTCGTGGCGATCGAACCAGCGCTCCCAAGCGGGAGTCTTGAGGCGTCCCCATGCTTCGACGTTTTTATCGATAATCACAATCCGGCCGGAGGGCTTGACGATGCGGCACATCTCGGCCACAGCAGCTGAAATATCGACCGCATGCTCGAGCGACTCGATGGCATAGGCGCCATCGCACGATCCCGTGGCAAGCGGCAGCGCGGTCATGGTCGCGACACAGCGGTGGATGCCCGAGGGCACGCGCGCGAGCATGGCTTCCGCTAAATCGAGTCCGTGAATCGAGGCGGAAGGATAGCGTTCCCGTAGTATTCGGGCGAAGCGTCCCTTGCCGCAGCCTATGTCGGCGACGCGCTTGCCGTCGAGAGGCCCCAAATGATCGAGAACCAGTTTCACGTGCGCGATCCGCGGATCGATCGTGGACGGGTAGTGTTCCTCGTCCGGGGACGACTCGTTAAAAAAGCTGCGGATTTCGGAGATGGTGGCCGATGGTCGTCGACGCAGGATTCGATCCAACCAACTCACAATTCAGAGGGGCAAGGGATTCGGCACGGTGGTTTATTTACGGTGGCTTATTTGTGGCGGTAAGTAATGCGCCCTTTAGTGAGATCGTAAGGCGACATTTCCAGGGTTACGCGGTCGCCCGCCAGCACGCGGATGCGGTTGCGGCGAAGCTTGCCGGCCAGGTGGGCGAGGACAGTGCGTTCCTGATCCAGTTGCACGCTGAACAGGCCGCTGGGGAATTTCTCAACTACAGTTCCAGTCACTTCAATGCTGTCTTCTTTGCTCATTGTCCTCCCAAAAAGATTATAGCGCCCCCGCCCACAGGGCGATGCGGAACGCCGGCACAAACGAGCGGACCTGGGGATTGGCCAGGCCCGCTTGCCTCGCCAGCGCCGCAAGTTCGCGGGCCCGGAAGGCCGCCTCCACGGAGAGTTTCCCGTCGTGCACCGTCACCGGGTGCCAGCCGAACAATCGTTTGGTGGATGAAATGAAATGATAGGGCACCGGATTTCGCAACAAGTCGATCGCCAGGACCCGCTTTCGCGCTACCTTGCCGAACCCGGCCAGTAAACGCGTCACCTCGGCATCCGAAAAATGGTGCAGGAACTGCGAGCAAAAAACGTAATCAAAACTACGCGCCGGGAAAGGCAGCGCGAAGGCGTTAGCCACCACCCGCGGTCGCGCGCAACCCGTCAAATGCGATTCGAGATAATCGAGCGAGGTGACCGTGGCGCCGGGCCGCTGCTGCCGGAAGCGCTCCCCCATGTCACCGGATGCCGCACCCACATCGAGAACCGTAAATTCCTCGTTGGCGGGGATGGTTTCGTCGATCAATTTTCGCAGACTGCTATGGCCGCCCCATCGCCGGTTGATGCGAACCAAGTCGGCCAAGCTGAGGCGCGCCTCCTCCCAGGGAAGCGTGTCAAGGATTTCCGGCTGCAGCACTCTTCTCCCCAGGCAACGAATCATTGTCTTTCAGGCTAGCGCACCTAAGCTCAAACAGGTGTATCGAATGCTCTCCCGATTCGGAATGTTACCGGATTGCGTAACCGCCATCGACACGGATCGTAGCGCCGGTAACGAAGTCCGAGGCCCGCGAGGCCAAGTAAACAGCTGTTCCGGCAAGCTCCTCCGGTTGACCCCATCGACCGGCCGGCGTGCGGGCTAGAATTTCGTCGTTCAAAGGCATTGTATGCACCACCGCCGTCATGTCCGTTTCAATCCACCCTGGCGCGATCGCATTGACTTGAATGTTGTGAGGGGCGAGCTCAATGGCCATTGACTTGGTCAGTTGGACGATCGCTCCTTTCGCCGCGCTGTAAGAAGGGATGAGCCCAGATCCAAAGAACGAGTACATACTGCCAAGGTTGATGATCTTTCCACGCTTATGACGAAGCATCGATCGGGCAGCGAGCTTCGAAAGAAGGAAAACCGCATTGAGTTGGGTCTCGATAACGTTGTCCCAATCTTCAGGTTTTTCTTGCAACACACCGCCGCTTAGTGAAACGTTGCCGGCATTGTTTACCAGGATGCCTATGTCGCCGAGCTCGCTCTCGACCGTATTCAGCGCGGGCTCCAACCCGGTGCGATTGGTCACATCAACCCTCATGGCAACCGACGGAACACCGATCGCTTTCAATTCGGAAAGCACCCGCTGGTTTTTTTCCTCGTTTCGTCCAAACACTGCGACGGCAGCTCCGGCTTCGGCCAAACCGAGCGCAATGCTGCGGCCAATGCCGCCATTACCACCGGTCACAACAGCCACCCGCCCGGTCAAGTCAAATAATGGACGCTGTTTCATCAAGCCTTCCCATTTCGAATATCCGGAGTGGCGGGCGGTGCCTAAAGTAAACCACTTGATTCGTGTCCAACTACTTTGCGTCGACCCGCCGGCCTAATGTTTCGCCCAAGCCCCTCCCGTGATTCGCCATCCGGCTTTGCCATTTTGCAGGGTAAGCGTGATGATGGAGCCGACTTCGCTGACTGGCTTCCCCTTCTGCTTGAAGTTGTAGTTCGCGGGGATGACCACGTAGGCGCGGTCTGCGGTGATATCCGCGTGCGACGGGTTGCCGAGCGTGACAACTCCATCCGTGATGCCATTCTTCTTGGCATCGGCTTCAAAGTCGCTGACCCACTTGGCGCAGGCTCCGGTACCGTGCCATTCGTGCGGCGGGAATTCATCGAGGATGGATGTTTGATCGGCACAAGACGCCACGAGCGTCTTTATGTCTCCCTTGTTGAAGCCGTCCACAAACTGATGAACGGACGCGAGCACGGCCGTCTGCGCAGATCCGGGGGTCTGTGCGTTTGAGAACGCGGCTAACAAGAGTGCTATGAGAATTCTATGCATACGCCTGAGTATAGCGGCCTTAAAGGCGCCCAGCCACGTCTTGCACCCACTTCGAGTACCGCGCCAGTCTCAGGCTCCAGCGTCTACTCCAACTCAAAGACGTGTTGATGCAGGTTGAGATCTATGCGCTTGCCCACGAACGTCACGCCTTCCATCCTTAAGCGCAGCCTCTGTTCAGCGGCCGCACGCCCCGCCAGTTTGATCTCGCCTCCTGCGCCGAGTACGCGTTGCCAGGGGAGCTCACCTGGGATCATCGTCTTCAAAAGGCGCGCGACGGCTCGGTGATGGCGGGGGTATCCTGCGGCGGCAGCCACTTGGCCGTAGCTTGCGACCTTTCCTCGTGGGATGGAACGGATCGTTTCCGCGAATGCTTCATCGCGAATTTCGGAAGGGATCCCCTGCATATCATGAAACGACAGTCCAAAAGCGCGGCGGCCGGATCGCGTCTTGGGAGTACGTTTCTTTACACTGGGTCGCGCCATATTTCTCGGTATCGGAAACAATCGACCAGGTGATCGTTCACCATGCCGACCGCCTGCATGTGCGCATAAATGACAGTTGAACCGACGAAGCTAAATCCCCGGCGCTTCAGATCCTTGCTGAACGCGTCGGATTCGAGTGAGACCGCCGGAATCTGCCGCATCGCCTTCCACCGGTTGAGCTTGGGCCGTCCATCGACGAACCGCCAGCAGTAGGCGTCAAAACTTCCGAACTCTTCCTGAATTGAGAGAAACCCGCGCGCATTACGCACGGCGGATTCGATCTTCATCCGGTTTCGTATGATGGTCGGATCCAACGTGAGCTTCTGAATTCGTTTCTCGGTATATCGCGCCACTTTTTCAGGATCGAACTCGCTAAAAGCACGGCGATAGCCTTCCCGCTTTTTGAGCACGATGGACCAGCTGAGTCCGGCCTGCGCCCCTTCGAGCACGAGAAACTCAAAATGTTTGGGGTCATCGTGGACTGGCACGCCCCATTCGCGATCGTGGTACTGGAGCATCAGCGGATCGTCCATGCTGACCCAGGTACATCGTTTCGTAGTCATAAGCTGCAAGACGTTACGGTATCAGTTTGAGCTAATACGGTGCCATGTCGCAATCAGAAGTGTCGCAATCAGAAGTGTACCCGCTGGGGAGTCGTGGCCGCGGCCGCACCAGCACGACGCGACCGAAGGTCGCGCGTACCTCGATGTACCGGTGGCCTTCGCGGCCTCGCTGACCGGGAAATTCTCCAAGCGTTCCGGGTGCGCTGTGCTAGATTGAGAGGAATGTTTGCCGCCGTCCTGGCGACTCTTGCCGGTTTCGCTGTTCTGGCTTCCGGCGCGGAACTTCGTGGAACTTGGAGCGCATCTACGAACGGCAGATACTTGGCCGGGACCTGGACGGCGCAAGCTCAAGAGGACGGCAGCGCGACCGGCAGATGGGTGCTCCAGGACGCATCCGGCAAAATCCTGATGCAGGGCGGGTGGTCGGCGAGCAAGTCACCGCAATCGTGGAACGGTGCATGGAGGGCCACTGTCTCAGGCAACGCCGAATATTCGGGAACGTGGACCAGTGCCGTATCACTCCCGCCTGAAGCGCGTCTAGCCGCGATGCTTGAGTCCGCCTTGCGTGCAGCGGTCACTGGGACGTGGAAGACGGGCTCATACACCGGCTCCTGGTCGATCCGAGCATCGCCTTGACCGTCCTCAAAGTCCTTCCAAAGTACTGTAAACAAAATCAACGGTTTCAATTTAACGCCCTTGGAAGAATTCTTTGCCGGAACTCCGACGCGGGGATCTCAACTGGTCGGCATCACGGATCGCCAGCTCACCTGGCACAACATCGCTCCGTTCGTCCAGGATGACTGGCGCGTGACCCCGAAATTGATGATCAACCTGGGTTTGCGCTACGCCTACGTATCGCCCATCAAGGATGACAACGGCCTGGTAGGGAGCTTCGATCCGAATTCGCAGTATGGAATGGTTCAGCAATCGCAGCTTGGCGGTACTCTCTGGAAGCCCGACTGCTGGGACTTCTCGCCCCGCGTAGGTTTTGCCTATGACGTCTCGGGCAAGGGGACCACCGTGGTTCGGGGTGGGTTCAATAAGATCTACTCGATTTTCACTCCGGCCCAGTTCATGCAGTCGCCGTTCCAGAACTTCAAGAATGGCACGATTGCCGCCGTCCCGACAGGGGCCTGCCAAACGGTGGTAGTGCCCCCAGCCCAGTGTCCGCAGACCTTTGGCGGGACCATCAACCTCGGCACG
>Ga0210384_10004077_pt1 | contig 16474 bp, 8 predicted proteins | sample IncBWH2MmetaG_FD_160574 | JGI IMG/M metagenome (GOLD analysis project Ga0210384, IMG submission 160574) | Forest soil microbial communities from Barre Woods Harvard Forest LTER site, Petersham, Massachusetts, United States - Inc-BW-H-2-M | ecosystem: Environmental > Terrestrial > Soil >...
TCGGGCATCGCCGCGACCGCCTCGGCGTCGGCGAGCCGCAGGCGGGCGCGGATCCTGGCATAGCGGGCCTGGACGGCGACGACGCGCGCGCCGAGGCCGTGCAGGCGGGCCAGGCGGGCCAGGCGGGCGACAATGGGCTCGACGGCGGCGGGCGAGACGGCCTCGACGTCGATCTCCATCGTGCCGTCGGGATCGGGGCTCGGCAGCCGCAGACGGGCCAGGCCGGCCAGCCGCGGATCCTGGCGCTCTCGGAGCAGGGCGTAGACCAGGTTCGAGTCCATCTTCAGCTGCGCCGGCGTGCGCGCGGCCTTCTCGCTCGTCAGCACCTGGATCTGGGAGACGGCGCTGGCCTGCAGCTGCGGCCGCGGCTGCCCCGACGACGGCGGCGCCTGGGCCTGCGCCCTGGCGCTCCCCGGGGCCGTGGCCAGCACGACGGCTGCGATCGCCGCGATGGCCGCGGCGGCCAGGAGCCGCAGCGGCCGGCGGCAGGCTGGCGCGGTTTGCCCTGTGGCTGGGGTGGGAAGGTGGCTCGGGTTCAATCGGCGCCTCCCTGGCAGCTGGCGGCGCGAGCGACACCAGGGAGATGCGCCCGCCGTCGGGCGGAAGCGGCGGCGGCCCGCGGGCCGTGGCGCTTCCAGTCAACGCGACCGGGAATGGGACCGGACGCCCTGAATCTAGCGGAGCGCTCGCAGGGCGTCAAGACGATGAAGAAGACGGAGAAGACGGTAGTGGCTCAGTCTTCCCGCGGCCTCCCTTTGGGCGAGGCCGCGGCTCCGCCTGTCGCCAGTCGCGGCACCCCGGCTGGGAGGGGACAAAGTCATACGCCCCAGGAGCCTGAGCCCCTCGCCCAAAGGGAGGCCGCGGGAGACTGACCCATTACCAAGAAGACGGCTCATCCAACCAGCGACGGCGGCGCGTACTGAGCGAGAGAATGTTGCTCCTGCGTGGAGGACCGTCTGCCGCTTCCGCTTCGTCCCCAGCCCCTCTCGCGGCTCCCGCGGCTCGACAGGTCCGCGCCGGTCGTGGCGCTCTGCGTCGCGGCTCTTGCCCTCGCCGTGCCCGCGTGGGCGACCGAGCTGGCCGGCGGAGCGCCGGACGAGGCGCCGGCGGCGGCGGTCGGGAACGGGGCGGCCGGGAACGCCGCGGCCGCCGGGCCGGAGAAGCTGCAGGTCTACGAGCAGATCCAGGTCACCGGGCGCGGCTCGGACATGGTCGGCATCGCGGCGTCGGCGAGCCAGGGGGTGGTCGGGCCGCTGGAGCTCGAGCAGCGGCCGATCCTGCGTCCCGGCGAGGTGCTCGAGACGGTGCCGGGGCTGATCGTCAGCCAGCACAGCGGCGACGGCAAGGCCAACCAGTATTACCTGCGCGGCTTCAACCTCGACCACGGCACGGACTTCAGCATCACCGTCGACGGCATCCCGATCAACCAGCCCACCAACGGCCACGGCCAGGGCTACAGCGACCTCAACTTCCTCATCCCCGAGCTGATCGACACGGTCCGCTACGAGAAGGGGCTCTATTACGCCGACAAGGGCGACTTCTCGGCCGCCGGCGCCGCCGACATCACGTTCAAGAACGCCCTCGACCAGGGGCTCGTCGAGGCCACCGGCGGCACCCACGGCTTCGCGCGGGGCCTGCTGGCGGACTCCGCCAGGGTCGGCCGCGGGGACCTGCTGGCGGCGCTCGAGTACGAGCACTACGACGGTCCGTGGGTGCGGCCCGACGACTACCGGAAGCAGAACGGCCTGGTGCGCTACAACAGCGGCGACGCGGCGAACGGCTTCACCGTGACCATGCAGGGCTACGACGGGACGTGGAATGCGACCGACCAGGTCCCGTCGCGCGCCGTGCGGGAGGGGCTCGTCTCGCGGCTGGGCGGCATCGACCCGACGGACGGCGGCAGCTCCCGTCGCTACAGCCTGGCGGGCGAGCTGCGCCGCGGCGGCGACGCCTCGCTGACCACGCTCAGCGGCTTCGTGTACGACACCCGGCTCCGGCTGTTCTCGGATTTCACCTACTTCCTGGCGGACCCCGTCCACGGCGACCAGTTCGAGCAGTTCGACGACCGCACCGTCGAAGGCGTCAAGCTCGAGCACCAGTGGGCGTGGCGGCTGCTCGGCCGTGACGTCGAGGGCGAGCTCGGCCTGCAAGCGCGCCACGACGGCATCCGCAACGGCATCTTCCACACCGAGGACCGCAGAGTCCTGTCGACGACCCGCGAGGACACCATCCAGGAGACCTCGGTGGGTCCCTACGGGCAGGCCCAGGTGCGGTGGACGGAATGGCTGCGCACGATCGCCGGCCTGCGCGCCGACTATTACCGCTTCAGCGTCGACAGCAATCTCGCGGCGAACTCCGGCTTCAGGGACCGGGCCATCGCCGAGCCCAAGCTGTCGTTGCTGCTCGGACCGTGGCAGGCGTCGGAGATCTACCTGAACTTCGGGGAAGGCTTCCACAGCAACGATGCGCGCGGCGCCACGATCACCGTCGATCCGCGCACCGGGCAGCCGGTCGGACCGGTCTCGCCGCTGGTGCGGGCGAAGAGCGCCGACGCCGGCTTCCGCACCTCGCTGGTGCCGGGGCTGCAGACGTCGATCACTTTCTTCAGGCTCGATCTCGCGTCGGAGCTGGTGTTCGACGGCGACGCCGGCGACACGGCGCCGAGCCGCCCCAGCCGCCGCCTCGGCTTCGAGCTGCAGAGCTTCTACCGGCCGAGGCGGTGGCTGGCGCTCGACGCCGATTATTCGCGGTCGCGGGCACGATTCACCGACTTCGCGACGATCGGCAATCAGATCCCGGGGGCCATCGGGAGCGCCGCGGCGATCGGCGCCACGGTGCCCGACGCGCACCGCTTCTTCGGCAGCCTCCGCTGGCGCTACTTCGGCCCGCGGCCGCTGATCGAAGACGGCAGCGTGCGCTCGCACTCGACCTCGCTCTTCTATCTCGACGCCGGCTGCACCCTGCCGCGCGGCATCCGTCTCATCGTCGAGGTCTTCAACCTGTTGGACGTCAAGGCCAGCGACGTCGACTACTACTACACCTCCCGTCTCCCCGGAGAGCCCGCAGCGGGCGTCCCCGACGTCCACTTCCATCCCGCCGAGCCGCGCTCGGTACGGCTGGTCGCGGCCTATCGGTTCTGAGCGCGAGAGAAAAAAATCGGGCGCCGCCCCTGGCGAGGCGGCGCCCCGAAGATCACAGCAGCTTCACCACCCGCTCTGCGAGGCCGCCCTCGCCGACGATGACCGAGAGGTTGGACTTCTCGGCCACCTTCTCGAGCACCTCCAGCTCGCGGAGGCGCATGAGAGTCGGGTTCGACTCGAACACCCGCGCGGTGTTGGCCTGCGACCGCATCGCTGCCGTCTCCTCACGCCGGGTGATGAGGGCAGCCTCGGCCACCTTCTTGGCCGTGGTCACGCGGTTGAGGATCTCCTTCATCTCGCCCGGCAGGATCACGTCCCGGATACCCAGGGCGCGCACCTCCAGGCCGAACGTGGCGACCCGCGACCGCAGCATCTCGAGCAGCTCGTGCGTCACCCCGTCCTTGTCGGCGAGGAGGACGTCGAGCTCGCGAGTGCCGACCACCGCCCGCAGCACGAGCTGCGCCTGGCGGTAGAGCGCCTGTGCGTGGTCCTCGACCTCGGTGACGGCCTTGACCGGATCGATCACCTTGTAGGCCACCAGCGCGTTGAGCCGCAGCGTCACCTTGTCGCCGGTCATGATCTCCTGGCCGGCGACGTCGGCAGCCTGCTCGCGCAGGTCGACCTGCACCACCTTCACGTGACCCTCGCCCTTCCAGAAGGCGTGCACGCCCGGCTCGAGAGCCGCCACGTGACGGCCGTCGACGAACACCAGGCCCACCCAGCCGGCCACGACCACCACCGGCTCGAGCAGCTCGCGAGCGCCGCGCGGGCCGGCGGGCGCCAGGACCACCGCCAGCTCCGGGTGCTCGAAGCGCACGCTGCGCGCGTCGTTCACCTCGGTCCGTACCTCGTGGAAGGCCGTCCAGAGGACGTGCTGGCCCGGGCCCACGACCGCGTCGAGACGCCCGTCGATCCACACCAGCGCCCGCTGGTGGTCCTTGAGGTCGAGAGCGACCGCCTGGCCGGCGAGCTGGCCCGACCGGACGATCACCTCGAGGTCGCGGTGCGCGAGCCACGCCTGCCGCACCGACACCCGCTCGATCCTCACCCGCAGGAAGGGATCGAACACGAAGTGACGCCCCGGCCCGAGCAGGCGCTCGAACACGCCATCGCGGAACAGCAGGCCACGCTCGTGCTCCTTGACCCTGATCCAATGCAGCATCGTCACCACACCACACCTCCTTTCCACTTCATCCAACTTTCAAAATGACCTCCGGGGGGCGGAGCACGCGGCGCCGCCGCACCTCCGGCGCGGGGCGCGCCAGCCGCGACCGTTCGCCCGCCGCCGGCGCCGCGTTCCTCCTCGCGCGCTCTTGCAGCTCGGCGAGGACCTTCCGCGGACCAGGCGGCGTCGCAACGATCACGCGCTGCGGCGCGCCGCAAGGCGCCTTCGCGTGCTGCCGGGACCGCGGCTGCCGGCCGGTCGCAAGGGCCGGCCGGACGGCCGCGTTCGCCGGCTGGCGGGCGCCGCAGCCCGCCCCCCGGAGGCCTCGAGGAGCCACTTCGTAGGTGGCGTTAGTCGGCGCAGGATTCGAACCTGTGACCTCCGGATTATCAGTCCGGTGCTCTATCCACTGAGCTAGCCGTGGTGCCGACGCCGTCCGCTTGCAGAACCCGTTCACGGAACGCGCGGCACCGATCACCGGCCTTGCCGGATAGGTCCGCGCGCCGCCGGAGCCGGAACCGGATCGGCACCGTCTGCGAGCCCAGCGCATCCTCGAGACCAAAAAACGAAAAAGCCCTCCGGGCGCGAAACCCGGAAGGCCTTTCGACCATCCCCGTCCTGGTACTGAGACGTTCTAAGGTTTCGCTACCCTCTTCTCCTGCCGGAAGCCGTGTTCCATCAGGCCGGCGGGGCATGCACCACGGCGCGCCCACGGCCGCGAAGGCCGGCGGCCGGCATGGAAGGGATCGATTGTCTGTGCGCGCTTGTTCATGATCGTTCGGCACTCCCCCTGACCGAGCGGCGAACGATACACGGAGCGCCGCCGGCTGTCAAGCCTTGTGTCGCCGCGCCCGGGCGACCGGCAGCCGGGCACGGCGGCGGCTGGATCAGAAGCTGTAACGGACGCGGCCGGCGATCTCGCGCGGCGGGATGACGTGGGTGCCGCCGAAGGTCGACATGAAGTTGTAGAGGCCCTGCTTGTCGAAAGCGTTCAGCAGGTCGAGCTGCAGCTCGAACGGCACCCCGTACTGCTTGAGATGCGAGCCCAGGGAGAAGTCCCAGACCATGCGCGACTTGACGCGCGTCGGATTGGAGTTGAAGTCGATGAAGGGCTCGGCATAGGCGGTGTCGGGGCCGCCCGCGAGGACGTCCGCCGGGCTGTTGGCGTGGGTCACCAGGCCCGAGTCGTAGCGCTGCGTCATGCCGGTCCAGAAGCCGGTGTCGGAGATGTCCCAGAAGATCCCCAGCTGCTCCTGCAGCTTCTGGTCGTGATCGATCAGGAAGGGGCCCTGGTTGAGATCCAGCGGCGAGGTATTGATGAACAGACCGCCGACCAGCGGCGGGTCGTAGAGCGCGTGCACGTGGCCGAGCGAGAGGTAGCCGCGCAGGCCCTTCCACGGCCCGCCGTCGAAGCGCACGTTCCAGCCGGAGAGGTCGCCGCCCTTGAAATTGAGCGGGAAGACGATGCCGGTGTTGAAGAATTGGTCCTGGTCGGCGGTGAACTGGACCTGGCGCTTCCAGTACGAGACGTCGACGCGCAGCTTGGTGCCGATGCCCTGCTGGATGCCGGCGTTGATGGCGTTGTGGTGCTCGGAGCGGTTGAACAGGTGGCCGAAGCCGGCGAGCGCCGAGGCCTGCACATCCGGCGGCACCAGCGAGGACGCCTGGGCGGAGGAGGACAGCAGGATGTTCTCGTACTCGGGGGTGATGAACATCTTGTCGTAGGCCGCGCGCACGACGGTGTTCGTCTGCGGGATGAAGTAGGCGGCGCCGATGCGTGGCTGCAGCTGGCTCTCGGAGAGGAACAGGTGGTTGTTGTCGTAGCGCAGGCCGGCGTTGATCGTCAGGTTGTGCCAGTGGACCGTGTCCTGCGCGTAGCCCGCGAGGTAGCGGCCGGTGCGGCTGCCGTCGAAGACGAACGGCGAGCCGCCGCGGGTGCCGTCGTACGGCGCCAGGTTGGGGTTGAAGCCGGGCTGCGTCGGGTCGTTCAGGGTGGGATCGGTGATCAGGAAGCTGAAGTGCTCGACGATCGGGAAGCGCTTGGCCTGCAGCCCGACCTTGATCTCGTTGCCGGCGACGTCTTTCGACGCCGAGGCGCTGAGGCCCTGGTTGTCGAGCTTGCGGTTCTGGGTCGCGATCACCGGCGTGTCGTTCGGCGAGCCGAGCAGCTGCAGGCGGTTGTCGCGCGCATAGACCTGCCCCTCGGCGACCATGTCGCCGGAGAAGAGGTGCTGGTAGCCGGCGTTCAGGTTCCAATCGCGGGAGTGGACGCGCTCGTTCTGGCCGGCCGCTTGCTGCGACGGCAGGTTGGTGACGTCGCGCTGGGTGTTGCCGCCGTTGGCGGTGAAGCGGAAGGAGTCCGAGCCGTTGCCCATGCCCGGCAGCAGGTCGTAGCGGAAGAAGCCGCGCAGCGTGTCGCCGTGGTTGTGGAGGTTGTCGAACGTCACCGGGTCGAGGAAGCGGTCCGAGCGCGTGCCGTCGAGGTTCAGGAAGGCGCCCGACTGCTTGCCGCCGAAGCCCACGCCGACGTCGCCTTCGTAGGTGTTGAAGCTGCTGGCGCCGACGCTGGCGTCGCCGCGCAGGCCGTTCTGGCCCAGCGCTGACTTGGTGGTGAGGTTGATCACCCCATAGGCCTTCTCGCCGTACTCGGCCGGCACGCCGCCGGTGACGATCTCGATCCCCTGCGCGATCGCCGGGTTGAGGGAGTTCGAGAAGGTGATGCCGACCTGGTCGCCGATCGACTGGCCGTCGATGACCACCAGCTGCTGCGAATGGCCGCCCTGGAAGTGGTAGCGGCCGTTCTCGTCCTTGCTGAAGCCGGGCGCCGAGGTGACGATGGACTCGAAGGCGCGCGAGGCCACGGCGGCGGGAAAGCGCTGGATCAGCGACTTGTCGATGTCGGTGTGGGTCGTCACCTCGTCGGTCTCGAGCGCGACGTTCTCTTTCTCGGCCGTGACGGTGATCCTCTCGGAGAGTGCCGCCGACAGGTGGAGGTCGCGGACGACCGGCACGCTGCCGCGCACGTCCACGTCGACGTGGACTTCCTTGAACCCCTCGAGCTCGGCGCGCAGGTGGTAGGGGTTGTTCGGGATGTTGTACAGCACGTAGGTGCCGTCGTTGCCGGAGACGGTCTGCTGCGAGAAACCGGTCAGGTCGTTGGTGAGGCTCACCGTGACGCCGGGCAGCGGCGCGTCGGCGGGATCGAGGGCGCGGCCGCGGACCACGCCGGCCAGCGCGGCGGCCGGCAGCGCGAGCGAGAGCGCGCCGGCGGCCAGCGCCGCGAGCAGGCCGGAGGTCTTGCGGCGGTGAAGCGCCCGCGGTGCGCGGTGCGCGAGCACGGATGGATCGGACATCGAAGTCTCCCAGAAGATCTGCAACTCCCGCGGCGCCGTTCGAGCGTCTGCGCGAGATGGTTGGCGGTCGTGGCCCCGTGCGCAGCGGCTGCGGCACGTGGGCCGGCACGTTCCCGCCCGGCCGGTGTCTGTCGAGGCGCCGCCTACGATCATGGATCGGCGGGTCGGCGCCAGGCAGCAGCTCGGGAGCCGGCCACACGCTCCGGAGAGCGCCGCAGGTCCACGCGGGAGATGCGGCGCTGACGCGAAGCGGAGCGTCGGCGGGCCACCGGGCCGGCGGGCTGTAGCCGCCGGCAGGTCGGGTCGGTTTACGGTCGGGGAGAGATCAGGCGGCCGGCGGAGCGCGGGCGCCGTCGGGGCGGAGCGACTTCTGCAGCGGCGTCACCGCGGCGGCGGGCGGCAGCGGCTGTCCGGCAAGAGGACTCGAGAGGGATGCGGCCAGGGCGAGATGGGCGCCGCTGCCCTGCAGACGATTGAGGCAGGCGGCGCAGGGGGGCCGCGGCACCGCCGTCGCCTCCTCGGCGTGCGGCCGGGCGACCGGGTGGCTGGCGCCAGGGAAGTAGACGTCCTGGTGGCCGGCGAGGCCGGCGATCGGGTCGTGGGCTTCGCCGCCAGGATGGATCTCCAGCCCGCCCAGCAGGACCAGGGCGGCCAGCAACGCCGCCAGGCCGGCCATGGCCACCGACCTGGCGCACCGTCGGGTGCGCGCAGACTCGGCTGTGCTGAGAGGCGTCGCTGCCATGGCGCCGGAATAGTAGCAGATCCTCGCCCCCTCCTTACCGCCAGCCAATCAGCAGTCCCCCGGGGCGCTGGATGCGTGAGCAACCAGAGCCAGCAGAAGGCTCGCACCCGCCATGGAGAGCTTGGTGTTCATCGCGACATGCTACACCGCATCACTCCGGACGATGGGCGCCCTAGGGAGGTCGGAGTTCTTAGTTTCAGCTCCCGTTTGACATAATTTGATGACTGTGATTTCATTCTTTGATGATTCAAAATACCTGTCGCGGAACGAGCCGGACACAGGGCCCGTGCAGGCACGTGAAGCAGCCACCCAGGAAGAGGGTTCGGAGAGGCGATCTGCTCGTTCGTCGTGGCCAGGCCTTGGCCCTCCTCGCCTGTCTCAGCGCCACGCCCAGTCCTGCACTGGCAGCGGCGGCGACCCGGCCGCACGGCCCGCAGGCCGACGCCGAGATCGAGGCCCGCTTCCGGTGCCCGGAGAGCTACGCCACCGAGGAGGAGCGCACCACCGCGCAGCAAGAGCTGTCGAGCGCGATCGCCCTCCATCACCCACAATGGACGCATCGCCAGGCCGAAGATCTCAGGCAACACCTGCTCGCGGCTCACCAGTGCACCGGGACCTTCGAGGAGACCGTCGTCGTCACCAGCAAGCTCGAAGACGTGACCAGCGAGATCGTCCCGAGCCTCGGCGCCACGGTTCACACCATCGGCCGCGATCAGATCGACGCCCTGCCGCAGGGAGACGACGCCCCCTTTCAGCAGGTCCTGCTGCGCAGCCCGGGCGTGGTGCAAGACTCCTTCGGGGAGGTCCACGTTCGGGGCGAGCATGGGAACCTCCAGTACCGGATCAACGGCATCCTCCTCCCCGAGGGCCTCAACGGCTTCGCCCAGGAGGTCGATACGCACTTCGTGGAATCGGTCAGCCTCACGGACGGCACTCTCCCCGCCGAATTCGGGTTTCGAAACTCCGGGATCGTGGACGTCACGACCAAGACCGGCGACAAGCTCCGCGGCGGCGAAGCCAGCTTTTATGGCGGCAGCCATGGCCTGCTCCAGCCGAGCCTCCAGTACGGAAACAGCACTGGCAAGCTCGATCTCTACGTCTCGGGCTCGTTCAAGGCGACCGCTCTCGGCGTCGAGAACCCCACTTCCGGTGCGAACCCCCTCCACGATGCATCCGATCAAGGCCGGGGCTTCGGCTACCTCTCGTATCAGATCGACCCGGCCAGCCGCCTCAGCCTGCTCTTCAACGTCAGCGCCGGCCAGTTCCAGATCCCGGACACACCTCGCCTTGTCCCGCGCTTCTCCGTCGTGGGTGCCCCGCCTCCCGATTCCGCCACGCTCAACGAAGGGCAGCGTGAGCAGAACGACTACGCCGTTGTCGTCTACCAGGCGAAGGCCGGCGACCTCGGCTACCAGCTTGCCGCCTTCAGTCGTTATGGCCGCATCGCTTTCACCCCCGATGCGCTTGGCGACCTTGCCTTCAACGGCGTCGCGAGCCGTGTCGCCGAAAGTGCCCTCTCGAACGGCACGCAGCTGGACGCCTCGCTGCCGTTGGGCGGGAGCCACACGCTGCGCTTCGGCGTCCTCGTCACCGACGAGAGCACCGGCCGGGACACCGAAGCGGCGGTTCTGCCGGCGACGGCCGCCGGCCGTCAGCTCTCCGGCGTGCCCTTGCAGGTCGCCGACGACCACTTGCTTCACGGCCTGCTCACGGGCCTTTATCTCCAGGACGAGTGGCACCCCTTGAAGGCGGCGACCGTCAATTACGGGCTCCGCTTCGACCGCGCCGACGCAATCCTGCACGAAAGCCAGCTGAGCCCCCGGTTGAACGTCGTCTGGAGGATCGATGGCCCGACCACCATCCACCTCGGCTATGCTCGCTACTTCACGCCGCCGAGCCTGCAGTTCATTTCGCCGTCGAGCGTGGCGCTCTTCCAAGGCACCACCAACGCCCCCCAGACCTTCGCCGATTCCCCTCCCCGCGCCGAACGCGCCGACTACTACGACCTCGGCTTCACCCGCGAGCTCGCCCCCGGCTGGACGCTCAGCCTCGACAGCTTCGACAAGATCGCCAAGAACCTGATCGATCTGGGCCAGTTCGGCAACGCCATCATCCTCGCCCCGTTCAACTACCGGACCGGGCGCGTCCATGGCCTCGAGCTCTCCACCACGGCCCGCGCCGGCGGCTTCTCCACGTACGCCAACGCCGCCTATGTCTTCACTCAGGCACGCGACATCGAGTCTGCCCAGTTCGAGTTCCCGGCCGCCGAGCTGGAATACGTCCAGACCCACGACATCCGCCTCGATCACGAAGGAGAGGCGTCGGCCTCCGCCGGCGCGGCCTACAGTCATGGCGCCTCGAGGGCCTTCGTCGACGTCCTCTATTGCAGTGGCCTGCGGCGCGGCTTCGCCAACCTGTACAAGCTTCCCGCCTACTACCCCTTCAATCTTGGGTTCGAGCAGACCCTCCCGGTGCCCAACGCCGGCCTTGCCGTGAAGGTCCGCTTCGACGTCGCCAACCTCTTCGATCAGGTCTATCGCCTGCGCGACGGCACGGGTATCGGCATCTCTGCCTCCCAGTACGGTCCCCGCCGCGGCTTCTATGCCGGCGCCGCGCTGCTGTTCTGACTCGAGGAAACCAGGCGTGCCGCGGCCGGCGATCTCCCGCGGTGCCACGCCGGGCGCCGCTCGCGGCGGTCGCGGTCCGCGCCGCCGGTCGCTTATACTCGCCCGCGGTGCAACCCCGGACCCACCTCGCGCTCGACCGGCGCCTGTGCGGCGAGCCGCTGGACGCCGCGGCGACGGCCGCGGGCGCAGCTCGCGTCGGTCTCACCACGGTGCCCGAGATGGCGGCCGACGCGGTCGGACTGGTGCACGGCGGGTTCGTCTTCGGTCTCGCCGACCACGCGGCGATGCTTGCGGTCAATCATCCCAACGTGGTGCTCGGCAGCGCCGCGGTGCGCTTCCTGCGGCCGGTGGCGGTGGGCGAGCGCCTGGTCGCCGAGGCCACGGTCGCCGAGACCGCGGGCCGCAGGAGCCGGGTGATGGTGGAAGTGCGGCGGGTGGCGGCCGGCGGCGCCGCCGGTGTGGGTGGCTCGGGCGACGCGGAGTCGGCCGCGGGCGAGACCGGAGGGGAGACGGTGATGACCGGCGAGCTGATCTGTTTCACGCTCGACCGGCACGTGCTCGAGCCGGCCGGCGAGGAGCGCGGCGATGGCCTGGCGGCGGCGCCGCGGCCGGCGGCGAGCGCTTGAACGCCGGTGCTCGCATGAACGGTATGGCCGCATGAACGGCGGCGACCGCATCGCCGTCGGCCTGGCACGCCAGGGCGTGCGCTTCCTCTTCACGCTCTGCGGCGGCCACATCTCGCCGATCCTGGTGGGCGCCAAGCGGCTCGGCATCCGGGTCGTCGACGTGCGCGACGAGGTGGCGGCGGTCTTCGCGGCCGACGCGGTGGCGCGGCTGACCGGCGTGCCGGGAGTGGCGGCGGTCACCGCCGGGCCCGGCGTCACCAACACCGTCACCGCAGTCAAGAACGCGCAGCTCGCGCAATCGCCGGTGGTGGTGCTCGGCGGCGCCGCGGCCACGCTGCTCAAGGGCCGGGGGGCGCTGCAGGACATCGACCAGATGGCCCTCATCCGCCCGCACGTCAAGTGGGCCGCCGCCGCCCGCGCCGTGGCCGAGCTCTCGCCGTTGCTCGAGCAGGCGTTCCGCGAGGCGCGAAGCGGGGTCCCCGGACCGGTCTTCCTCGAGTGCCCGATCGACCTGCTCTACGACGAGGCGCTGGTGCGCCAGATGTACGCGACACCCGCGGCCGGCGGTGGACTGACGGGGTGGGCACTGCGGCTCTACCTGCGGCGGCATCTCCGCCGGTTGTTCCGGCCGGGGCCGGCGCGGTACGAGCCGCCGCGCTTCGCCCCGCCCGCTCCCGGCGGTCCGGGCGCTCTTGGCAGTGCGGACGGTTCGGGCGGCCGCGGCGCGCCCGCGGCGCCTCCCGCGCCACCCGTGCCGGCAGCGCCGGGTCCCGGAGGCGCCGAGTTGCGCCGGGCGGCGGCGCTGCTCGCGCGCAGCGAGCGGCCGGTGCTGGTGGTGGGCAGCCAGGCGCTGCTCGAGACCGGCGCCGCAGGCGAGCTGGCAGGCGCCATCGCGGCGCTGGGGGTACCGGTCTATCTCGCCGGCGGCGCCCGCGGCTTGCTCGGCCCGGATCACCCGCTGCAGCTGCGGCACCGCCGCAAGGAGGCGCTGCGCGAGGCCGACCTGGTGCTGCTCGCCGGCATCCCGAACGATTTCCGCCTCGACTACGGGCGCCACGTCGGCCGCCGCGTGCGGCTGCTGATGGTCAACCGCGACGCCGCCGCCCTGCATCAGAACCGCCGCCCGCAGCTCGCCGTACATGCCGACCCCGGCCGCTTCCTGCGCGGCCTGGCGGCACGAGCCGCCATGGGATCGATTGCGCGAGCCGCCGTGGGATCGACGGCGCACGGGGGCGCCGCGGCAGGAGCGCCGGCCGGGGAGGGTTCCGCCGCACCGCCGGGGCGCTGGGCAGGCTGGATCGGCGTGCTGCGGGCGCGGGACGACGCGCGCGAGCGGGAGATCGCCGAGCAGGCTGCGGCGCCGGTCTCCGGCGGGCTGGTCAACCCGCTGGCGCTCTGCCGCGCGGTCGACGCGTTGCTCGCGCCGGACAGCGTCATCGTCGCCGACGGCGGCGATTTCGTCGGCACCGCCGCCTACATCCTGCGGCCGCGCGCGCCGCTCTCCTGGCTCGACCCCGGGGTCTTCGGCACTCTCGGCGTGGGCGGCGGCTTCGCCCTCGGCGCCAAGCTCTGCCGGCCGGGCGCGGACGTGTGGATCCTCTACGGCGACGGCTCCTCGGCCTACAGCCTCGCCGAGTTCGACACCCTCGCCCGCCACGGGCTGCCGGTGATCGCGGTGGTGGGCAACGACGCCGGCTGGTCGCAGATCGCCCGCGAGCAGGTGGAGATGCTGCACGACGACGTCGGGACGGTGCTGGCGCGCACCGACTACCACCGCGTCGCCGAAGGCTACGGCGGCCGCGGGCTGTCGGTCGCGCGTCCCGAGGACGTCGAGCCGGTGCTCGCCGAGGCTCTCCGCCTCGCGCGCGCCGGCTCGCCGGTGCTGGTCAATGCCCTGATCGGCAAGACCGAGTTCCGCAAGGGCTCGATCTCCATCTGAATTGGCGCCGTGCGCTTGCCCGGGATCAGCGGTGCAGGCGGCGCGGGCGGCAGGAGCCTGGCGGGCGCCGTGGGCGGCGCTGGCATCGCGTGTCTGGTGCTGGCCGCGGGCGTCGTGCTGCGGTTCTGGAACCTCGGCGACCAGGTGCTGGGCGGTGACGAGCTGCACGCGGTGCGCGCCGCCCTCTCCCAGCCCCTGCCGGCGCTGCTCACCACCTACCAGCTGGCCGACAGCTGCATCCCGCTGACCGCCCTCGACCGGTGGCTGCTCGACCGCGGCGTGGCGCTCGACGAGTGGCTGCTACGGCTGCCGGTGCTGGCGAGCGGGCTCGCGGCGCTGGTGCTGCTGCCGCTGCTGGTCCGCCGCCGCCTGCCGCCTGCCGCCTGGCCGTTCTTCGGCGCCCTGGTGGCGACCTCGCCGCTGCTCGTCCTCTACAGCCGCATCGCCCGCTCCTACATGCCCGCCACCCTGCTCAGCTTCGCGGCGGTCATGGCGTTCGACCGCTGGTGGACGCCGGAGCGAGCTGGTGCGCCGGTCCGCGCCGGCGACGCGCGCGCGGCCGATGCGCACAGGGGGGCGGCTGCCGCCATCGCCTACGTCGTGCTGGCGGCGCTCGCGATGTGGTTCCACCTCGGCACCGCGCCGATCGTCGTCGCGCCGCTGCTCTTCGGGGCCACCGAGCTGGCGCTGGGCCGCGAGAGCCGCGGGTGGCCCTGGCGGCGGCTGGCGGCTCTCGGCGCGGCGGCTGCAGGGCTGGCGGCCGGCTGCGCGCTGTTCCTGGTGCCCGCCTACCCGTCGCTGGCCCGGCTGATCGCCGCCAAGCGCCAGCCCCAGGAGGTGCCCGCCGCGACCTGGTGGGGAGTGCTGCAGCTACAGGCGGGCGCCCGCGCCGGCCAGCGGCTGCCGGAGCTGCTGTTCTGGGCGGTGGCGCTGGCCGGGCTGGCCGCCCTGCTGCGCCGGCGCCGCCGGTTGGGGATCTACCTGCTGGCCCTGGTGCTGGCGCAGCTGCTCGGCATCCTGGCGCTGTCGCCGCTGGGCCTGGCGCGGTTGCAGGTGCTCGACCGCTACCTGCTGCCGGCGCTGCCCATGGTCCTGCTCTGGGTGGCGGCCGGCCTCACCCATCCTTGGTGGCCGCGACAGGACAGGCTCGGCCGCGCCGGCCAGCGGCTGGGCGCCGCCGGCCTGGTGCTGGTCTGGCTGTCCGCCGGTCCCTTCGCCGACGCCGGTTTCCGCGCCAGCTCGTTCATGCACCACAACGACATGGTCGCCTTCGCCCTGCCGCGGGCGACGGCGCCGCCGGGTGGCGTGCCGCGTCCCTATCTCGCACTCGGCGGGCCGCCCGGCAGCACGATCGTCGAGCTGCCCTGGCCGCCGGTGTGGGACTTCGGGCGCTCCTTCTATGTCTACCAGGAGGTCCACGGCCTGCGCGTGCGCGTCGCGGCAGCGGCCGGCGCGGCGCCGGCCGGGCGCCTGCGGCTACGCAACCGCGTCGACCCAGAGCCCGCCGCGCTGCTCGCCAGCGGCGCGCGCTGGGTCGTGGTGCATCGGGACCTGGCGCTGGAGGAAGAACGCCTCGAGCTGCCTCCGGGGGCCCCACCGCCGCGGCGCATGCCGCCACCGCTCGCGGCCGAGCTGGCCGCGGTGGGGGAGCGGTCGGCGGCCCGGTTCGGCGCCGCCTGGGGACCGCCTGCCTTCGCCGATGCCGCGGTCGCGATCTGGGACCTCGCGCGGGTCAAGGTAGTGGGTCAGTCTCCCTCGGCGTCCCTTTGGACGAGGGGCCAAAGTCATCCGCCCCCGCAGCCCCGGCCCCTCGCCCAAAGGGACGCCGAGGGAGACTGACCCACTACCCGAGTGCGCGAGCTCGCCGCCGGTCCGGCGCCCCTACGGTATGATCGCGCCTCGCACCGCCTGGCGGTCCCTTGAGCTCGGTCTTGGTCTGGCGCGGAGGACCCGAGATGCACAGGCCCGTTGCAGCTTGCTTCGACGTCTCCCCCCGAGCGGCCGAGCCGGTCTTGCCGCCGGCGCCAGCCCGGAAATGTCTCCCCTGTGCCGCGGCGGCGCTGGCCGGGCTGGCGATCCTGGCGCTGGCGCTGGTCGAGCCGGTGGCGACCCGGGCCGCCACCGCCCCGGCGGTGGACGAGCCCGCCGCCTCCCACCCGTTCAGCGCCGTCGACATGCAATCGATGCTGCGGATCACCGAGCCGCAGGCCTCGCCGCGCGGCGACCTGGTCGCCTTCGCGGTCCGCACGTCTGACTTCGCGGCCAACCGCGGCAAGAACGACCTCTGGCTGGTCGCGGCGGACGGCAGCGGCGCGCGGCCGCTGACCAGCGACGGCGCCGGCTACGGCAATCCCCGCTGGTCGCCGGACGGCGGCGCGCTCTACTTCCTCTCGACCCGCTCGGGCTCGAGCCAGATCTGGCGCCTGTCGCCGATGCCCACCGGCAAGGACGCCGCGCCCGCCGCGACGTTGACGCAGGTCACCCGGCTGCCGGTCGACGTCGCGAGCTTCATCCTCTCGCCCGACGGCACGCGGGCGGCGATCGCCGCCGACGTCTTCCCGGACTGCCCGACGCTCGCCTGCACCAAGAACCGCCTCGACGAGAAGGCGAAGAGCACCGTCAAGGCGCGCCACTACCCCGACGGCGGCGGCTTCGTCCGCCACTGGGACGTGTGGGAGGACGGCACCCGCTCGCATCTCTTCGTGCTGCCGCTCCCCGGCGCCGGCGAGCCCGCCGCCACCGCGGCGGCCGCGGGCGAGCCGGTCGACCTGATGCGCGGCATGGTGGCCGATTCGCCGTCGAAGCCGTTCGGCGGCACCGAGGAGTACACCTTCACCCCGGACGGCGGCTCGCTGGTCTTCACGGCCCGCGACGCCGGCCGC
>Ga0210384_10004079_pt1 | contig 16470 bp, 17 predicted proteins | sample IncBWH2MmetaG_FD_160574 | JGI IMG/M metagenome (GOLD analysis project Ga0210384, IMG submission 160574) | Forest soil microbial communities from Barre Woods Harvard Forest LTER site, Petersham, Massachusetts, United States - Inc-BW-H-2-M | ecosystem: Environmental > Terrestrial > Soil >...
AGCGTGTCACCTCTCGCTCTAACGCTGCCCGCACCAGCGCATCTTTGGTCGGGAAGCTGTAGACAAGCCCACCCTTGCTTATCCCAGCTCGCTGGGCGACGGCATCGAGCGTGAACGTCCGGCCGCCGGACTCGAGAATCACGGCCTCAGCAGCGTCCAGGACCCTGTCCCGATCGATCTCCTTTTTGCGTGTCAAACAGCCCCCTTGCTTTTCCGACTGGCCAGTCGCATAATCATTTCCGACCAAACAGTCGGATTGTAGAGCTAAGGCTCACCGGGGAGCCGGTCCCCAGCTTGGCGCTAAGAGTAGTTGATGATCTCGACCGCATTAGCGCAGCGTGATGCCTTCTTTCAACGGTTTCGACAAGGTTGGTGCTCGCTGAGCATCTAGTGGCAGGTGGGTACTTGTCAATCAGCGAGAAAACGATTCTATCGAAAAGGATTGACAGGAATATGAGCGCAAATCAACCGATACCTGCCTTCGGGCATTTTGCTCTGAAGGTCAACGACGTCGACGCAAGCTACAAATTCTATTCCGAATTGGGTCTGCGCCAATTTGGAAAGTTCCCTGGTATGGCAATCATCGAATTGCGTGGCGGGACTCACATCTTGCTGCTCGACAGGAATGATGAACTCCCATTCCCGATTGAGTCCAGTCATCTTGGTCAGCGAAGCGCCTTCTTTAAGGAGCAACTGGATTTGATGATTGCCGGGAAGTCAAAGGATGATTTGGAAAGGTTCAGGACGACGCTAATTGAAAAGGGGTTGGAGGTGGGTGAGATTGCGCCGGATCAATTCTTCGGTCACGATTATTTTCAATTGGCCGATCCTGATGGAAATGGAATCACGTTCTATACCAGCCACACGGACAACCTGAACTAACAAAAAATGTTGCGCCGACTCTGCTGCCGAGGTTTGCGCCTCATCCCGAAGTGCCAGCGGTTGTCACTGCTCCTGAACGGGAACGCGAACCATGCAGTGAAGGTCAGCGCATAGAGGTAGTAGAGCGTGCCCTCCATCAGGGTCAGGGCCATGTCGGCGATCGGGCGATGACGCCGAGGATTTGGAACCGTCATGACAGACATGGCGCGCGTTCTGACTTGAGTTGCCCAGCAAATAGATGGACGGCATCAAGACCCGCACGATGTGTCAAATCCCGGCACACGATGGTCAACCGCCTCGGGTGGCCTATCAGCGACCCATCGCCGACATCCCGCGCCTCAGGCGAAGCTGCTCCCCCCAGAATCGAGTCGACAAGCGGCGGTGGGCGGGGTAGCCTACCGGTCATGCGGCGGTGCAGCAATTTACCGCTTGACCACGGTGGCTCTGTCAAAGGGTGGCCCGAATGAGTGTGCCTTCAGGCGTTGACACATTACCCGCGTTGGGCGCCGACCTGACACGGTGCTCGGTGTCCGGGCTGTCGTCAGGCGCCTTCATGACGGTGCAACTTCACCTGGCGCACTCGTCGATGTTCATTGGCGCGGGCGTGGTAGCGGGCGGCCCATACCGCTGCGTCGAATCTTTCCCCACCGCGTCCGCGATCGCCGAAGACGCGTGGGTGCAGAACGCGTTCTTCATCTGCATGAATCCGCTGATCCCCGAGGCCGGCCCAAAGGTGCCGAGGCTGCTGGAGATCGCACGGCAGACCGCCGCAGATGGGATGATCGACCCGCTGCACCATCTAGAGAAGGCGCGCCTCTACATCTTCACCGGCACTGAAGACAAGGTAGTCGACTCTGCGGTCGTCGAGACGACCCGGGCGTTCTACGTGGGGCTCGGCGTTGATCCGGACAACATCCTGTTCGACGACAGAGTGCCAGCCGGCCATGCGCTGCTCACGACCAATCCCGAGGACAGCCCGCTCGGCGCCAACGAGCCGCCTTACCTGAATCACTGGTCTGCGCCGACGATGCAGAGCTGGCAGATCCTCGATCACATCTACGGCAAGCTGACGCCGCCCGAAGGACCACCGCGAGGACGGTTGATGGCGTTCGACCAGCGCCCATTCTTCGGGGACGAGAGCCGTGCCAGCATGAGCCGGCTCGGCTATGTCTACGTGCCGCCGCAGACAAGGAAGAACGTGCGGCCGCGCGTGCACGTCGCGCTGCACGGCTGCAAACAGGGTGCGAGCTACGTCAATCTCGTAAACGGACTGCCCGACAAGGCGAGCAGTCCGCCCTACGGCAATCGCTACGTGACAACCACCGGCTACAACGAGATCGCTGACGCCAACGACATCGTCGTGCTCTACCCGCAGGTGGAGGGCATCGACGACGGCCGTACCCAGAACCCGGAAGGCTGCTGGGACTGGTGGGGCTACAGCAGCCCCGACGCGGCGGCACCCGACTACTACTCGCAGCACGCGATCCAGATACGCGCCGTCCACGCGATGCTGCAGCGCCTCGGCTCCTCCGCCTGATTTCCCACACGAAGAGATGTCCATGCCCATCCGAAAAGCGTCGATGATGGCACCGGCCCGTGCGGATCCCGACGCGCTGCCGGCTGCGCTGCTGCGGCTGGCGAAGGCATCACTGCCCGATCCTGCGCATCCGCTTCGCACGCCGCTGCCGTTCGTGCCGGTGTCGCGTTGGATGACCTCATTGCAGTTGCTCAAGCATCAGGGCGCCAGTCGCCCTGAACAGACGATGACGGCCACGCTTGCACTGCCGACGGTGATGTTTAGCGAGGCAGCAGCCCGCGAGGCCACGGCGCTCGGCGCCGCCGTCTATCAGCAGGTGCTGGGACTGTGGGCCGACTGGATCGACGGACTGACCGATTTGGGCCAAGACATGGGAACCCTGCGTCAGGTGAACACAGTGACGAAGTACGTCGACGAGGAGAACAATCTCGCGCTGCGTGGCGTCGCGCTTTTGAACGCGCAGGTGACCGCGGCCGCGAGGCTGATGGAGAACGTTCAGGTGAACGTCGCGTGGCTGATTGGGCGGCACGTGACACCACCTGCCGACTAGACGTTCGCCGAAACGCCCCACGACGCGTCGTAGAGGTCGTCGGCGTGCTGCACCGTGCTGCTCGTGACGCCAATCGGCAGCCGTCCTATCCATATCCGCGCCACGAGCCAGCACGCCGGCAGGCGGTCATTCGCCATGGACCGTTCCTGGCTTTTGGCTTCCGCAGATGGACTCCGACACAGCAATCGCAATCTTGGTCGGTGTGACCGTGTCTGGCACATAGCCCAGCCGTAACGCGTCCGGGTTTGAGCCTATGCGCGTATCGCCGCAATGCTCGGGATTTCGGCTTGCAGAAAATCCGCCAGGGCATGGACCCTTGAGGGCAGGAGTCGGCGACGCGCATACAAGAGGAACGCATGCTGTGCAGGCCCCGTCCAAGGCTCGAGTACTCGGATGAGCATGCCTTGCCGCAGCAGATCGCTCACCATCCAGGACGGCTGCAATGCGATACCCATGCCACCGAGAACAGCGTCGAGGAGCGCCACCGCACTCGTGACCCGATATCGGCCGCCCGTCTCGATATCAACGGTGCCGTTCGGGCCGAACAGAGTCACGGCAGGCGGAAGTGCCTGCGCGTATGCCAGGTACTCGTGCTCGGCCAGCGACGCCGGACTGGTCGGCGCGCCATGCGCCTTGATATAGGCCGGCGCGGCGACGAGGATTCGTGGCCAGACCGCCAGCTCGCGACGGACGAGCCCTGGCGGCGCGCTTCCCCCGATGCGCAGCGTTATATCCATGCGTTCCTGAATCGGATCGACGAAGCGATCCTCGAGAACGAGGTCGACCTGCACCTGCGGAAACTTGGCAAGGAACTCGAGCACCAAGCGATTGATGTGCTTCTCGCCCAGCGCCACGGGTGCCGTCATCCGCACTCGTCCGTTTGGAACGGCGGCGCGGTCCTGCAACTCGGCCACGGCTTCGTCATAGGCGGCCAGGATGGCGGACGCCCTCGAATGAAAGCGTTGCCCTTCTTCGGTCAACTGCACGCCGCTCGTCCCGCGCGTCACCAGGCGCACGCTCAGTGAGTCTTCGAGAGAAGAAACGAGCTTGCTCACGGCGGGTTGCCCCACGCCCATCTCGCGCGCGACTGCCGAGAAGCTACCCGCGTCGACGCCCCGCACGAACGCCGTCAATGCCTGCAGGGTGTCCATGCTCTCTCGCAATATGGAATGGTCGGCATGCCATTCTCGCAGTTCCCACCGAATCGATCCGAGGTGACAGTGACGTATCGCCATCATCGGAGTTCGAAATGCCATCCAAGCCTCGCCTCGCCGCCTTGCTGTTCTCCATCGCCATCGCGGCTTGGACCGACAAAGCCAGTCCGGCCAGTGGACCTGTCGCACAACCGGCCTGGTCGCCCTCCTGGATGGCCAGCGCCGAGCCGCTTTGGGGCAAGGACTTCGTCTTGCCTACGGGCATTCCGCAAACATTCGACCACCAGACGGTGCGGCAGAGCGCCCGCCTTTCCATCGGAGGCTCAGCGCTCCGGGTCACCCTCAGCAACGAATATGCATCCTCCGCGTTGCATGTGGGTTCGGCCAGCGTCGGATCGACGACGGACGCGACGGCTGCGCTGGTTGCCAACCCGAAGCCGCTCACGTTCGGCGGTCGAGCGGACATCGTCATCCCTGCGGGTGCCACGGCGACGAGCGACCCCGTCGACATGAAGGTCGCGCCGCTCTCGAAGGTGGCGGTGTCGGTGTTCGTGTTAGGCCCGAGCATGCCGGCCGGCTTCCACTGGGACGCGCAGGGAACGGTGCACATCGCCAACGGCAATCGAACGCTCGACAAGGCGTTGCCCGCAGACGCGACCGAGCTGTCCGCCCGGTCCTTTCTCGGTGCCATAAGCGTCCTGGCACAGCATTCGCCCAGGACGCTCGTTGCGCTCGGCGACTCCATCACCGACGGCGCGGGATCGACACCCGATGCCGACCGCCGCTGGCCGGATGCGCTTGCAGCTGAAATGGCTGGTCAGGGAACCGGCGTGTTGAACGCTGGCATCGCCGGCGGGCGACTGCTGAGGGATGGGATGGGGGTCAGCGCGCTCGAGCGACTCGAACACGACGTGTTCCAGCAGCCCGGGCTGAACGCCGTTGTCGTGCTCCTTGGGACGAACGACATCGGTTGGCCACGCGGCCCTTTCGCGCCGAATGATGTGCCGGTGACACCCGACGAGCTTATCGTCGGCTACAGGCAACTGATCGCGAAAGCGCGATTGCACGACATCCGCATCGTTGCCGTGACGCTGCCGCCCTTCAAGCACGCATTGGAGGGAACCCCGCTTGAGGGGCACTTCAGCGAGGCCAAAGAGCGCATCCGCAAAGCCGTAAACGACTGGATCCGGACGAGCGGGGAATTCGATGCCGTGGCCGATGCCGATGCCGCCTTGCGTGACCCTGCAGATGCAGAGCGTCTGGCAGCTGTCTTTGACTCGGGCGACCACCTACACCCTGGCGACGCGGGGTATCGAGCGATCGCCCAATTGGTCGCGCGCTCGCTCGAAACCATCGGCCTTCGTCCGTAGGGTGCCGCCCTGAGCGCACCCGAAAGCTGCCCGTGCTGAAAGGCAGGTCATGGCTCGGCTGGCGTCTGTCCGCGCGTACCCTCAAACTTTGCGATGCGGGAGCGGCAAGGGGCATGATGCATTCCGCATGCGGCGTGGATCCCGGGGAGAATCGGATATGAATGTCGGACGACTCGATCACTTCACCGTGAAGTGCAGACCGCAGGAGCTCGATGGCCTTCGAGATTTCTACGTCGGCGTGCTGGGCCTGGTCGACGGCGTCCGCCCCGACTTCAATTTTCCCGGGCACTGGCTGTACAGCGATGGCCACCCGATCGTTCACTTGGCGGGCCTGCTTGACACTCGGCCCGCCAAAGAGACTGGCCCGCAGGACCACATTGCTTTCTCTGGCCGCAACCTGGACGAAATGATTCAGCTCTTGAAGGAAAAGAAGACCCCCTTCGACGAGCGTCCTGTACCTGGGTTTCCTCTCCGCCAGGTCTTTTTCAGCGATCCGCAAGGCCTCAAGATTGAACTGACCTTCGACGTTCAGTGATTTGCGCGCTGATGAGTTCGAGCTCAAGGCGGGTTGCAGCGGGCCCTCCCAGATCCGAGCGTAACGCTTGGAAGCAGACGCTCGCGACCGTCCGGATTTGGCCGACAAGTGCCTCAGGGGAACCTGCGGGGAGGCCGGCAGCGACGCGATCGGCGAACGATGCGGCGCGTTCGACCGGTGCGCTCAGCATGCCTGCATCTCGAGGTCGATGGCGTGGCGGCAGGCGCCGCGGCGGAGCCGAACTTCAAGGACTGATAGGCGTTCGGCTTGAGTGAGGACTTCCGCGCCACACTACGCAACAGCGCGATTGCCTCTGATATCGCAACCCGCCGCACCGCTTGCCGCATCTTCAAGGCTCGGTAGCGCTCGCGCGAGCGTCTGTCCGCGCATCAGGAGGTGTGCCGCCTGCGTAGGGGCCGGGCCATCCTCCAGCCGGTACGCCTGCGCAGCTCGCAAGGTGCTTCTGATGGCACCGAGGTCACCCTTCTCGGCGGCGCGCCGCAACGCTACCGACAGCAATAGTGGCGCAAGATCGTCTTGCCGCTCGACCCCTTGCAGGGCAAGTCCCGCGCACCATAGATTCCGCGCGTCTTCCATGTCCAGCAGGGTCAGCATTGCCGCCCCGGCACCGGAACGTTCCCGTACGCGATGGCCTGGCCTCCGCCGACGCGGCGATGATGACGGCAGGCGGTTCGGCCTCAGTGCAGCAGCGCAAAGGAAGCCGAATACATAAGTGGCGTGATAGCAACTTGAACGGATGTGTCGTTCGGCCTGCTCGCGCGATACGCCCGTCGTTCGCTTGGAATCAAATCCCCTCCCCGGCAGGAACCCCAGGGCATCCTGCACTTCGACCAGTCTTTCCAGCGCCAGGCGTGCACCCGGCTGCCACCGCAGGCCGAGCATGGGCCACGTCCACAACACCTCCGCGGTCAGATCATGATCCTGGGTATCCAGCGCGAACCCCAGAACGGCTGCGGCGTCTGCCCCGATCTCCACGCGACGCCGCGATGTGACAAGTTGTCGGCGTCCCACATCGCTCGCGTAGAGAACGGCGTGAGTGAACGCATAGATGTCGGCACGATCGGCTTGCAGGACGTTCAACGGCCGGCCCAGGGACGATGCGGCAAGCGCCGATGTCTGCATCTTCTTTGAGGGCACGCCCCAAGGCCAGATCCGCTCGAGCCATTCGTGCTCCAGCCTCCGATGAGGCAATTGCTCCGGCCGCATTTCGCGGCCCGTTCGCAAGCTGACTTTCAGCAACTCATCGAAGGACGAGTCCCGGTGGCCGAGGTTGTCGAGTAGGACGTGGCTCATCGCAAGATCTAGCGAGTGCGATGGATCCATGCATAGCGCGGCCTGAACGTCCGCGCTGCGCGCCAGCGGAATTAGTCGCTCGGCCAGCGATCCGACGGCGGAGTCGACTTGGCGCCGTGTCGCTCGCAGGTGTGCGACCGCATAGAGCAGCATGGCCGTTTCCGCGACAACCTTGGCCACAAGGCCGCTCGGGCTGGCGTCGAACACGGAAGTGCTGGGCGTTTCACCTCGAACGGTACTGGTGCATTCCAGGTCGTCCACGACACGGCCCGCGAACTCGAGCGCACGGACGACCTGCCGTGTGAGGTCGTCCGCCAGCCGTTCCGGAGCCGTTGTCGTCATCGGGTGCAGCAGGCTGAAGGTCAGCGTTCCTGGCTGATCTTCGCACCAATCTCGCCCGCGTTGATCAGGTACGGTTCCGGCGGAATGCAGATGTCGATGCACTTCCTGCCGAGGATGGCGCCGATGGTGTCGCCGCTCAGCGCCGCGCGTGCGCCGTACTTGCTCAGTACCTTTCCGACTGCCTCGAAATCGATGGCTTTGGATTCCACCAAGGCACGCGCAACTTCGTTCTGCAGTTCGCTTCGTTGAATTGACATGTGGGCTCTCCCTGCTGTCGTTGACCTCAACCGGCGGAGGAGATCACCGGAATCTCCGGCCCGCCAACCATAGGCCTCGGAGGTCGCCGTCACAATGCGCATGGCGGTCCGAACTAGGGGAACGTCGGCGCTCGATCTAGGGGTGATCAATACACTTCGACGCCGGCACACACCGGCAAATTGGCTCACCTCGGCGGCGACGCGAACAAAAACAAAGATGGAGCTCAATTCCAGGAATTGGCGTTCTTCGGGAAGCATGACCGGCGAGACTCTAAAGCTTGCGGCCTTCGCGGCGTGTGGCATGGGCACCTCGGAACGTCGTGGAATTCGAGCGCGTTCAGAGACAAACACCTGCAGGCCGCCCGATTGGCGTACCACCGCGCCAATCCTCGCAACCTCGGAAAGTTCGCAAGCGCCGCGGCCGCAGATGCGCACCGCCGCACCCCACAGGCGAGGTCTTGAGGTTTTCGCCGACTCGCGCCACCATGGTGCGCTCAGGGCGATGGCGCCCTCGAAAGGAATGCACCTTGCCCCGTGTAGCCAAGGGAAAGCCCAAGCCGGGCGCGCGCGAGCCCAACATCTGCCGCATCCTCGAGCTTCTAGCCTTCGCCATTCATCCCGGCGATACCCAGAGCACGACAACGATCGGGCTCTCATGCGGCCAGAACCGCATGTTCGTGACGTCGCAGGGCAACACGGAGTATTCGACGAATCCTTCGGACTACACCGACATTCTTGACTCGATCCTGAAGTTACAGGCGGCGATGCGGCGCAAGGAGGGCGACACCAAGGAGGGTAAGCCGCGACTCACGTTGGACGACGCCAGCGAGGAATTCTGGACCGGACGTTGCGATCTCTCGGGCAAGCCAGACCCCAAGGGAAAGATCGCGGTCATCAAGGAGAAGCTCTTCGAGCCCCTGTTCAAGGACGTCGTTCGGCAACCGCCCGCGACGATCAACCTGGTCAAGTCGACAATCGGGTTGGTTCGCTGCGTCCAGAACAAGCACCTTTTCACCGGCACCGTGCCGGCGCTGACGGGCTTTCACGGCGAATCTCGCGTTATCCGCTACCTCTACATCGGCTTCGTTCAGAGTAAGCCCGCGACCGCCTCGGCGAAGCAGGTCGGCGGCTGGTTTGACGCCTGGATGCCGCTGCAAGAGCTCTACATGGGCTCTAGCCAGGGAACCTGCAGCGGTTGCTGCAAGTGCCTCGATGCCTTCGGCATTCGGCGCGGGGCTACGGGGAACACGCCCAAGCAGTGGATCGGTCCACTCGCTATGAAGGGCACTCAGGGCAGCACCGTGATCGACTCGGGCCCGTACAACCACGCGTTTGTCCACGCGCGAAAGACCGGCGAGGATGCCATCGCGGCGCTCGACCTGGATCGCGCATTCGAAGACGATGAGGACGTTTGGTAGCGGGCCGAGCCGATTGAGTGGCCGCCAGTAGCCCGGGAAGTGGCCGGGTGGGCACGAGACGGTGGCGTCTCGAGCGCTCCGCATCGTAAGCAATCGGGCGTCTCATCTTGACGGGAAGTCGTTGGGCTATGGATTGGGCAGGCCGACATCGTGCGCGGCCAGATCTCTGACCGGGGGTCGCTACGACGGAATTGCCGGCTTGTTGCAAAATCGCCGCCATGCCCAACATTGCCCCCTCTCCTCAAAGCCGAGATCTCCCGCGTTGCACGCAAGGAACTCCGCCCCGTCCTGGATGCCGTCAGTAAGACCGCGGCCACGCAGCGCGCGGAAATCGCCGGCCTGAGGAAGCGCCTCCACGAGCTCGAGTGTCAGCTCAAGGCGCAGGGGCGCGAGTCGCGCCGCCAGAAAGCGGCTTCGGCCGCAGAACTGACCGTCGACGACGCCTCGGGCTTGCGCTTTCGTGCGGCCGGGATGGCGAGCAATCGCGAACGGCTTGGCCTTTCAGCCCGCGATTTCGGCCGGCTGATCGGCGCCACGGCACAAGCCGTCCACGCTTGGGAGACAGGGAAGCGTATCGGGCGGCCGGTCCATCAGGCGTTGCATTGCCCCATCGGCACTCCGCGCCGTGCGAACAATTGCTCCGCAAGACGAAAGCAGATAGACCTCAGGTCGAAGAGAAGGGCTAGCTGGCCCTTTCGAATGAAGAAATTCCAAGCGCATCACCAAGATGTTAGAGAGACGAAGGCGGCATACAAGAGCATTGCGGAAGCACAGAGCGAAGCAATCGCGCCGATGACGTTGCCGAGGTAGACGAGTCGTCCCAAGCCAATACCGCCGGCGGACAAGCCCCTCTCACCCGTAATGGCTGCAAGTGGGGTAGAAATGCAGAATCCATATGACGAGACGATGAGCGCGACTGCAATTGCCCAAGTGACCCTCGTAGAAACAGCGAACGAAGGCAACAGGGCTGCGACGGCGAACATGAGCGTTGCGCCGATCGGCAGGCTCAGGTGAGCCACGCGCCATGAATTGATCACGTGCGGTGCTGCCTTGCGCTTGATGGCGCGAGCGTATGGCGCTCCAAGCAGCAAGCCAAAGAACAGGACGACTGCCCCATGAAAGACGAGATGGCGGGAAGATGGGTCCATAGTGGTTTAGTTGGATTCAGGGAGCGACCCGAACTCGACTTCGTGCCGCCGGTACAGCTGGAGAGCGTCATCGGCCTGCGCAGTTTCTCAGACGCTGCCGGTACCATCGACCATCTGTCAGGACGCTGGTTAGCTGAAGGGTCGCGCCAGGGCGACACTGGTGTGCAAATCAGGCTCAGGACGCCTGACCGAGCCAAGGCGGCCTCGCGCTTTGGCTGCTGTCGGCTGCGGAGCTGTCTTTCACAAACGACGGCTGTCGGGAAGGCCTCCGCCGCGTTAGGCGAGGTTGATCTCGATGGCGATGTTTCCGCGCGTCGCTTTTGAGTACGGGCATAGTTGGTTTGCGCCATCGACGATGGCCCGCGCGACCGACGGATCGAGGCCTGGCAGCCTGACGTTCAGTCTGGCCTGGAGGGCGAAGCCGTCGCCCGACTTGCCGAGGTCGACCTCTGCGTCTACCGCCACGTCGGCGGGTAGCGCAACACCGGCGGCACGCGCGGCCAGGCCCATCGAGCCGATGAAACAGGCTGACCAGCCCGCTGCCAGCAACTGTTCGGGGTTGGTGCCGTGGCCGGAACCACCTGGCCGCGACAGGGCGACGTCCAGGCGACCGTCCGTGCTGCGCGCCGAGCCGTCGCGTCCGCCCAGCGTACGCGTGCGCCCCGTGTAGATCACTTCGTCGATGCAGTTCACACTCGATCCTTGTCAGCGTTCGAATGCGGCTACTGTAGGCGCCACCGACTGCGCCAGCCTTCCGAATGAACAAGGCCGCCATCGCGCCAGAAGAACGCAGGTCAAGCCCAGGCGATTTCCTTCATCCTGCCGCTGCCCTGCATCGCGCGGGACGCGTATCGTGCATGGCGTGAACTGGAGCTTTCAGCCAGTCCGGTCGTTCGGGGGTGTCCGGTATCGGCTAGCGCCGTAGCTCGGCACCACCCTGAAATGCTAGCCAAGCACCTAACGCCACGTCTGCGATGCAGCGTCTGCAGTCGCCAGGTGAAAGCGGACTAGCGTCCTTCTTTCGTCAGAGAGCAGACGCCCCACGATCGTAGATCCGACGTGGACTCCCGCGTACGAAGACCTGGCTCAAGAGACAGTTCTCCACTGTCGAAGGCGACCTCTTTTCGGAACCTCCCCGTCGTTCGAAATCGATCGGCGGTCGACAGGGACCCGAAGCTGACGTGCTTCAAGCCAGAGTCGGCGCCCGAAACACGACTTCGCTCAAGCTCAATTGCAACTCGCTGCGCCGCCGCAGCTGATGAAGTTGCTCGAGACACCCATTTGCTCCCGATCGCGGCCGTAGAGGGAAATTTGCTTATAGGCCGATGACCCAGCTGGCGTCGGACTCCACGTCAACGTTTTCGTGGTCGAACCGTTGTGCTTGCCGTCGACCTCCGAATGGCCGGCCATCGCTGTGCCTGAGCAATTGCTTGCCAGGCACAAGGTGATGTCTTTCGGAGAAACGGTGGCGTTTCCGGCCCAACTGGCCGTGAAGGCGGCAGTCGCGCCGTCATAGCCGACGAGTGCCGTCTTGGTGGCGTCTTCGAGTTCGAGCCAGGGGATGCTGGAAAGGGCGGCTGCCTTTGGCGGGACGCCCTCCACGCGTTTCATGAACGTCGCCGAAAGTTGAGTCGCGGCTTGATCAGAGAAGAGCTCGACCTTGACCACGCGGCCGCGCTTGTAGAACGCATCGATCAACGCATCCCCGCCGGCGAGGTCGCCACCGAAGTTGTCGAGCGAGACCCACGACGAGCCGCACGAGCTGCCCACAATGGTCAATCTGGGGATCGAGGCGGAGCAAGTGGCGCTGTCGTCCAGAGTCGCAATCGGGGTGGTCTCCCACCCGGTGCCTGCGACATCGTGCTGATAGACCTTCGCCGCGTGGACGGTTCCATCGAAATTGCTGACATCAAAGGACAACGCACGCGTGTAGCTCGGGTTCAAGTCGACGATGTCCACGCGCAATGTGCGTTGCACTGCGGCGCCAACATGAATCTCGTCAGAGGCAGTCTGCCCCAGCAGTGTCCATGCGGTAGAACCGCTGCGCTGAACGACGGCCAGCTCCGCGCCGTCAAACACAGCGTCGCCCTTGACGATGTCGAAGCCGACCGAGCAGATCTTGTCTACGCCAGTCAGGTCACAATCCTTGATGACCGGATTGGCGACGACTCCGCCCAGCAGGCTGGGCGTCGCGAGGCTGGCCATGGTGCAGATTCCGCTCGCGGCCGTGGTGGCCGTCAGTGGCGTACCGCCGTCCGCCTTGAGGCGGAACAGCGAGTCGAAAATCCCCCTCATGGCCGTGGTACAGGTCGACACATCCGTTGCGCCAATTGCCGAGCTCATCGTGGCGAAAAGAGTTGAAATGCCCGTCATGTCGACGTTCAGGCCCTTCGTGTCCGCCACGATCGTGCCCGACTTCGTTCCATCGCTTCCGATGAACACGTTGCCCGAACCGATATTGCCTTCCACTTGCACGAATGTGGATGCGGGCCCGCTCGCAGCAGCGTCGGATCCGGTCGTGATCTTGACGGCGTCGAGCAGTTTGTCCATGCCCGTCCGGTTGGCCGAGAACGCGTCGCTCGCGAAGTCCACGGTGGTGGACAGGCCCATGGCTGTGAGCACCGGGGCAAGCGCATCCAACAGGTTCTGCTTCTTCGCGGCCAACGTGGCCTCGGAAGGTGCGGCGGCACTGGCCGCCGGGTCGAACATGGCCGCAGCATCCCGGCCAAGGGCGAGCGACACGGCCGCATGGGTCAACGGTGTAACGTTCGCGGTTCCGGCCTTTTCAACCACCGAGTAGTAGCAGGTGTTTGCACCGCCGACGAGTCCGCAGGCTTCGATGCGAAACGGGGCCGTCATGCCGCTGACAGAGAGACCACTGAAGGTCCCGTCTGCTGCGGCGGAACCAGAAATCGTGGCTCCAAGGGAATCCTTGATAGTCACCACGGCGTTGAGCATCGGCGCGCCGACTGCGACAGTCCCAGAAATCGACGTCGGGGTCACGGGGGGCACCGTGGTCTGTCCGGCGCCACCTCCACCACCGCAAGCACTGACAAGTGCTGCGCAAGTGCAGGCAACGGCGATAAGGCTGCGTCGATAAGACATGGCGGGAAACCCTTTGACTGAAATGGAGGCGACGCTGATGCGCGTCGCCTGCTTCTCGGTCTATCGGTGCAGTCAGTTCAAACCGAAGTAGGTGATCGCCCGGTTTGTCGCGGTACTCGCGCGGAGTGCGACATATTGCTCATTGGGTTGGATCGCTCCTCTGGAATCCTGCAGGCCGCATCACGACACGCTTCGGTAACCTCGAGACGATCTTTGCGATCGACGAGCTTGGTGGCGGACCGCGGCCTTCACCGGTAAGCCTGTTCCGGGATCCGCACCTCCTCGCCGCGGAGGTACGCATTGCCCGGGGCGAGCCGGAAGCGGCACGCTCGTACTTGGCCCAAGGACGCGCTGAAGCTGTTTCTGAAGATGATCACGCAAAGCTTCGCCGAGACACCGCCGTGGGACGGATGTCTCCTCGCCCGAGGCTGGGTGCAGCCCAACTTCGTCGAGTGACGCTGCGCTCGGGTCGTCCGCTCAAAGAGGGGCTGGCGAAGCGACGATCAATCGATCCCGTCCGTTCGCCTTTGCTCGATACAAGGCCTCGTCGGCGCGATGAATGGCCTGCTCGATCGTTGCGCCGGTCTCGAGGGAAGCGGCACCCATGCTGAAGCTCAGCCGGGCGTCGAGCGGCATGCCTGGGACGATCGCCGCGCGTAGTCCTGCCCTCGGCCGCTCGAAGACAGCGTCCAGGGACGAGACCGGTGCTCCAGGGAGAACGAGCAGGAATTCCTCGCCGCCGAATCGCCCCAGCACGTCCCGGTCGCGCAGATTCTCGCCGCAGACACTCGAAACACCTTCAGCGCGGCATCGCCGACGTCGTGGCCATAGGTGTCGTTCACGGACTTGGAGTGACGTTGCATTTCCGTCAGCGCCTCACTTCGCCCGATGCTTGCCCTGAGAAGCATGTCGGGATCTCGAAATGCTGAAAGACCGTCTTCGCGCTGTCGAACATCCGCAGTGCGAGCTCGGGATGGCCCGCGCGCATGTCGATCTCGCCTTGCATCTTGTCGATGAAACCGACGCCGAGCCGGCCAGCGGGCCTTCGGGGTCGTAGCCGTGGCCGGCTGCAGCCAGTGCCAGGCGTGCGCCGAATGGTTGCTGACGCCGAAGCGCAGGCCCTTCGCGCGCGCGACCTTGGCCCACGAGCCGACGATGTCGCGCTTGGGGCCCAGGCGCACCGAGTTCCAGGCGTGGTACTTGGAGTCGTAGGCGTCGAAGTTGTCGTGATGGTTGGCGAGCGCGACGAAGTATTTGGCGCCCGCCTTCGCATACAGGTCCTCACGATCGTGCTGGTCAGGTTGGGGTAGTACTGGGCGCCGTTCGAGCGGTTGAACAGCCGTGTCAAGGTACCGTCCACCCACTCGATCTCCTTCGAAGCAGGCTCATCCTGCCTGCAGCGCCGCGATCTCGGCGGCCGACAAGGCGCCGCTGTAGATGCGCAAGTCCTGCATGCGTCCGTTGAAATGCGGGTCGGTTCCGTATTGCGACCTGCCCAGCCAGTTCTGCGGCGTCATTCCCAATTGCCAAGGCGCCAGCAGGATGCCGTCGGCCGTGCCGGCGGCCGCCCCGTCGACGTAGATCGTGCCGACAGTGCCGCGCAGCGTCACGGCGACATGCACCCAGCGACCGGTCGGAAGCGGTTGTGGCGTGTCCACTGCCTGTTCGCCCTGCCACGACGAGGCGGTCGTCACCATGAACCGCATGCCGCCGCGGGCGTAAGCCGGCACCAGCGACATGTAGGTCACGTCGTTGAAGCCGAAATCGAAGATCCGTGCGCTGGACACCGACTGGTTCCAATAGACCCAGAGGGCGATGGTGAAGTCGCCCAGCGTCGACACGATTCCAGCGGGCAGGGCGACGTAGCCCGCGCTGCCGTCCATCGAGACGGCGGCTCCGCTCTTGCGGCCCGCGCTCCAGCCGGCGCCGGCCAGCAGCGTGCCGGTTGCGCCGTTGCCCGTGCTGTCCGCGGCGCTCGCGCCACTGCCGGCATCCAGTGCGAGGTGGGCGCGCAGTTCGGAACCCACGACCACGCGAACCGAGTTGGACGCGGCGCTCTCGCCGGACGGGCCGACGGCGGTGACGGCGTAGAACCAGGTGCCCTGGCCCGGCGAATCGGTCCAGGTACGCGGATCGCTGACCGCGCCCAGGGTCCTGAACGCACCGGACGGTGACGACGCGCGCTTGATGTTGTAGCTCGTCGCACCCGCGCTGCCCCACCAGGAGACCTGGACGGCGTCGCCTCCCGCCAGAATGGCCGTCAGTCCGCTTGGCGCGGCACCAGGCGCCGCCGCGTCGCGCGAGAAGGTGAGCGTGCCGAAGCTCGGCTCGTCGCCACCCCCGTCTTCACCTTCCGGCCGGACTCGCGCCGCCATCGCCGCCACCCAGGGCGCCGAGAGGCGCTGCCGATTGACGTAGTGGTTGTAGATCCCTTCCCAGCAGGGCCGCAACGTCGGCCGCGAACCCGGCGACACCGTCGTCATCGTGCCGTGGCTGTTGGTGTAGGCACCGAACGGCATGTCGTAGGGCTGACCGGTGGCGTCGACGAGGTTGCACTTCGCGACGTACTCGGCACCGGCCAGCAACCTGTTGCTGGCCAGCCCGTACAGGTCGATGCCCTGGTTCCATGCCATCTCGCAGATGGCGCCGGCCAGCGCGATGCCCAGCGTGGCGTGCCCCTGGTCGCGGCCGGCCTCCTGCCATTGCCCGAGGTAGCCGGGATGCAGCATCACCACGTTGTGCATGCACGAGCCCATGCCGCGACCCGTCCTGTAGTACGAGACGGCCTCGTCGACGATGTCGGGACGATCGCAGAACACGCCGATGGCCAGCATGCCGGCGACGCTGCACAGGTCCCA
>Ga0210384_10004080_pt1 | contig 16468 bp, 12 predicted proteins | sample IncBWH2MmetaG_FD_160574 | JGI IMG/M metagenome (GOLD analysis project Ga0210384, IMG submission 160574) | Forest soil microbial communities from Barre Woods Harvard Forest LTER site, Petersham, Massachusetts, United States - Inc-BW-H-2-M | ecosystem: Environmental > Terrestrial > Soil >...
TTCGACCGTGGCGTCGTCCACTAGGATGCCGACCGCGAGAGCGAGCCCGCCGAGCGTCATGATGTTGATCGTTTCCCCGATTGCACTGAGCGCGATGATCGAGGTCAGAATCGCCAGCGGGATCGAAGTGGCGATGATCACGGTGCTTCGCCAGCTGCCCAGGAACGTAAGAATCATGAAAGAGGTCAGGCACGCGGCAATCAGTGTTTCCCTGACCACTCCAGTGATCGCGCCCCGAACAAAAATCGACTGATCATTCAGCGGTGAGATCTGTAGCTGGGGAGGAAGCGTCGTCTTAATTTGAGGCAGAAGCGCCTTGATACCTGAGATCACGTTCAGCGTCGAGGCGTTCCCCGCCTTTTGGATCGTCAGCAATACTGAACGCTGGCCGTTGACGCGCACGATGTTGGTCTGCGGGGGAAAGCCATCGCGCACCCAGGCAACATCCTTGATGTAAATCGTGGTGCCGCCAATTGTTTTGATCGGGATTCGGTTCAGGTCGGCAATCGTCTGCGGCGCTGCGTTGGGAATGGAAACATCGTATTCCCTGGAACCAATCTTGGACGTTCCCGTGGGCAGGATCAGGTTTTGTACGCTGATGGCATTGACGACATCGAGAGCGGACAATCCCTTCGACTGCAACGCTGTCGTATTCAGATCCACCTGCACCTGACGCTGCTTGCCGCCATAGGGGTAGGGCACCGACACGCCGGGTACGGTAATGATCTGGGTGCGAATGAAATTCAGACCATAGTCGTTGAGTTGCTGCTCCGATAGATTTTGTCCCGAGAGGGCCAACTGAAGAACCGGCACACTGGATGCACTATAGGCAAGAATGAGCGGCGGCGTCGATCCCGCGGGCAACTGCCTGAGTTGGGTCTGAGAAACAGCGGTAATCTGTGCAATCCCTTGTTGAATGTTGGCGGTCGGCTGCAGGAATACCTTAACCACGGCAATTCCATAGAGCGATTGCGACTCGATGTGTTCGATGTTGTCGACGGTGGTCGTAAGATTTCGCTCTGTAGTGGTAACGATCCGGTTGCTCATGTCCTCAGGGACGAGACCGTTATAGTTCCAGATGATGCTGACGACGGGAATGTCAATGTTCGGAAAGATGTCGGTTGGGGTGCGAACGATCGCGAGCCCTCCCAAGATCAGAATGAGGATCGACATCACCACGAATGTGTAGGGCCGCCGTAATGCGAGTCGAACGATCCACATAAAATTTCTTTCCGATTCGTCGAATACCGATGGACGTCAGTTTGCTGTCCGCGGTTTCGATCTTTTGGTCAATTGCCGATCTTCATGATGCCGAAGGAGATGATGCCGAACGAGGCTGTACATCGAGCGTGCGGCACAGGCGTCGGAGCTTCGCGCGGGCCCGTGAGACCCGGGCCTTCACTGTTCCGTCTGGGACACCCAGAATTTGCGCTGCTTCGTTCGTAGTCAGGCCATCCAATTCGCGCAACTGGAATGCCTTGCGCAATGGAGGCGAAAGCTGCTCCGTGAATTGCAGCAGGCGCCTGTCCAGTTCGGAATTCCGACACTCCTCTTCAGGACTTAGTCCGCTGTGCACCAATCGCTCGGACAGGGAATATTCCTGATCTTCCCCGAATCGCTCATCGAGCGACAGGTGGGTCTGGCGTGGCCGTTTGCGCAAATGCATCCGCGCGCAATTAATGACAATGGCGGTTAACCACGTCGACATTTGCGACTGCCCCTTGAACTGGTTGAGGTGCTTGTAAGCGGACAAGAGCGCGTCCTGAACCGCATCCTCGGCGTCGGCTGCATTGCCCAGGTGCCGATAGGCCTTTCTGTAGAAGGACGGCAGGCAGCGCGAGAGAACGTCCTGCATTTCGAGATTTTCCTTTTCGCCGATGCGGACTTCGAGGCGCGGTTCGCTTCCGATGTATGTCTCTGTCGCTTGCATGGAGTCTTGCCTCCTGGTGCCAAAGCAAAAGGCACGTCGCTCTCCAATCCATCGCCAGGTAACTTAACTCCTTATTTTCAGCGGGTTGAGTCGACTATGCGGTTGGCAATGGCGTTGTGAAACTCTGACAAGAGTCATGCGGTTGACACAACGTCCGCATTTCGACAGCCTTCAGATTTCAATCCACCCCAAAAGCCTGCAGAATTCGCAGCGGACGCACACATAAAGCTGTGAAGCAGAACGATCAAATCGAATTGTTCTAGTGCGACGAATGTTTGGAAACGCAAGTGCACTTCTGACATCGGAAAAAAAGTTTTGAAGGAGATTGAAATGCAAACACGCAAGCTTGGCAATTCCGACCTTCACATCACTCCCGTAGGCTATGGAGCCTGGGCCATCGGCGGCTCGGGCTGGCAGTTCGCCTGGGGATCGCAGGACGACAACGACTCCATTGCGGCCATTCACCGCTCGCTCGAACTCGGCGTCAACTGGATCGATACGGCCGCCGTCTACGGCCTGGGCCACTCCGAGGAAGTCGTCGGCCGCGCGCTGAAGGAGTGGCGCGGTTCTAAGCCTTACGTCTTCACCAAGTGCGGGCTGCGCTGGGATGCCAAGGGTAAGGTACAGAAGGTACTGAGCGCGGATTCGATCCGTGGCGAAATCGAGAACAGCCTCCGCCGCCTCTCTGTCGATATGATCGATCTCTATCAGCTCCATTGGCCGCCTGACCCGGACTCCGATGAACTGGAGGAAGGCTGGTCCACGCTCGCCGACCTGAAGCGCGAAGGCAAAGTGCAGTGGATTGGCGTTTCCAACTTCGACGTGCAGCAACTGCGCCGCGCCCAGGCCATCGCTCCGGTTACGTCTCTGCAGCCTCCGTATTCACTGTTGCACCGCGAAATCGAAGACGAGATTTTGCCCTACTGCCAGCGGAATGGTATTGGGGTCATTGTCTATTCCCCGATGGCTTCCGGTCTTCTGACGGGTTCCATGACTCGCGAGCGCGCGGCCACGCTGCCCAAGGACGATTGGCGAAGGGGGCATCCTGACTTTACCGAGCCAAATCTCTCTTTCAACCTGGCGCTGGTCGCGCTGTTGCGGACGATAGCTAAACGCCACAATCGTTCTGTCGGCGAAGTGGCAATTGCCTGGACGCTCCACCATCCCGCCGTGACCGGAGCGATCGTCGGGGCCCGCAACGCCCAGCAGGCCGAAGGAGTCATGCGCGCGGGCGACCTGCGCCTCAGCGATGAAGAAGTGAACCAGATCGAAGATTTCTTCGTTGAGACCACGGCGTAAGGGGAATTTCACCACGCTGGCTCATGGAACGAGAGGTCCTTGGAAATGCGCAATCGAACCCTACCCTTATCGTTGGTCGCGGTTCTGACGCCCGGGTTACTGACCCTTGGCTCCTTACTACTTCCGGCCCGGACCCAAACTCAGAGACATGCTGCCGCCATCGCGGCCACTCACGGACTTCCCGGTCAGATGCCCCCGGGTTTCGATCAGGACGTTGCCAAGGTCGTAGCCGAGATCGACCGCATTGAGGCCGACACACTGCGCCAGATGGACCAGACCGCTCTTGATCGTCAGGGACAGATCCATACCCTGGGGAAGCTGATGCTCTTCGATAAGCATCTCTCCGTCAATCAAAACGAAGCATGCAGTTTCTGCCACACACCGGAGACGGGGTTTACCGGACCGATTCAGTCCCTGAACATGAGTACGGTGTCGTATCCGGGATCCGTCAGAACGCGATTCAGCAACCGAAAGCCACAGAGTTATATGTATGCGACGCTCGCACCTGTGCTCCATTACAACGCCCTTCAAGGCGACTTCGTGGGTGGAAATTTTTGGGACATGCGCGCCAGTGGCTACCGCTTGCAGAGTCCGAGCGCCGAACAAGCTCAAGGCCCGCCGACCAATCCCGTAGAAATGGGGCTGCCGGACTCGGCATGTCTCGCGTATCGCGTTTCGAAGGCTCCCTATCGAAAGCTATTTGAGGCCGTCTGGGGCGCCGACTCGTTTGCGATTCAATGGCCGACTGACGTCGAGAAGGTTTGTGCAACTCCTGGTCCGCCATCAAATGACGATCAACACCCGGTCCACCTCAGCATGGCAGATCGGCAGCGTGCCGACCGCGTGTATGACGGCTTCGGACTGGCGGCTGCCTCTTATGAAGCTTCGCCGGAAGTCAGTCCTTTCACTTCGAAGTACGACTATGTGCAGGCGGGAAAAGAAAAGTTCACGTCACAGGAAACAAATGGGAACGCGCTGTTCCGCGGTAAGGCAGGATGCAATCAGTGTCACCGGGATGGCGGGCCCGGTGAAGAGCCCTTGTTCACCGACTTCACAGCCAGCAATCTCGGCGTGCCGAGGAACCAAGACCTGCAGTATTACTACGAAGATAGGTCCGACGGGAGCGCCTATCGAGCGAATCCGGCCGGACAAAACTACGCCGACACCGGTGTGGGGTCTTTTCTGCGCACGCTCGAAAGCGACAGCGGGCAATTGAATCCCGATTCGGGATGGGTCGGGCTCGCCCCCAAATTCGACGCCAAGTTCCAGGTACCCACACTGCGCAACGTCGATATGCGTCCCACGGCCGACTTCGTGAAGGCCTACATGCACAATGGCTACTTCAAGAGCCTTAAAGAGGTAGTCCACTTTTACAACACGCGCGACGTGCTGCCCCGCTGCAAGGCAGGAGACCCCGGAGAAAAGGTCACGTGCTGGCCGCCGCCCGAAGATCCGCGCAACCTTAACAAGAAACAACTCGGCGACCTGAAGCTGACAGATCAGGAAGAGGACGACCTTGTGGCCTTCTTGAAGACGTTGACCGACGACTACAAGGTTCCGAGCCGGCGACCGGAAAGGTAGGTGCCAGGAGTGAAGCGGCACCCGGCAGCATCGATTGCCGCTGAGATCGGAGAAACGACTAGTAAGACCCGTCGGGCTGCGGCTACTGCGCTATGATGTTCGGCGTGGCAACCGGATGGAGTCAAATGGCTGCCGTGAACTTGATTGGCTCGTACAACTACGCGCTCGTGGCGCTTTCGGTGTTGATCGCCATGTTTGCGTCGTACGCTGCTCTGGATCTCGCAGGTCGAGTAACGGCCGCGGGCGGTTGGACTCGCGCGATTTGGCTGCTGGGCGGGGCCGGTGCGATGGGGACTGGCATTTGGTCCATGCACTACATTGGGATGCTGGCGTTCATCCTGCCGATTCCCGTGGCCTACCATTGGCCGACCGTTCTGCTGTCCTTGTTTGCGTCCATTCTGGCGTCGTTCATTGCGCTGTATGTGGTGAGCCGGCAGGAAATGGGTGCGTCCCGAGCGGTCGCCGGAAGTGTCCTGATGGGTGCGGGTATTGCGGGCATGCACTACATCGGCATGGCCGCCATGCGGTTACCGGCCATATGTCAGTTTAATTCCTTTCTCGTCGTCCTCTCCGTCGTGTTCGCAGTCCTGATTTCTCTTGCTGCGCTATGGATTACCTTTCACTTCCGGGATGAGAAGAATGGGATCGGCTGGGAAAAACTAGCCGGAGCCGTCGTGATGGGGGCTGCGATCCCCGTCATGCATTACACTGGCATGGCCGCCGCCAGTTTCATGCCCTCCGGCATGCCAGCGGACCTTTCTCACGCCGTAAGCATCTCCACACTCGGCGCCGCCGGAATTGCCGCCGCCACCTTTATCGTCCTCGGACTGGTTCTGCTGACTTCCTCCCTGGATAGGCGATTCGCTGCCCAGATCTTGGGACTGCAGCAAGAGAAGCTGCAGCGGAGCGAGGCGTACTTGGCGGAAGCACAGAGGCTCAGTCGTACCGGCAGCTTTGGCTGGAGGGTTTCCACTGGCGAGATCATCTGGTCAGAGGAAACCTTTCGGATCTTCCAATACGACCGAACCACGACACCGACCGTGGAACTGATCCTGCAACGGGTTCATCCCGAAGACGCGGAGCTCGTGCAACAGACAATTGAACGCGCGTCACGGGATGGGAAGAATTTTGAACATCAATATCGCTTGCTGATGCCGGATGCTTCCGTCAAATATGTCCGCGTTGTGGCTCATACCTTAAGCGATGAACCGGACCGCGTCGAATTTATAGGCGCGGTGACGGACATCACCGAGCGCAAGCGAGCGGAAGAGGCGTTGCAGCGAAGCGAGAGTAATCTGGCGGAAGCGCAGAGGCTTACGCACACCGGGAGTTGGGCCTGGCGGGTTGCGGGGAGAGAAGCCTTGCATCTCTCCGAGGAATGGTATCGCGTATTCGGCTTCGATCCAGAACACGGTGTGCCGGCCTGGGAAGAGCGGCTCCAGCGCGTTCATCCGGAGGATCGTGCCAAGTGGCAAGGGGCGATCGATCGAGCCATAGCCGAAAAGTCGAAATATGAAGTGGAGTTCCGAATCCTTCTTCCAGACGGCACGGTCAAATACCTCCACACCGTCGGCCATCCTGTCTTGACTGCATCCGGCGATTTGACGGAATTCGTGGGTAGCGCCGCAGACGTCACCGAGCGAAGGCGAGCAGAGGAGGCGCTGCGACGGAGCGAGGGCTATTTAGCTCAAGCGCAAAGGCTGACCCAGAGTGGAAGCTGGGCGTGGAATGTGCGCACCGGCGCTCGCTTCTGGTCGCAAGAGACCTTTCGCATCTTCGGCTACGGCCCCGAAAAGGTGAAGCCCACATGGTCGGACATTCTCGATCGAGTTCACCCTGAAGATCGACCAGCAATCGTGCAGCAAGCGAAAATGGAGACAACACGGAAGGAGGATTCCGAGTTTGACTGGAGAATTGTTCTTCCGGACGGAAGAATAAAGCACCTTCACTCGATCGCTCGCCCTGTGATGGATGCGTCAGGCGAAATCATTGAGATCGTCGGCACCTTGATCGACGTCACCGAGCGCAAGCGCGCCGAGGCGCTGCGTGACGGGGAGAGCCGTATTTTGGAGATGATCGCGCGCGATGCCCCGCTGGACGAAATCCTGGAGAAACTGGTGCTTGTTGTGGAAGCCCAATTTGCCGGCTTACTTTGCTCTGTCCTGCTCCTCGAGGAGGACGGGCAGCATGCGCGGCACGGTGCCGCCCCCAGCCTTCCCCAGCCCTACTCCCGGGCCATCGACGGCCTTTCGATCGGACCAAAGGCGGGATCATGCGGCACCGCCATGTACCGCAGAGAAACTGTTGTCGTCACCGACATTCTCCAGGATCCGCTCTGGGAGTCGTATCGGGACGTGGCCGCGCCCTATGGGCTGCGCGCCTGCTGGTCGACTCCCATACTTGCGCATTCGGGCAAGGCGCTGGGCTCGTTTGCCATGTATTACCGCGAACCGCGCACTCCGAGCCCGGCTGAGACCCGTGCCCTGAAAATGGCCACCCACCTCGGCGGCATTGCCATTGAACGCAAGCTGGCGCGAGAAGAGCGTGAACGATTGCGCCAAGCCCAGGGGGAGCTCGCGCACATAAACAGGGTCACCACGATGGGAGAGCTGACCGCCTCCCTGGCGCACGAAGTGAATCAACCGATTGCCGCCGCACTCACCGACGCGAATACCTGCATGCGCTGGCTTACGCGCGATCAACCCGATCTGGAAGAAGCGCGCGGGGCTGCGTCAAGAGTCGTCAAAGACGCCACCCGGGCCGCGGAAATCATCGCCCGTGTCCGGCTGGTATTTAAGAAAGGCGTTGCAGAACGGGAATGGGTGGATGTCAACGAACTCATTCGGGAGATGATCATCCTCCTACGCAACGAGATGTCGCGACACTCCATCTCAGTACGGACGGAGCTGGCGGAGGCGCTTCCCCAGGTAATGGGAGACCGTGTGCAATTGCAGCAGGTCATGATGAACCTGATCATGAACAGCATCGATGCGATGAAAGATGTGGATGGAACGCGCGAGCTTACCATCAACTCGCAGAGTGCGGAGAGCGAGCAACTCATGGTGTCGGTCAGCGATACCGGCGTGGGCCTCCCCTCGCAAGCAAACCAGATCTTCAATGCCTTCTTTTCCACTAAGGCTCACGGCACCGGCATGGGACTTCGCATCAGCCGCTCCATCGTTGAATCGCATAGCGGCCGCTTGTGGGCTGCCGACAACTCTCCGCGTGGCGCTACCTTTCACCTTACCTTACCCGCCAAAGTCGAGACGCGCGAATGACCGCAAACTCCCCCACGGTGTTCGTCATTGATGACGATGACTTGGTGCGTGCGGCCATCCAAGGCATGCTGAAGTCGGTGGGCTTGCGGTCCGAGACTTTCGGGGCGGCGCAGGAGTTTTTGCGTAGCAAGCGGCCGGACGGGCCAAGTTGCCTGGTTCTGGACGTGAGACTTCCCGGAGTCAACGGCCTGGATTTTCAGCGCGAGTTGGCCGACGCGGGCGTCCGGATTCCGATCATCTTTATTACCGGTCATGGAGATATTCCGATGTCGGTGAGGGCCATGAAATCCGGGGCGGTGGAATTTCTGACCAAACCCTTCCGGGACCAGGACTTGCTGGACGCGATCCACCAGGCTCTGGATCGCGACCGGGTGGCACGCCAACAGCAGAGCGAGCTGGCCGAATTGCGAAAGGGTTACGAATCGCTGACTGTGCGCGAACGCGAGGTCATGGGCCTGGTGGTTTCGGGCATGCTCAATAAGCAAATCGCATTTGATCTCGGGACCAGCGAAATCACGGTAAAGATCCAACGCGGGCATGTGATGCGCAAGATGCAGGCTGAATCCCTGGCAGAATTGGTCAGAATGGCGGCGAAGCTTGAGCTTCCGCCCGGCAGTCGCGGATGAGAGTTCTCTCCGCAATTCGCGGCTACGGCCTGGCGACCGTTTGCTGCGGAGTCGCGCTGGCGGTGGCTTGGCCCATCGATGCCCCGTCGTCGTGCTTCCTTCTCGCAGTCACGGTGAGCAGCCTGTTCGGAGGCTTGGGGCCGGGTCTGTTCTCGGTTGCTCTCTCCGGCATCGCATTCGACTATTTCTTTCTGTGGAGAACATTTCCACCAGCTCACGAGTCCGCGACCCTCTTGCGCTTTGCCGTCTTCATGGCTGCGGCGTTTCTGATCGCCGGTTTGATGGAGATCAAGCGGCGGGGTGAGGAATCCCGTAATCGCGCTGAAGGGGCGTTGCGTCAGGCACAGGCGGATCTCGCCCACATCAGCCGTGTGACCACCCTGGGAGAGCTGACCGCTTCGCTGGCCCATGAAGTGAAACAGCCGATTGCCGCCGCCGTCACCGACGCCAACACCTGCTTGCGCTGGCTCGCGCGCGATCAGCCCGATCTGGAAGAGGCGCGCGAGGCCTCGTTGAGAGTCGTGAAAGACGCTTCCCGTGCGGCGGAGATCATCGACCGGATCCGTCTGCTTTTCAAGAAGAGTACCCCGCAACGGGAGCTGGTGGATCTCAATGAAGTGATCCGAGAGATGATCGTCCTGTTGCGCAACCAGGCAACGCGATACTCGATAATCGTCCGGACGGACCTGGCCGGGGATATTCCCCAGATTATGGGAGATCGCGTGCAATTGCAGCAGGTGTTGATGAACCTCATTATGAACAGTATCGATGCGATGAAGGAGGTGGAGGGGATGCGCAGTCTCGCCATCAAATCGCAGCGAGCGGACAACGAGCAAGTTATGCTGTCGGTCAGCGACAGCGGCGTGGGACTGCCCCCGGAGCAGGCGGACCAGATCTTCAATGCGTTTTTTACCACGAAGCTTGAGGGTTCCGGCATGGGACTTCGCATCAGCCGCTCTATCGTGGAGTCGCATGGTGGCCGCTTGTGGGCTGCCGACAACGCTCCGCGGGGAGCAAGTTTTCATTTCACTCTCCCCACCAAATCCGAGGCCCACGAATGACGTCCACGGGCGCTCCCATTGGCAAGGTCTTCCCTTCTAACTCCCCGTTTTAACCGCCACTTTCTCAGGTAGTTCCGTGATCCGGGCAGTATTACTGCGCTCATACCAAAGCATGATTGCGCGGTGATTGGCGACAGTGCTAACTTGCACCCATGGCCACCCAGGGAAAGACGAACTTAGTAGCGATTGTCGATGATGATGATTTGATGCGCAGCGCATTACAGGGACTGCTGAAAGCGGTCGGCTTGCCGGCGCGAGCGTTTGCCTCGGCGGAGGAATTCCTGACGTCTGGCCAACAGCACGAGACCGCATGTCTGATCGCGGATATCCGCATGCCGGGAATGTCCGGCCTGGAATTGCAGGCCAAGCTGAATGCGGAGCGTTGCAGGATTCCGACCATCTTTATCACGGCACACGGCGACGAAAAAATGCGGATGCAGGCGTTGCGAGCAGGCGCCGTGGAATTCATGGCGAAACCGTTCGACGACGAGATTCTGCTCGAGAGTGTTCGAGCAGCTCTGGAGAGTTGATCCCGATACGGAAGAAGGCACGTGAGCGCAAGCACGCGAGCGCAAGGAGGTCCTCTGTGGGAGCTTTCGAAAGATTTGGGTCCAGTGACCAGGACCGTAATCCGCGCAGATTCGAGCAAGTGATTGGTAACAGTCCCGCTCTGGAAGTTGTGCTGGAACAAGTCGAACGGGTCGCGCCTACCGATTCCACCGTTCTGATCCAGGGAGAAACAGGCACCGGAAAGGAACTGATTGCGCGCGCGATTCACAACCTCAGCTCGCGGTGCGGACGGTCGTTCATAAAGCTGAATTGTGCCGCGATTCCGCTGGATCTGCTGGAAAGCGAGCTTTTTGGCCACGAGCGAGGCGCGTTCACCGGAGCCATCGCGCAAAAGATAGGCCGTTTCGAACTGGCCGACAAAGGCACGCTCTTCCTGGACGAGGTGGGCGATATACCGCCGGCCCTGCAACCCAAACTGCTGCGCGTACTGCAGGAACAGGAGTTCGAACGCTTGGGCAGCGCTCGTACTCATCAAGTGGACGTTCGCCTGGTGGCGGCCACGAACCGTGATCTGACGGAGATGGTGAGCCGGGGCGAATTTCGCAGCGACCTCTATTACCGGCTGAATGTTTTCCCGGTCATGCTGCCACCGTTGCGGGCGCGCCCGGAAGATATTCCGGCGCTGGTGACACATTTTGTCGAGGTTAGTTGCCGCCGGATGGGTAAGCAAATTGAACACATCCCCGCGGAAACGATGGCCGCGCTCAGTTCGTATCCGTGGCCGGGGAATATCCGCGAACTGCAAAACTTGATTGAACGCGCCGTGATCCTTTCGGACGATGGCGTACTTCCGAATTCTGTGCCGATGGCCGGGACGCAGGCTATCGTCATCTCCGCTCCGGCCGCTACTACTCTGAAGGACTCGGAACGCGCGCTGATTCTGCACACGCTGCAAGGAGTCGGTTGGGTGATCGGCGGTCCGAAAGGCGCAGCCGCCAAACTTGGCTTGAAGCGCACTACGCTCATCCACAAAATGCAGAAGCTGGGGATTTCCCGGCCTGGTCTCCCGAGCAGCCGGGATGTGTTGGAGCCAGCACCAAATGGCTCGGACTCCCTGTCACAATTGTCGTAGCGCGGCGTGCTGGAGTTGGAGGCACAGTTGGCCCTGGCGCTGGGCGCTGAGTGCGGACTGACGGCCTATCCGTAAAGTTGTCCTGCGTTTTTGAATGTCTCCGCTTAGATATCCGGCACAAAGGGGCTTGCCATCGTGATGTTGCAGGTATGACATCTGTAGAAATGTCTGTCACCTCCACGTCGCCCCCGGCTCCATGGCTGCGGCGGCGCGGGGCATTTTTCTTCCGGTCTACCTGGTTGTTGTTTTGCTCGCATCCTCCTACAAACGCTGGACGAAGAACCCGCAGCTGAACGCGTTCGTTCGAGGCGTTGCCGCCGCGGCAACAGGCGCGATTGCCGGCGCTGTAATCGTTCTTGCGCGACGTTCTGTCTACCATCTCCCCACCATTCTGATCTGTGCTGTCAGTCTTGCCGTGCTGTTTCGATGGAAAGTTCCTGAGCCCGTACTCATCGCCTGCTTGGCGGTTGCGGGGCTAGTGCTGCGGCATCCCTGAAACCGATGCGAGATCCTCTGAGATGGAAGTATCCCTAAAGTGCGCTTCTTTCTGCAAGAAACTCTAGGCGGAACAATTTTCTCCCGACTGGTCATCCTTGCACGGTGCAAATTCCCGGGTGCGCCTCAAGTAAACGCTATATCAACAGCTTACGACGGTCGGCCCCTCTTTGGCAGCGGACTTGCAACTGCGGTCTTCGAAGTAACAAATCCTCCCCCAGGAGACCGCTATGAAGAAAATACAATTCGTTTTGTCCATGATGTTGCCAGTGATGGCGCTGACTGTTGCTTTGTGTTTCGCAAGTCAGCCGACGCTCGCGCAGAGTTCTTCCAGTTCGTCGCCCGATGCGACAGCTCAACAACAGCCGATGCAGCCGGACAGTCAAAATGCGGTCAGCGCGCCTTCGGAGAAGACGACGTTTAACGGAAAGATCACAAAATCCGGGAGCAAACTTGTCCTTACGGCCGCTGACAGCAAGACCACCTATCAGCTCGACGACCAGCAAAAGGCGAAGGATTTCCTTAACAAGAGCGTGAAGGTGACTGGAGTTCTGGACGCCGCCACCGGAACGATTCGCGTCAGCGCGATCGATCCATCCTGATCCCCCCCGATGAGGCGCTTATGAGCAGGGCGCCTGTGGGAAAGGGGCGGTGCCTAGCCGCCCCTTTTTTTCCCTCTTGAGCGTTATTTCGAATTGACGAACAACCAGTCTGAGCGCAATCGCGTCAAATCTTGGGCAAAAAGGACTTTGCATGCGTTTGTTGAGTGTTCGCCTTATTGCTTCTCTTATTCTCGGTATCACGCTGATTTCGTCTGGTTTTTCCTACTACGAAGTGTTGGCTGAAAAGCGCGCCCTGCGCAGTGATGTGGAGCGTCGCGCCGAGATGCTGGGGGAGAGTCTCGTCGGCAACGTCGAGCGGTCGTCGTGGAATACCGGCTCGGGCAAGGTCCCGAACACCGAACTGCAGCGACTGGTGCAGCGCTTCGGCAACCGTGAGCACATGCTGGGCGTCGTCATCTATGACCAGCAAGGCGCGCTGGTAGCCGCGACCCCGGAACTCGCGAAAATGCTCACCACAGCCCCGCCGCCCGTAATGCAGGCCATCACGCAGGGTTACGGGGAGAGTTCGTTCCTCCGTCTGGATACCGTGCCGATTCATATTCTCGCGCTGCCGATTCGCCGTCAGGATGAAGTGTTGGGGGGCCTAGCCGTAGTCCACGATGTGAGCTACATCCGCGCGCAGATCCTTCTCGCGTGGCGTCGGACATTTTTCCGCGTGCTGGCTCAGGGCTTCGTCATCGTTCTCATTACCTTGCTGATTGTCCGCTGGAGCATTGCCGGCCCCATCGCACGGGCGGCGCTATGGATGCGCGGGCTCCGTACGGGAAAGATTTCTGTCCGCCAGGGAGTGCCCGACCTCGATATGTTCCGGCCGCTGGCGCGCGAAGTTGCCACCATGGCCGAGAGTCTCACCCACGCCCGCAACGCAGCCGAAAATGAGGCCCGCCTGCGCGATGCGGCGGAATCCATGTGGACGGCGGATCGGCTGTCGGTGCAGCTCCGCACACGTCTGGACGAGGGCCACCTGTTCGTGGTCTCAAACCGTGAGCCCTACATGCATCAGCGAAATGGGAAGTCGGTCGATGTGATCGTTCCGCCGAGCGGCCTGGTCACCGCGATCGAACCCGTCCTCGACGCGTGCGATGGCACCTGGATCGCGCACGGCAGCGGCAATGCCGATGCCGAAGTTGTAGACACCCACGACCGGCTGCGCGTTCCGCCGGATGACCCTCGCTATACCTTGCGCCGCGTGTGGCTAACCAAGGAGCAAGAGGAGGGTTATTACTACGGCTTTGCCAACGAAGGACTCTGGCCCCTTTGCCACATCGCGCACACCCGTCCGCTTTTTCGGGCTGCCGATTGGCAGTACTACCAGGAGGTGAACCGCAAGTTCATGAGCGCCGTGCTCGAGGAAATCGAAAATGTCGCGAAACCGGTGGTGCTCGTCCAGGACTATCACTTCGCGTTGCTGCCTCGGATGATCAAGGAAAAGCGTCCGGATGCTCGCGTGGCAATCTTCTGGCATATTCCCTGGCCGAATCCGGAAGCTTTTGGCATTTGCCCCTGGCAGCGCCAGTTGGTGGACGGTTTGCTCGGCGCCGACCTCATCGGATTTCACATTCAATCCCACTGCAACAATTTTCTGGAGACCGTCGATCGAGTCGTCGAGTCGCGTGTCGATTGGGAGCACTTTTCTGCGCTCCGCCAGGACCACCGCACCCTCGTGCGGCCTTTTCCGATCAGTGTTGCCTTCACCGACGACGATGCCGCCGGAAACAACAATACGGGATCCGACTACCTAGAACGTTCCGCTCTGCTGCGGAGCCTGGGAGTGGAAGCGACGTTCATGGGAATTGGTGTCGATCGTGTCGACTATACCAAGGGGATTCTTGAGCGCTTCCTGGCGATTGAGCGGTTCCTCGAGAAATTCCCCAGCTATCAGGGGAAATTCACATTCGTGCAGATCGGAGCTCCGAGCCGGACACATATCAAGCGCTATCACGACTTGCTCGCCGAAGTGGAAGCCGAGGCGGAACGCATCAATTGGCGTTTCCAGGGAGGCAAGTGGAAGCCCATTGTGTTCCTTAAGCGCCAGCACAGCCATCAGGAGATTGAGCCCTATTACCGCGCTGCCGATCTCTGCCTTGTGACTTCTCTGCACGATGGAATGAATCTCGTAGCCAAGGAATTTCTGGCCGCGCGGAGGGATGAACGGGGCGTTCTCATCCTCAGCCAGTTCACTGGAGCAGCCCGCGAACTGCGTGACGCACTGTTGGTCAATCCCTATGACATCGATCAGACCGCCGAAGCCATCCGCGCCGCTCTGGAGATGGAACCGGAGGAGAAGCAGCTGCGCATGCATCGCATGCGCAAGTACATCAAGGAACACAACATTTACCAATGGGCCGGGAACCTGATCACAGAACTGGTTGAGCTCCGCTTGGATGCACCCGAGGAAGTTCGGGAGAAATCTAGTGCCAGCGTATCCGCAGCATGATTCCGCGGTTCCCCCCGCGACAAGAATAAGGAGAGGAGTAACGCATTGAGACCGGAAGTGCAAGCGCAGCTTGCGCCGTTTCTGCGAACTGTTGCCGAGGCATCCCATGCGGTACTGCTGGTCGATTATGACGGAACTCTAGCGCCATTCCACGCCAAACGTGACCAGGCTTATCCATATCCCGGAGTTGTACCCCTCCTGCAAGAGATCGTTCGCAACGGTCGGACGCGGGTGGTCATCATCTCGGGGCGAGGTACGACCGACGTGCTTCCATTTCTCAATATTCGACCGCGCCCTGAGATTTGGGGAATCCATGGGCTGCAGCGCATGAAGACAGACGAAAGTACGGTAATGCCACGGCTCGAGGAAAAAACTCTCAACGGCTTGTTGGATGCCGACCGCTGGCTCGGCTACCAGCAACTGCGTCACAATGCGGAATTCAAGGCCGGAAGCATCGCCATCCATTGGCGCGGAATGAGCGAAGAAGACGCGGAGGATCTTCGAGCCCGCGTATTGCTCGGTTGGCGGAGCATTGCGGAATACAGCGGGCTCGACCTGCTGGACTTCGACGGTGGGATAGAAATTCGCGCGAGCGAGGCCGACAAGGGTGACGCGGTTCGCACTTTTCTCAGTGAAATCAGTCCAGACACGCCGGCGGCTTTTCTGGGCGATGACATCACCGACGAATCCGCTTTCCGGGCCATGAACGGGCGCGGCATCAGCGTGCTGGTTCGTCCCAAGTGGCGGAATACCGAGGCGCAATTCTGGCTGAAGCCTCCCGAGGAACTGCTCGACTTTCTCGAACTATGGCTGAAGGCCTGTACCGAACACAACTCTTTAGATAGCGGCATGGCCGCGACGGTGAATGGATGACAACCACAGCGCATTTACCTCTCTCGCGAACGCCGGTGAAGCCCTTTTACTTCAACACGTCGGCGCATCTCTTACGCATTACCACGCAGAAAGCGAATACGCTGGCGGAGCTTCTGGATGCCTTGCGCGTCTGTCCGGACGACTCCATCTTTCAGCACGCCTTCCGGACTCTGCAGGAGCTGCACTTTATTCGCGAGGGATTTTCCAACGACTTTGCGCACTGGGCGCTCACTGCCCGCAACGAGCCCGGGTTGGCTGAACAACTGGCGAGCGTCGACGTGCGTGAGTTTACGTCCCTCGGCGAATTGCGCGAGCGATTTATCCAGATTGTGGAGAAGCACCTGCGACTCAATCCCGCGGACGGCCAGCGCATGGCGGAAGAGACTTTCTATTTTTGCGCCGCTGACATCGTAGTGATGCCAACCAAGTTTGTCGCCGAAACCTTGCAAGATTTTGCCAAGGGTCTAAGGGAGGTGAGCGTGCATTCCATCCATCACCATTTCATTGAGGCGCGACTGCGGATCAAGCTTATGTCCAATGATTTCTCGCAGTGGCTGTACGAAGATGTGGGATTGACGGACGTAGCCCGCGCGCTCAACCGGATCGATATCTATACGGTGACG
>Ga0210384_10004081_pt1 | contig 16467 bp, 13 predicted proteins | sample IncBWH2MmetaG_FD_160574 | JGI IMG/M metagenome (GOLD analysis project Ga0210384, IMG submission 160574) | Forest soil microbial communities from Barre Woods Harvard Forest LTER site, Petersham, Massachusetts, United States - Inc-BW-H-2-M | ecosystem: Environmental > Terrestrial > Soil >...
GAAAACCACCGGCAGCGGTCCAGCGATAAATCTCGCCGCCGTAGTTGGCGGCCATTACGGAGCCATCGCCGGAAAGGGCGAAGTTCGTCCAGGTATATATAGGGTCAGCCAGGATCTGAAAGGTTGCGGTGGTTGCATTTGCCGACAGGCAGAGAGCGGGGAACAGGCACAATAGGCCTGCAGTTGCGAGAAACTTCTTCATTAGTTTGGGGGTCCTTGAATGGGTGTGAGCTACAACAACTTTCCGACTGGGGGATTATTTATACAGCGTTAATATAACAGAGGGAACGCGATTTTCATCGCGTTTTTCTGCATTCAAAGAAAGGTTTCTTGTGAGGTCGAAAGACCACCAGTCATAAGTTGCCCGCTGGGAAGGACAATCGCAGGCTGCACATCGCGGTATTCTAGTTTCAGCATTTCGCAGGCCACTGAGTTCGCGAAATGAGGAATGGGGACGAGAATTGAACGAAATTTCAGTAAATGACCGGCAGGCGCCGGTTCGCATTGTTGGCGCGGGTTTGGCGGGCTGTGAGGCGGCGTGGCAGTGTGCGCGGCGGGGAGTGGAGGTGGAGCTGTTCGAGATGCGTCCGGTGCGGACGACGCCGGCGCACCAGACAGCGGATTTTGCGGAGTTGGTGTGTTCGAACTCTTTGAAGTCGGATAGCGAGAATACGGCCCCGTGGCTGTTGAAGGAAGAGATGCGGAGGGCGGACTCGTTGCTGCTGCGGATTGCGCGGGAGTGCGCGGTTCCGGCGGGGCATGCGCTGGCGGTAGATCGGGTGACGTTTGCGGCGAACGTGACGGAGGCGATTTCTCGCGAGGGTTTGATTCGAGTGAGGCGGGAAGAGGTGAGTTCGGTGGCAGAAGCGGGGGCGCAGATTACGGTGATTGCTACCGGGCCGCTGACTTCAGATAGGCTGGCGGGGGAGATTGCGCGGCTGAGTGCAGGCACCTCAGCGGCTGAAGCCTCCTCTTCATCGGCGATTGATATCGCAGCGCTGGAAGCGCTGCGCCAGCCAAAAGCGAGTAATCCACATTTGTACTTTTACGATTCGATCAGTCCGATTGTGGAGGCGGATTCGATTGACATGTCGCGGGTGTACATGGCGGCGCGGTATGACAAGGGGTCGGCGGATTACATTAATTGTCCGATGACGGCGGAGGAGTACGGACAGTTTTACGATGCTCTGCTGGCGGCGCAATCGGTGGAGGAGCGAGACTGGGAGAAGCTGAATTATTTCGAAAGTTGTCTTCCCATCGAAGAAATCGCCAGGCGCGGCCGCGATACCTTGCGCTTTGGTCCCATGAAGCCGGTGGGATTGAAGGATCCGCGCACCGGACGGATGCCGTATGCGGTGGTGCAGTTGCGGCAGGAAAATCTGCGGGCGGATTCCTACAACCTGGTGGGATTTCAAAATCATTTGAAGTTTGGCGAACAGGCGCGAGTGCTGCGGCTGATTCCTGGGTTGGAGAATGCCCGATTCCTGCGCTACGGGCAGATTCACCGGAACACTTATATCAATGGGCCGGCGTTGCTGCGGGAGACGCTGCAGATGAAAGCGCATCCGCGGATTTTGTTTGCGGGGCAGATTTGCGGGGTGGAGGGATATGTGGAGTCGATTGCGACCGGACTGATGGCGGGAATTCATGCGGCGGGGCTGGCGTTGGGACGCGAACTGGTGGCGCCGCCGCGGGCGTCTGCGTTTGGATCGCTGACCCACTACGTGACGCATGCTGACGCGAAGAGCTTTCAACCGGCGAATATTACGTTTGATCTTTTGCCGGCGCTGGAGAAGAAAATTCGTGACCGGAAGGAGCGGCACCGGTTGCAGTGCGAGTTGGCTTTAAGGCAGTTTGATGAATGGGCGGAGCGGACTGGTGTGGCGCTGGTGGCGGGTAAAGCCTGAATCGCAGAGAACGCGGAGAACTACCGCGGAGGACGCGGAGAAAGACGGCGCGGGCGAGTCACGACAGCAGCGAAGTTGTTATAATCAGGACGGTGGTGGGAATAGCTCAACTGGCAGAGCACCGGACTGTGGCTCCGACGGTTGCGGGTTCGATTCCCGTTTCCCACCCCAAAACTTCATCACTGGCAGCACTTCATGCTGCTTTAATCCACGGTCAAAAATTGAATCCAGAGTTGAAGAGCAAGAAGAAAGTCCTCTGGTGCGGGTAGGGCGATCGTGATAGAGTCTCAGATTCTTTGGAACGTATGAAGCGAATTTTTCATTCCGCTCGAGGCGCCTCGCAGCCGCTGGGACCGCTGGAAGAGCGCATGCTGGAAGCGCTGTGGACGCGGGGCAGCGCGACCGTTCGCGAACTGGTGGAGCGCGGTTGTGAGGATCTGGCCTATACGACGGTGATGACCACGCTGGACCGGCTATTCAAGAAGGGTCTGCTGGCGCGAGCGGAGGAAGGCAGGGCGTTTCGTTATACGCCGCAGTGCAGCCGCGAAGAACTGCAGCGCGAGGCGGCGGGACATGCGTTCCGGCAATTGCTGGATACCAGTCCGGCATCTTCTTTGCCGCTGTCGTTTCTGGTGGAAATTTTGGGCGAGCGCGACAGGCAATTACTGGATGACTTGCGAAAGCTGGTGGAGCGCAAGCGCCGCGAGTTGGCGCAAAGCCAAAGCGGCCGGAAGGAGAAGGAATAATGTTCGCTTTGCGCGGCATCGCGGTTTCTTTCTCCATTTTTATTTTGACGTATACCGTCGTGTCCGGCATTGTGATGGCTATCTGGCGGAAAGTTTGGCTGTATGGCCAGCGGCATTCGGCGAGAGCCTGCGCGGATATGCTGTTTGCTGCGCGCATCCTGCCTTTTGTGGCCGCGGCTTTGGTTACTCTCGCCTTCGGAGTGCCTTCGTTTTTGCTGCTGGAACCTCGCGTGGTGAATGAATCGCTGGGCGCGGCGCCGGTGGCGCTCGGACTGGTTGGGCTAGGCGTTCTGCTGGTGGGAATGTGGAAGGGAGCGACGGCTCTGGCGCAGGCCTGGCGAACCGTGGACCGATGGGCGCGCGACGCGGGGCGGTTCGCATCGAGCGACACTTGCGAGGGTTCGATTTCCGTGCGGCGAATTTCGGGGTCGGCTCCTCCGCTGACGGCTGCGGGAATTTTCCGGCCAAGCGTTTGGTTATCGCGAGCGGCAGAGTTTGTCTTGAGCGAGCGCGAATTACAGAGTGCGCTTCGGCATGAGGTAGCGCACGTGCGCCGGCGCGACAATCTGCGAAAGCTGGTTCTGCGTCTGGTAGCGTTTCCAGGAATGTCGCCACTGGAGAGTGCGTGGCGCGAAGTCACTGAAATGGCCGCAGACGATGCAGCCGTCTCGAATGCGAACGAGGCTCTGGATCTGGCTGCGGCAGTGATCAAGCTGTCGCGGTTGGCCTCGGTAGAAGCTCCCGCGGCGTTGACGACGGCTTTAGTGCATAGTTCTGCAAGCGCGTTGAATGCACGCGTGGAACGACTGATTGCGTGGAAACCCGGGCAAAATACGGCGCCGCAGTACTCTGTGCGTTATCTGCTATGCGCCGCTTCCGTGGTGTTAATCACTCTCGCCGTAACTTACAGCGAACTGCTGGTAAGGGTCCACACGGCCACCGAGTGGCTGGTGCGTTGAGTAACGCGCAGTAATTCCTCTCTTGACTCGAATCATGCCCTCGTTATAAATTGGCGTCCCTCCCCGAAGTAGGAGTTTCGTTCACTCCTAACGTTCTCTTCTTTCCCCCAACGGATCACTGCGCCTCGGCGCCCAGCGACTAAGGAGACCTCTCATGCGAAACAAGAAATTTTCCCTCGGACCGGTTGCGGTTGTAGCCGCGCTCGCAATGGCAACGCTTATGACGGCCACGCGCGCGGAAGCGCAGACAGTAAAGGTAATCCACAGCTTCAGAAATGCCGGCCTCACTCCGGGCGGCTACACACCCTCGGGCGGCTTGATCTTCGATAGCGCCGGCAATCTTTACGGCACCGACCAAAACGCCGGAAAGTATAGCGGGGGTACGGTGTACGAGTTGACGCCAAACGGCAGCGGCGGATGGACACAAAAGGTGCTCTACAACTTCGACGTCAATACCAAAGACGGCTATTCGCCGTACAGCAATGTGGTCTTCGATGGCGCCGGCAATCTTTATGGCACCACCTACACTGGCGGCGCCTACAATCTGGGCACTGTGTATAAGCTGACGCCGGGTTCGGGCGGCGTTTGGACGGAGCAGGTTCTGCACAGCTTCGGGGGCGGGACCGATGGCACGTATCCCTGGGCAGGGCTGATTGTCGACGCAGTCGGCAATCTTTACGGGACGGCGAGCCAAGGCGGAACGAACAGCGGCGGAATCGCCTTCGAGCTGAAGCATGCCAGCAACGGACGCTATGTCGAGAGAGTGCTACACAACTTCGGCAGCGGCACGGATGGGCTTTATCCGATTGGCGGTTTGCTCGCGGACGCTTCCGGCAATCTTTATGGCACAACTCAGGACGGCGGCGTTTACTTTGGCGGCCGCGGCTCCGTCTACGAACTGAAGCCGCAAGGTGGTGGAAACTGGGCGGAGACTTTGCTGCATAGTTTTGGAAACGGCCAGGACGGCGAGTATCCCCAGACCGCTCTGATTTTTGACTCTGCCGGAAACCTCTACGGCACAACCTACCAGGGAGGCACTCGACTCAATGGAACAGTTTTCCAGATGACGCCCACGGGGGGCGGGATCTGGTCCGAGACGGTGCTGTACAACTTCGACGATCCGAACCTGAGCGAGGGCGTCTTTCCTTCTTCGGGCGTGATCATGGATTCGACGGGCAATCTTTACGGCGAAACTGCGCAGGGCTCCGGCCAAACCTTTTATGGATCGGTGTTCAAGTTAACGCCGGGTACGGGAGGGACTTACACTGAAACGCAAATGGTCAAGTTTGCCAAGCAGAACTTGGGCAGCCAACCCGAGGGCGGCTTGATCCTTGACTCCGCCGGAAGTCTTTACGGCACGACTGAAAGCGGCGGTTTGGGCGGCGGCGGGATCGTGTTCGAGGTGACTCCTTAACGATAACTTCGGAAGCGCGGCGATGGGAATTCTTCGCCGCGCTTTACTGAAATACCGTTCACTCGCCCACCACTTCCCTATCCATAGTCAGCAGTCCCACACGCTGCACGCCGGCGTGATGGGCCACGTCGATAACGTCGGCGACGTACTGGAAGTCGACATCGTTGTCGCCGCGGACAAAGACTACTTTCTCGGCGCGCTTTAAATAGATTTCCGCGAGGCGCGTTTCCAGATCCTGCCAGCGCACTTCTTCCTGATTAATTTTCACCGTTGGCGGCTGATTGTCTTTTGTCCAGACAACCTGAATGACGACGGTGCGGGGCTGTGCGATGTTCGGCGTCTGTTTTTGATCGGGCTGGGGAATCTGCGCCGTCTCGCCTTGCTCTTTATCCATTGAGACGACGACCATGAAGACGATGATGAGCGTGAGCAGCACATCGATCAGCGGCGTGACGTTCATCTCGGGACCGCGCGTAGCTCTGCCTGCCATTGAGAAAGACATTGGAAATTCCTCTTTAGCACGCGCGTGTCTGCAGGATCAGACACCTGGCGCGGGAGTGAAGTTCCCGCCGCGGGATGGAGTCAGGTGAGCACGGCAAAACCAAGGTTCCTCGCTTCGCTCGGAATGACAAAGCTTTGTGGGAAACTGTGGTTGCGCATTTTTGCATTCTCCATGCATCATGGGTGAGCGGTCGCGGAAAGCAGCAGTGCGGCCTTGCAAGACTCATTTCACATGGCCTTCCTGCCCCGCATTGCAATTCTCGCGGCTCTCACCGCATTCATCTTCATTGTGCTGCTTGCCGTGAACAGCGCGGCACAGGACAACTACGAGATCCAGGTGTATGGCTCCGATGTGGTTGCGCCGCGCTCCACGATGCTTGAAATCCATTCCAACTTCACGGTCGAGGGCAGCAAAACGGTGCAGAACGGAGTTCTGCCGACCAATCATGCGGTGCACGAGACGCTCGAGATTACGCAAGGGATCAACGACTGGGCCGAAGTCGGGTTCTACGTGTTCACCAGCATTCAATCGGATGGGGGATGGCAATGGGTCGGCGATCACATCCGGCCGCGGGTGCGGGTGCCGGAGAAATGGCGTTGGCCGGTAGGTGTGAGCCTGTCGAACGAAATCGGCTACCAGCGCGCTGCTTTTTCTCCGGATACGTGGACGTGGGAAATTCGACCCATCGTCGACAAGAAGCTGGGACCCTGGTATCTGGCGTTCAATCCCGCGCTGGACCGCTCCTGGCACGGGCCGGGGGTGCGCCAGGGGATGACATTTTCTCCTAACGTGAAAGTCAGTTACGACTTCACCAAGAAGATTGCGGGCGGGCTGGAATACTACGCGGCTTACGGATCATTGAGCGGCTTCGATGCCCTCAAAGATCAGCAGCAACAATTCTTTCCCTCGATCGACGTGAACTTCGCGCCGCAGTGGGAATTCAACTTTGGCGTCGGGGTGGGCACCACACGCTCGACCGACCACCTCATCGTGAAATGCATTATCGGGCGGCGCTTCACGTGGCCGCACGGGCGTGACGCCAAACGAACAAATCCGCAGCCGTAATTATTTTGCGACGATTATCTTGCGAGGTTAGCCAATCGGCTCCGGCTCAGGCGGCAAAGGCGGAGGCTGATAGGGTGGAGGCGTCACCAGCGGCGGCAACTGCGGCGCAGGCGCCGGATACAGCAGAGCATTCAGCGCCGGATAACGGCCGGCGAAGAAATAAATGGAATAGGCCGGAAAGAAAATAATGGCCGGCACGGAAATCAGCGAGGTCAGAAAAAAGAAGAAGGCAAGCACGATGCTGCCCAGAACGACTAGAAGCGTGATGGTGCCGGCGGTCCATCCCAGGCCCGCAGCTTTTCCAGCGAAGACGGCGCCGATGACGACTCCCGCCGCAGGAACGAAAACGATCAAGCCAATGATGATACCTACAATGCCGAGGATGATGGCTGCGCCTATGGCCAGCACAATCTTCATCCCTACATAGCCGGCGTAACCACCCTTCTCCGCCTTGATCATGGGCCAAAGGCGCCGCCAGCCTTCGAGTGCGCCGATATTTTCCAGCGCCATTTGCGGTATGACGAAATCTTTGGTGAGCACATAAATTACCGCCGTCGCAATGATGAAGAGAGCAAAGACGAAAAACAGAGCGATCCCGGCCAGCACCAGGGGCGCAACATGCTCCTTGGGATTGGTGAACCATCCCAAGGCAAAGGCAAAGAGGGCCGGAACGCCAACCAAAATGATGATGGCGGCAAACATTCCCAGCGCGTAAAGCAGCTTCCAGAGGAAGTAGCGCCAACCCGGGCCCTGGCGGGCGTTCCAGCCGTCGCGGATGTGGCACTCTTTCGCCAGCACGCTGTCGAAGAGAATAAAACGCATGACGCTGCTGATGTACATGAACACAATGGCGAGCACGAAGGCGGAAAAGATCAGGATCGCGATCAATCCGGCAAACAGCGCGGGATCAAAGCTTCCCCATCCTGGCAGTTGCCCTGCGCCCCCGTGACCACCTCCGGGCATGCTGGGCACGTTGCAACCGCCGCCGGAGCTGAGTTCGCCGGCCAGCAATCCTACAAGGGCAAGGCGCATCCATTGTCCGAAACGGAAGGGCTGAAGAAGTTGCCGCCGGGTATGCTCAATGGCGGGTGAGATTGCGTCGACGGCAGAGATCGGCAAAGGGCACCTCAGTGGCGAATGTGCTAGCAAAAAGGTACTGCGAATGCCGCCGGGGATCAAACTAATTCGGAGAGGTCAGGGTGATTACTTCTGAGCGATAAGCCGGTTGCACCACGAACTCAATACATGAGTCAGGCTGGAGAAGGGGAGGCAGAAGAGAAGAGTCGAGAAGCCATCCAGAATTCCGGAGAGTGAATCGGAAAATCGCTGGAACAGCGGCAGGCGCGGGGACTGCGGTGCGGGATTGACGAGTTCTTGGTTCACACGATTCGTATCAGATCAAGCTTCGGGACATGTGCTGCTATCCGCGACCCACGCCTACATATTCAAATCCCATGGCGCGCAGCCGAACGGAATCCAACAGATTTTTTGTATCGACGATGATGGGCTTCTTGAGCAGCTGCTTGATGCGGTCGAAGTCGAGCGCGCGGAACTCCGGCCAGCCCGTGCCCACCACCAGCGCATCCATGCCTTCGGCAGCGGCGTAGGCAGTTTCGCAATAACGAACCGAACCGTTCAGCCGCAACTTTGCCTCAGCGGTGGCAACGGGGTCATAGGCGCGAACGCGCGCGCCCTTGGCCACCAAGGTTTCAGCCAAGCGCACTGCCGATGAACCGGCCACTGAATTCGTATTGGGCTTGAACGCCAGGCCCAAAATTCCCACGTCTTTGTTCTCCACGGAATTCAAAGCCAGCGCAATCTTGTCGACCAGACGGTCGGCAAGATTGTGGTTCACGTCGCGCGCCGCGCTTAGAACTTTCAACGGAACGCCATTGGCGAGCGCGAGCTGCGCAAGGGAATCCATGTCGGACTCGGCAAAGACGCCGCCCATACCGGCGCCCGGTTGCAGGCAGCGTGGAGCGATCTTTTTGTCCAGCCCGAGGGCCAAGGCCAGACTGACCGCATCGGCGCCTACGCGCTCGCACAACGCGGCAACTTCATTGATGAAAGAAATTTTGGTCGCCACAAAAGCCGTGGCCGATTCGCGGACCAGCTCGGCAGTCGACTGATTGGTCACAATCACCGGCACGCCTCGCATCACCAGAGGATGGAAAATCTGTTTCAGCATCTGCACGGCTTCATTGGAGGTGGAACCGAGAATGAGCCGGTCAGGCCAGTTGAAGTCTTCCACGGCGCAACCGTCGGTGAAGAACATGGGCTGAGAGACGATGGTCCCTGCCAGGCCGGCATCTTTTAGCGATTTTTCCAGTGCCGCTGCGGTGCCTACCGATACTGGAGTGACAATGGTAAGGATCGGAGGCTTGGCGGCGAGGCGCGCAATCCGCATAACAACATCGGAGAGATTCTCGGCTCCGTCTTCCGCCAGGAAAATTACCTGGGTCTTGCGCGCAAACGATTCGATATCGGTGGAATAGGCCAGACGACCGGCGCGGACGTTGCGGCGGATGATCTCTTTCAGATTTTTCTCGTGAAACGGGATGTTGCCCTGGGCCATCTCGACCATGCGCGTCCGGTCGGGATGACAACAGGAAACCGGAGTTCCAAAATCCGCCAAACAAGCCGAAATCACTGTCCCCAGATAACCCGAACCGTAGACCCCGATCTGCATTGCGTGCCCTCCGGCATGGCCGAAACCAGCGCCTGAAACGGCTTTCGGCGGGGGATTCAACCTAATTCCCTGTCTTCTGTTTACAGTGCGTGAAGCGCCTTCGCAACGCACGGGAGGGAAATGTACCAGGGGCCATGCGGACTAGGTACGGGGTAACGTAATGGAGAGGTAATCAGGGGTAGGTTACTCGAAATTGGAGCTTGAGCCGGGCACGGAAATCGGTACGTCCAGCCCGGTCATTGCGAATTAGCGTCCTAGTCCGTGCCAGTGTAGAAAGATTTCAGCGCCGATTCCTGTCAGCATCTTCGCGGCCTCTGCACCGGGATCTCCGTAGACCTCGAAGCTGTTGATGCTTGAGGTTTCAAGCAACTTTGGCACCAGTGCCACGGCAGATCCCTTCATGTGCGCCAGAACGGCATTCGCGTCCGCATAGGTTTCCAGGAGCAGGCAACGCTTGTGATCGGCGCTTAAGAACCATTCATAGGCGAGAGCGCCCGGTTCCTTGAGCGTACAGGCAATCATTTCCTGAGCGATGCCGTCGAATTGGTCAAGCTTGCCGTCGTTGATGGCGAGATCGACGGTGAAGCGCACAATCTTTCTATCCATTTATCAATTTCCCCTTACTTGTGGGCCTTATGGGGTGATTTCGTACACTACGCCGTCGAGATTCGCGCCACCGTACTCGGCCACCCCGTACACGTTTCCCAAGGAATCCAGAATTACTCCCTGCGCTTGATATCCGTCGGTGCTGGCGGCGAAGTTGTGCAACACCGTTTCGTTCCAGCTTCCTTTTGGACCACGAACAAACTTATAGACAATTCCATACTGGAAAAGGCCTCCGGTGTAGGTTGTGCCGTAGATGTTGCCACTGGGATCGACAGCCAGTCCCCCAGCAGGATACCCGCCGTCCGTAGATCCTGTGAACGAGTGGATTAGCGAGAATTTCCAATATCCCACGGTGGGCGTCAGCTTATAGAGCGAGCCCACGCCGTAGAAGCCGTCGTACTGAGTGTTGCCGTAGAGGTTGCCGGCGGCGTCCATGACCAAGCCACCGGGCGTTGGATACTGGCCGTAGTTGGGCGACGGAGTGAAATCGTAGAGCGACTCGATGATCCAGACCCCACTCGCTTGGGAGAGTTTGTACACGGAGCCGTATCCGTACGCGCCGCCGTTCGCTGTGGTGCCGTAAAGATTTCCTGCCTTGTCGATGACTATATTTCCCGTGGGAATATACGACTTCCCTTGCCCAAACTGGTAGGGAAAGGTTTCAGTCCAGGTGCCGTCTCCGTTGGGCGAGAACTCAAAGATCACGCCGTTGTTGTTCAGGTCCCCACCTGCCTGGGCCGATCCATAAAGATTCCCGGCGGTATCGCGCACCAAGCCGGGATTGGCGACTCCACCATCGTTGTTTCCGCCAACGAAGAAATGGAGTGTACTCTCCGTGTAAGAGCCACCACCGTTGACCAACTGGAACAACTGTCCGAGAAAAACTTGGCCGTTGTCGTAATAGTTAAAGGTGCCAATTCCGTAAAGGTTTCCGGCGCTGTCGAACACCAACGGCCCGGATGGACCAACTTGGCCGGTCGCATTTCCGAAGTTGGTTAGCAGATTTTCGATCCAGTGCCCGTTCTTCGGCACTAATCGAAAGACTGTTCCGCATCCGTATACGCCGCCGCAAGCCGTGGTCGAGCCACCATAAATTGAGGTCCCGTAAAGATTACCCGCGCTGTCGAACGTCAATACGCCCGTCGGAAACCAAGCGTCATTTCCGCCGGTGAAGGTATGAATAATTCGGAACTTCGGGCTGGCCCAGGCGGACGCAGCCAGCGTGGAGGCAACAACGGCGACGGTCAACAAGCGGCGTAGGGTTTGCGCCAGATTTACGGGCATGGGAAAGCTCCTTGGAGGTCGGCTGTCAATAAAGCAGGTCGATCGGGGAGGGCGAATCGCTGCGAGTGTATCACGAGTCCCAGCTAGGGAGCGCGCGTAGATTTTGGATTTGCCGAGACGGCCGAGTAACCAAAAGCTATTTTTTCAGGTCCGCCGTCCAGTTCGTGACCAGCACCAGCGGCGTGGAGACGCTTTCCGCGTTCGTGGCGAAGATGAAATGCTGGCCGTCGGGGCTGACGTCATAAGCGTTGCCAACCGCCGCGATGTAGTTGACCTGGAACAGCGCGCCCACCGGACCTAATTCGAACTCGTCGCTTTTGGTGTTCACGGTAGCGGAGTGGAGATAGGCATCGAAGCCAAAATAGAAAATCTCCTTGCTGTCTGCGCGCCAGGTGGGGAAGGTGCCTCCGGTCTGCGAAACCTGCCATTTGCCGGCGCCGCTGGGGAAGTGGGTGACGTAGACTTCTTCGCGACCTGACTCGGTGGAACTGTAGGCCAGCCAGCGGCCGTCGGGAGAAAGACGGGCTTGGATGATGCGGGCTTGCGGAGTCTGGGGCTGAACGATGGCGAAAGGTTTTTTGTCGCCAAAAGTGGGCAGCGCCCATACTCCGGTGACGGTTGGGCCGCTCTGTTCCATGTGCAGGATATAACGTCCGTCGGGCGACCACTGCGGCTCAGTCAACGTATGAGCGGTCTCGGAATTTTCGCCCTCCATCAGAATTTCTTCCTGGCCGCCACCGTTCGCCAAGCGGGCGCGCAGTGATGAGCCGGTAACCGCCGTAGCGCCGCTTTGGCGCACGTAAATGATCTTTTGGCCGTCGGCCGACCACGAGGGCATCAGGTGAGTGGCGCCGCCAAATGTGAGGCGGGTGTGCGACCCGCGGACCAGGTCGAACACCCAAATATCGGCTTGCGGATCTCCCATGGAAACGGCGAGGCGCTTGCCGTCGGGGGAAATCTGGCCGCCGCCCTTGTAAAACGCCTGCTCTCCGACCCTGTTTAATATCTTGCCGCTACGATCGAGCCAGACCAGGCCGGACCCTTGAGCCTTCGATCCGGGCTCGTAGACCAGGACGCCGTTCTGGCTGGTAGTAAATGTGGTGTGCCAGGTTGAGGAGTCGTATTCCACGGAGCCAGTCACGGGTACCGGATCGCCTGACACCGTGCCGGTGTCGGGATCAAATTTCTGGGCCAACAAGGCGGACTGCAAGTGGTAGAGAAGATAGCCGGAGGCATACTGAGCATCGGAGTCCGCGTCGATGACGTGCTTATAGGAGCCATCCTTTAGCGTTCCGAAATAGATTCCTTGCTGCGAGCCTCCGGAGTGATTGGTGGCGAAGAAGAGGAAATGCTTTCCGTCGGGCAGGAATCGGGGCCAGCGGTGGGTGGTGTGCTTGTCGGCTTCAAACTTGGTCAGGCGCACCGGGATTCCGCCAGCGGCGCTGATGCGCCACAAGGAATCGCGGTAGTCGGGCTCGTAAATGATGACGTTATCCTGGTTCCACGAACCACCGCGAGGATTGGCGGCGTCCGCGAGAACGGTTACAGGTCCGCCGGCTGCCGGAACTTTCTTCAAATGTCCGTCCGCGAAGAATCCCAGGAAATTTCTATCGGCGGACCAGAAAGGAAAAGAAGCACCCTCGGTGCCCTCGATCTTGCGCGGGGTCAGGTCGCTGAGGGTTTGCACCCAAATCATGTCCCGATCTTTTTGGTTGCGGGCGCTATAGGCAATCGCCGTGCCGTCGGTCGAGATGACCGGAGGTCCGGAGAAATCGCCGGTAAAGTCGAAGCCGGCTCCTGCTGGAGGAGGCAAGTACGAGCGCAGAGTTATTGCAGGCTCGCGCCCGCGCAATCCCAACCACAAGAGGCCGGCTAGCAGAGCGATGACCGCTGCAGCCCAGACTAGGCGCTCAGTGAAACGACTGCGAGTCTCCAATGGCGATGCGACGCTGGCGCTCGACTCCACGCTCGCGATCCAGCGCAATTCGCGGGCAACGTCGGCTGCGTTCTGCCAGCGCGACTCCGGATCCTTCGCCAGGCAATCACCGACTACGTGATCGAGCGCGGCCGGAGCCGAGGGCTGAAGCGCCGTGATCGCTTCCGGCTCTTTTTCCAGGATGGCCGAAGCAACTGAAAGCTGGCTCTTGCCTTCGAAGGCGCGGCGTCCCGTGATCATTTCGAAGAGTACGCAGCCGAAGGCGAAGATGTCGCTGCGCGCATCGGCTTCGCGGCCTTGCAGCACCTCCGGCGCCATGAACTGGAAGGTTCCCACGATGGTGCCTTGCTGGGTAAGCGTTCCGGCCGACGGAGTGAGCGCCGAGAGATTCAACGTTGGAGTAGAAGGCGTGAGCTGACCCTTTCCGCTCAGTGGTTGGGCGAGAGTCGCCACAGCCGGTTTGGCCAGGCCGAAATCAAGCAACTTCGCGCCCGAAGCGGTGAGCATGATGTTGCCGGGCTTCAGATCGCGATGGACAATGCCGGCGCGGTGCGCTTTCTCTAGCGCCTCGCAAATCTGCACGCCAACTTCGAGCGCTTGCTTCAGTGGGAGCGGCCCTTTGCGAAGGCGCGATTCCAGGCTCTCGCCCTGCAAATACTCCATCACGAGGAAGGAGGTTCCATCCTGACTGCCAACATCATGCAGAACGCAAATGTGTGGATGATTCAGGGAAGAGATGGCGCGAGCTTCGCGCTCGAAGCGCTGCTTGGCCTCAGGATTTTCAGAAAGATGCGACGGGAGTATCTTGACGGCTACGGTGCGGTCAAGGCGGGTGTCGCGAGCGCGATACACTTCGCCCATGCCGCCGGCACCGAGCGGCGATTGAATTTCATAGGGACCAAGTTTTGTGCCTGAGGCGAGAGACATCTTCGGCGGCAATTATAGTCCAGAGAGCATGGGGAATCGGAGATGAGAGCAGAATAGAAAAATCGTTTATTCGACGGTTTGCTTAGAAACCGGCCGCCGCTTCGGTGACGGTGGGCTTCCACGGGACCAGTTTGTCGATGCCGGTGACCTTCAATAAGTGTTCGATATGCGGGTTCGCGCCGGCCAGCCGCAACTCGCCGCCCGCCTGTTTAAGTTGTCCGGCGGACATCATGATGAGCCCTACTCCGGTGCTGTCAAGGTGGGTGACGCCAGAGAGGTCCAGGATAATCTTTCGTTCCTGATTCTCACGTAAACTGTCGGCGGCCGATTCCAGTTGCTTGCACTCTTTCCCGATGGTGATTCTGCCCGTTATTTCCAGGACAACGATGTCCGGCGGCAAGTGCCTGGTCTGAATCTCCAGCATGAACCGATCCTTTCAACTTTAAGAAAACTCTTTACGGAAACTACAATCCCCTGGATGCCGGATGAGTCTGCCGTTGGCCGGACAATCTTAGGGAGCAACCAGCGACAAGTCAATGTGGTGAGCCAGACGCTCTCCTACGGGGAGACCAGGCTGCCGCCGAGCGGGACAGGGGCAAGATCAACCCAGCAGTTGGGCGAATCCTCGCGGACGAAGGTGAGGCGGTCGAACAGGAAGCGGCGGCTTCCGGGAAACTGGCGCCAGCGTTCGCGGCTGGTTCCCAAGGCTTTCTCTGCCGCAGACTGGTCCGCCATTTTTGCGATGGTGAGGTGCGGAATATAAGGCCACTCTTCGGCGAAAGCGAGCGCCTGCTTGTTCAACTGGTCGTGCAGTTCCTGCATTCGCGCTGCACCGTAGGCTACGCGGATGTAGACGGTGGGCGTAGTGGGCACAAAGGTCTGCATGTCGCCAAGAGTTACTTCGAAAGGCTCGGCCTGGCCGCAGATCGTGGCCAGCGACTGCAAGGCCTCGGCCTCGCTCCCTTGCAGAAGACGTGGCGGAAGAAGAGTGAGATGGGCGGCGAAGCTGGGCAAATCGGGATGCAACTCCCGCCGGAGATTTTCGACGAAGTCTCCAATTGGACTCTTAACGTAGGCTACTAGGGCGTACCGCAGGCTCGGCATATGCAGAGAAAAATTATAGCGCGTTCTGTCGTTTATAATTGAACAGCTCGTTTAAATCAGGCAAGTTGTGGTGTTGACAGAGTCGGGGCGTAGCGCAGCCTGGTAGCGCACCTGCCTTGGGCGCAGGGGGTCCGCGGTTCAAATCCGCGCGCCCCGACCAATTCAAACTGAACACCCTCTGGCCACAACTGCGCATTCCCGGTCGTCGATATACTTGCACCCGGCAAAGTTGGGTTCGGATCACTTGCTCCACGCGATTCCGCCCGATCCAGAGTGTGCAAGTTTCTACATCTTGACAGTACGCCTGCTCCTGCGTAGCTTTTTGGTGCCGGAGAACGTTGTTCTGATCTCCCCTCGACCACTTCGGAAACAAGGCACTGTCCAAGCAAGGCAGGTCAAATAAGGAGAATCCCATGTTGTTGCCTGGGTGTGGTGCATCGAATCGTGGCGTCCTCGCGGTCCGGCGCAGTTTAGTTCTGTCTGTACTGTCAACGATGTGCATAGCCGCCTCGTTCATGCCAGCGAGCGCACAAACCTATACCACGCTTCACAGTTTTACTAATTCGCCCGACGGAGCAAGTCCGTTCGGGGGCCTGGTCGCCGACGCTAAGGGGAACTTTTATGGAACCACTCAATACGGAGGCACGCTTTACGGCGGCACGGTCTTCGAACTGTCACCTCCCGCTATAGTGGGGGGCGACTGGACGGAAACGGTGATCTGGAATTTTGCCGGAGGCCTTACTGGTAACACCCCTTCCTATCAGCTTGTGATGGATGCAAAGGGGAATTTGTACGGCGAGGTGCAGTCGGGTGGAAACCCGTTTTGCAGCTGCGGAGGCGTGTTTGTGCTTGTACCGCCCAAGACCTCAGGGGGAAATTGGAGCGAGCGCATCATCTATGCCCCTGCTTCTGCAGGCGGTAACTCTGGCGCAGATGTGTTCTATGGAGGACTTATCCTTGACGCCAGCGGCGCCGTGTACGGAACGCAGTTTGGCGGTGGTACGAACTCCCAAGGCCTTGCATTCAAGATTGCGCCGGTCGCGGGCGGAGGCTTCCGGGAGACAGACCTATATAACTTCGGGGGAACCTCTACAGACTCGATGCAGCCCTGGGGCCCGTTGACGCTGGATGCAAGCGGCAACCTGTATGGCGTGTCACTGCTTGGAGGCGCAAGCGGAAATGGGACTGCTTACAAACTGACGCCCCCGGCGGGAGGCAGCGGGGCCTGGAGCAACACCATCCTATATTCCTTCCCCGGTGGCAGCGGGGGATGCCAACCGGAAGGCAATGTCATCCTGGACAAGGGCGGGAAGGTGTATGGCCAGACG
>Ga0210384_10004084_pt1 | contig 16462 bp, 9 predicted proteins | sample IncBWH2MmetaG_FD_160574 | JGI IMG/M metagenome (GOLD analysis project Ga0210384, IMG submission 160574) | Forest soil microbial communities from Barre Woods Harvard Forest LTER site, Petersham, Massachusetts, United States - Inc-BW-H-2-M | ecosystem: Environmental > Terrestrial > Soil >...
TGTGTTATCCAGAAACAAGTAACGTGACGGGAGAGGGCGGTATCTTTGTCGATACCAATGGCTTGTTTGATATTGCTCCAAACAAACGAGTAAATATTTCTACCATGGTTACTAAGAGTAGAAATGGTGCAGTGCGTCTTCCCCGTGGCCAAGTATTTTTTAACTCTCGCGTGGGGATATCAGATTGGCAACTTAATTTAACTGATCCAGCACAACAAACTATTATTGCATCAGGGGTAAAACTAAGCGACTACACCTTGGATTGGATAGGTACTACAAAAGATTACACAACCTCGAATAGTTTAGTGCCGTATGAGCTCTGTGACGTTAATGATTGTTCATCTCCGGCCGTAGTCAATGAAAACTTGCGCTCATTGCCGGTTGTTCAAGGTACGGTTGATCAGTTGCAAATTAAACGCTCGCGTATTGGTGATGCCGTACACCTGAAAGTTAGTACTGGGGGATATGTTAAGGAACTAGTGTTCTTAACAGGGTTTGATTCAGCAGAGGCACCTGTTGGGTTTATCGTAGTTGAAGGTGATGGTCGCCTGGGTCTTGGATCGGCGCATCGTAATGTTGACTCATTAGATGCTTCGATTGTTCTTGGTGTCAATGGTGTGACCTTAGTGCCAAATGGTAACGGGGAAGTTTTAGTCAACGAAAACCTCATTGTGAATAATGTGTGCCACATTCTTTCAGGTACTTCATTTGGTCTAACAGCTCCGAACTTTATGAGCTTTATCTCCGAAACAGACAAAGAAATTCGCGTTAAAAAAGGAGGTATCCTTGATCTGAGTTCCATGACCTCTACCAACCAAATTATCGAATTTACCGGACAGTTGCGATTAGTAATGGAGACAGGTTCTACACTCCGACTTGGTGGTGGGATACTCCAATTCTCCGGTTCTTCGCAACTTATTGTTCAGCGATCTCTTGACGATTTAGATGCAAATGCAACCACCGTATCGGCGATAGACGACGCTATCGTGAGCTTGGTTGGTACCGGTACCATACTCATGTTGGAATCTTCTGGCATGTCTATCCATGAAGAGGCAACGCTTGGTGTTGAAACCTATCCAACCTGTACGTTACTGACCACTAACATTGGTTGGTATCTGCAAGACTCTTCATTCATACAAGTTGGTAGTCCAATAACGCCAGGTGGCGTGTTCCAGATAGGCAATACGAGCAACGTCACGAGTGCATCAATTACCTTCAGTTTAATTTTGAATGGCATTGATGCTTCAGTCCAAGTTGGGCAGCGCGGATTCTTTGGTCTTGGCGCAGGTATTATTGATAAGCCATACGAAACACCGCCGAATGAGTGGACCATAGGATCACTCTTTAATGTGAATAACATTACTATATCTATCCCGCAAGGCACTTTTATTTATAACAGTATTCGTAATGGCAGTGATTTGGACGCTTCATTATTGGCAATTGGTGGTAATAGTAACGCAACCTTCAGCTTTGTATTTGATAAGATTAATTCCATCATTCAGGGTGGGGCTAACATGGTTAAGATAGCTTCAACAGTAACCTCGATTGCACCAATAGTAACTTCAGTAAATGGTACTATCTCATCTGATTTGAAAGTGGGGATCTTTAGTTCCGAAGGGCAACTGGTTGATCCGCGAAGCGCGGCTCAACCAGTAAATGTTTCGGCGGATGCATTATTTGATTATTTAAAAGTTCGAGATGTATCTCTTGCCCCTAATCTCTATGCATCACCAAAAGCATGTTTGGCTCGTGATACATTAGGAACCGATGATGTAGGGTATGTTGTAGGCTCTATCATTTTTAGGCCGATAGCTCCACGTATTATCGGGGAAACCGGAGCATATGTTGATCCACGTGAATCATTAGAACAAGGTTCAGTTGGTATAATTCTTAATGCGGATAGCAGCATTGCAACACTCAATGCCTTTGTTAAGTAAAAGTGGAGCAGGTAAATCAAAAGGATGAGAAGATGATTGTCTTTAAATGTAAGGGAGCGCAATGAAAAAATGGATAATGATACTGGCGTGCCTAAGTTTAGGAGGAAGTAGGCTGCTGGCACGAGAATTTCGTACTCCGTTAAATTTACAGCAAGGTATGTATGGTCATCTCCATGTCCCACTTGAATTGGATGATGAAGATCTTGAACATAAGATACAATATGATGTTTGGGGTGGTGCGTATGCTCAAAGTGCGAACCAAGTCTATAACGAATGTCATCACAAGGTGAATGTTGCTCAAATATTTTTTGGTAAAGAAAACTTTCACGGTGCCGATGTTTTTTTCGATTCTAAGGTTACAAGTAGCAATAATCCTGCATCAGCGTGGCTTACTTTTGCAACCCTTTCGCCACGTGTAGAATATAATGAAAATGGCGCAGTTTTTGGTGGTGAAATTAGAAGTTCTTGGAATGATACCCTACGTTTTGGTCTTCGTGTTAACCTTCCTTATAAAGTTGTTGAGTTCCATAAAGATGAAAATGATTGTGGATGTGGATTAGGCGAAGAGACAATTGAGGATGTTTGCATACGCCAATCAGATCTCTTTGTTGCAAATACTGATCCCCGAGTAACGCAAGGGAGTACCATAGATAACGATTGGGCGTGGCGTTTAGACTTTTTATCTGCCCTCTGCTCATCAAGTTGTACTATTCCATTAGTGAAGTATGGAACTGGTGCTGGAAATCCAACGAGAATTGATGGTAGAGATGTTACTGAGACGGGCAATCTTTCTCCTGACCCTAATTTTGTTGCCGGTAATCCCGTGCATCTTGTTCAAATAAGCGTAGGTGATGTACCAACAGGGCTTCTTGCTGCTCCATGGGATCCTACGGTTATGGCTCTACCATTTCTTGATGGTGCTGGTACGGGACCTGGTGATGGCAATAGAACAAGGTTTGCCAGCGGTACTGATTATACGACACTTGCGGGAAATATGGCTGCACAAAGTAAATTTTGGTTGGTTCCTACCTTGGTACAAAATGGAGCGGCTAATGAGTTAGCGACCTCTGCGGATGCAAATCAAATTAGAAATATGATAGAACAGCTGATTGATACGATTGATACTTCTGCGGTTGATTTTTTTATCGATCGCGGCATCTCATTTGATACACAAAAGACACGTGGTATTGGTGACCTTGATACGCAATTGTTTGCGGGTTGCATGGTGCGTGATGACTGCTATGCCGAAGCGCAGCTTGGTGTGAGATTTCCAACAGGTAAGAGAATAAAAAAACCAAACCTTCTGTACAAAACGCCAACGGGCAACAATGGGCACTATGAGATAGAGCTTGGTGCTATGGCATGGTGGAAACCGATTGATTGTGTGGCTCTAAAAGGTGATGCTTCATATCATTGGGTTCTTGAACGTTCTGAGCGCGTTGCTGCAGCATTTAAAGGTGCAACAGTAAAAAATATAAACCCTATTTTGGATGCGGATATTTCATGGCGTTATTTTATTGGGCACCTTGATCTAACCTTTATTCATCCAGAAAATCCAGGATTGGGATTAGATATTGGGTACGAGTTCTACTGGAAAAATAAAGATGATATCTGCTTCAAAGGAATATGCGATATCGGTGATTGTGAAGATAATAAAGGAGTTCCATTTAGTACGATTAATGGTACAAATGCGACTGACTTCTTTGGTAATAGCGAACCGTTGGATCCTTGTGTTCTCGCAAAGTTTACCAACCGCATTTCCAACAAATTGCGCATAGAGTTTTTCCACCACTGGAACTTTGGAGATCTGTATATGGGTTGGTCACAAGTGTTCCATGGTAAAAACATTATGCGTGAAACTTCCTATTACATAGGTATGTCGATTAATTTCTAAGGAGAGAATTATGAAGAGATTGAAAAGAGCGCTGGTGCTGTATCTTTCTAGTGTCTCTCTTTATGCATCCGAACAAAGTCGCGCACCACGTGCTGAAAAAGTTTTGATATCGCAAGTTGATACAAGTGCGGTGAATAATAGTGCAGCGGCAATGGCTGCGGTTGATTTGCACAATGTAACGCTCGATGATCTTGCGGGCCTTGTTGCTATGAAACTTGATGCAACACCGGGTAAAACTCTTGCAATAAAGTTTTTAACTGATGGAGACCTGCTCCCTCATGGCTACACTATTACCAAGCCCGGTTATTACGCCTTGGCCTCTTCTGTTGATGTGGCAGGACCTTCAATCTGTACGCTTCGTATTAAGGCAAGCAATGTTGTACTTGATCTTAACCAACATGCGATTTACCAATCAGGTATTGATGCCGGTGTAGATGGTATAGCTATAGCCCCTGGCCTCAAGAACATTATTGTTAAGAACGGAAAAATTTCTGGTGTCACCGGGCAAGGTATTGTTATAGGCGATGGAACACATGATATTATTATCAGCAGCCTGACCGTACACGGGTGCGGAAACAATGGCATATCTTGTCATGGAGTGGCCTCGAATAAAAATAGCGATATAACTCTTCTCAATTCTGAATTTACCAATAATGGCGGCCATGGCGGCCTGCTTGTCTACACTGATAAGGTTCGCATGAGTAACACACTCTTCAATAATAACGCACTTGTCGGCGCTTCATTTTCTCACGGTAGTGGTCATGAAATGGTGAAGAGTAAATTTTGTAGCAATAGTGGCGCAGGGGCAGCCAAAGGTTTAGAACTTAATGATGTTGACTCATCAGCAGTAAGAAATTGTTCTTTTAATGCTAACAGTTCAACATCAGCGACAGCACGAGGATTAGTGATTACCGGTCTAAGAAATGTAGTTGAAGATTGTGTGGCGGATGGAAATACAACGTCAGCACCTGCTATAGCAATAGGCTTTGATGTTGATGGTTCAGTAAATACATTGAGCAACTGTAGTGCAACAGCAAATCATTCGAACACTAAAGGAATAGGTTTTTCAGTGCATGCAAAAACCGATCATTGTTTTGTAAAACAGTGTAAGGCTATAGCCAACTCCCATACTGGTTTTGAAAATTTAGCACCGTATGGAGCAAACTTATTTGTGGGTAATTTTTCTTTTGGGCATGGCTCTTTGGGTAATTACACAGGAGCTGGCATAGGATTTGTGGTTATGGGCGTGGCAGCACAACGATCAGCACGATTGATTGAGGAAAAGGGTTTTGACAATATTTCAGTAGTTTAATAGGGTCGATAGAGCTAAAAAGGAGTATGAGGAAATGAAGAACTATTTTGCCAAGCAGACTCTGAATCTGCTCTTTCTAACGAGTTTTCTTATAGTGCTTCCATTCAATGCCCATGCAAGAGATGAAAAAAAGGCAGCAAATACAAATCAAAAAACATCAGTCGCTCAAGTAAGTGATGCCGACCTCAGAGCTTTAATTCTTGAGTTGTATGCTCAAGCACAAAAGGATGGCAATGCCGAAAATCTGCCAAAAGATTTTAAGACGGTTTATTCTGCGCTAGAAAAAGGGTCAATCGTTTCTCGCGGCGCCCTTGAGCAAGCGTTCCTTTCGCTCGGGCAATCACTAGAAACTTCTCGTGCACCGCGCCCGGATGCTCCCAAGTCTACTTCACTGCCGGTAGGCCCAGGATGTTGCTGCGACATACCGGTAGTAAAACCGCAGCCAATAATAATTCAAGAATGTTGTCCCATGATTGAGGAACATTGTCCTACCATTTTAAAACCGAGCGATATTTTGCCTAACGGTTATACCATCACCATTCCAGGGTACTATACCTTATGTGGTTCAGTAGGATTTTCTGCGCCCGGAACGCCAACTTGTGTGATTAATATTCAAACGAGTAACGTTACTCTTGATCTTAATCAACAGACTATTTACCAAACAAATGGCAACGCTGGACTGGTAGGAGTTTGTGTTGGTGCTGGCTTTGATAACATTGTGATTAAGAGTGGAAAAATTTCTGGCGTGACGGGTGATGGTATCGATATTGCCAATGGTTCCGAAAGCATTGTTATCAGTGACGTGACTGTACAGGGTTGTGGAGGAGCAGGGATCTCGTTTAGTGGAATAGCGGGAAGCGTAAACAGAGACGTTACTATTGAAAATTCTCGATTTACCAGCAACGGTGGTAATGGCGGCACATTTACTTTCACTGAAAAAGTAAAAATTAGTGACTCTAAATTTAATGATAATGTGGTTATCGGCGCGGCATTCTCAAGCAGTAATGGTAATGAAATTGACAACTCCACGTTCAATAAAAATGGTGGGGCAGGTAATGCCATTGGTCTTTCATTAAATGCTACTGGTTCTTCAATAGTTAGAGATTGTGTTTTCAATGCCAACTTTTCAACTACTGGTACAGCACGAGGTCTCTTGCTTACCAGCACCGGTAATTTAGTTGATAACTGTGTTGCGGATGGGAACACTACTTCGGTCTCTGCAGGATTTGCCATAGGTTTTGATGTTGATGGTACTGCTCATTTACTAAAAAACTGTAGCGCTTCAGGTAATTCAGCGGTAGCAGGAGGTGGTAGCATCGGGGTGGGGCTCCGTGTAGTTTCTACCGCATTCCGTTGTCTCGTTAAAAATAGTACAGCGCTTACCAACTCTGCGCGTGGATTTGAGCATGATGCTACACCGACCTACAACATTTTTATTGGTAATTTCTCATTTGGACATGGTAGTAATACAGGTAACTATTTTGGTTCAGGTTTGGGTTTTATGACAGTAGGAGCAGGCGCGCAACCACCAGCAGGATCATTTGATGAACGTGGGGTGAGTAATATTTCTGTCATATAGGAAGTGGATAAGTTTGTGGTTCGATGTTCCGCTTGAAAAAATATTCGTTTGGATGAGTAGTAGTAAAAAAAGGAGATTTCTGTGAGAAAAATAGAAAGAATACTGGTGATGATGGCGACCTGTGCGTTGTATGTACCGGCAGTCTATCCTGTTGCAGCAACTTTTATTTCTCCTGACCAAATAGCGTTAGGCTCGTTTACCATTTCAGCTCCTGGATTCTATGTGTTGGCCGATGATTTGACATTCTCTCCTGGGGCACCTGCTACGGCAATAACCATCAGTGCCAATAATGTTACCCTTGATCTGAACGGTAAACATTTAATTGGTGGTAATAATAATGCAAACACCGGTATAGAACTTCCTGCCTCGCAAAATGACATCATCATAAGAAACGGATTCATAACAGATTTTGCCGGTTTTGGCGTAAGAATCGATGAGGGAACAACCTATACGGCTATTACGCTTGAAAATCTTACTATTAAAGATAGAAATCAAGCAGGGTTTTGTATGTCCTTCCAATTGGCAAGCGATTGTTTTGTGCGAAACTGCCAATGTAGTGGGGGTGAGGAGGCCGGTGTGTTCTCGGAGTGTGCACGATTTCAACTGATCGATTCAACTTTTAGTAACAATAGTAGCATTGGCCTTGATATGGATACTTGCCAAGATTTTAAAATAATTAATTGCCAAGCTAATAACGTGGTGTCTAACACCGGCGGAATCGGTGCACTTATTGATTCTTGCGATAACATTGTTTTGCAAAATTGTGCTTTTAACGACAATGTGAGTACTGCTGGGTTCATAGCTTTGGGAGCCCAAACTTTTAGCTCTAATTGTGTTTCATTTCTTAACTGTGAATTTTGCAAGAACCGCAACGTTATTACTAATGACACTAATGATGTAGCAGGTTTGGATATAAACGGTAGTACAGGTGTTATTGTTAAAAATAGTTTATTTAGTAACAACAATACTACGTCTGGTACAGCTTCAGGTGTTAGAATTTCTGGCGCATCACATGGAAATTATCTTGAATCTTGCATAGCCGCTGATAATTTTACAACCGGTACCGGATCAGTAAATGGGTTTGATTTGCGGTCAACAAGTAGCAACAGTTATTTTAATAATTGTATAGCACTGCGTAATCGTTCAAGTACGGGTGCCAGCACTGGTTTTTCTGCGGATACGAGTACGAAAAACATTTTTAAAAATTGCCAATCCTATAACAATACGGGCGGTGGTACGAATCAAGGATTTTTAGATAACAATAGTCCGTCCTCAAATTGGTATGCGGGTAGCCTTGCATTTGGTCATGGTTCCGATGCCGCTAATTACAGTACTATCATAGGGAAAGTCCACTTAGGTACGAATGCTATTCCGACACAAGGAAGTTATGATGAGCGGGGTATTGATAATATTTCTATTGCTTAGAGACACAATTGATTTTGTACATCAAGAAAGTGGGCCCATTTTTGGGTCCACTTCTTTTTAAGGGATAGTGCATTGAAAGAGTGTTTAACAAGTCTTTGTTTTCTTCTATCATCGTCAGAAAATAGACCAAGCCCCTTAAAAAACGGTGAATAATATTTCTGTCGTGGGGGAAGTTGCCAAGCTTGTGTTTCGATGCTCTACTTGAAAAAAATATTTTTTGGACGAGTAGTAGAAAAAAAGGAGATTCGTGTGAGAAAAATAGTAAGCATACTGGTAATGATAACGACCTGTGTTGTGTATGTACCAGCAGTCTATACTGTTACAGCAACCTTTATTGCTCCTACCCAAATAACGGCGGGCGCATTTACCATCTCGGCCCCTGGATTCTATGTATTAACCGATGATTTAACATTTTCTCCCGGAGCATCTTCTACGGCAATAACTATCAGCTCCAATAATGTTACTCTTGATATGAATGGCAAATATTTGATTGGCGGCAATAGTAATGCAAACATCGGTATAGAAATTCCTGCCTCGCAAAATGATATCATCATAAGAAATGGATACATAACAGATTTTGCAGGTTATGGCGTGAGAGTCGATGAGGGAACTACGTATACAGCGATTACTCTTGAAAATCTTACCATTAAAGATAGACAAGCGGGACTTTGTATGTCCTTTTCTGAGGCGACCGATTGTTTTGTGCGAAACTGTCAATGTAGTGGGGGTTCGCAGGCCGGTGTGTTCGCTACATGTGCCCGGTTTCAACTCACAGATTCAACCTTTAGTAATAATAGTAGCACTGGTCTTAGTTTGACTACCTGCCAAGATTTTAAAATAACTAATTGCCAAGCTAATGACACGGTGGCTAATGGCGGAATAGGCGCGCTTATTTCTTCCTGCGATAACATTGTTTTTCAAAATTGCTTTTTTAACGACAATGTGAGTACTGGTAATACCATAGCCCTTGGGGCCCAGGCCTTGAGCTCCAATTACATCTCATTTTTTAACTGTGAATTTTGCAAGAATCGTAACGTTATAACTAATGCGACTAATGATGCTGCAGGGTTGGATATAAACGGTAGTATCGGTGTTATTGTTAGAAATAGTTTATTTAATAACAACAATACGACTTCTGGTACTGCTTCAGGTGTTAGACTTTCTGGCGCATCACATGGAAATTATCTCGAATCATGTATAGCTTCTGATAATTTTACAACCGGTACCGGAGCAGTGAATGGATTTGATTTACGTTCAACAAGTAGCAACAGTTATTTTAATAGTTGTATCGCACTGCGCAATCGTTCAAATACGGGAGCCAGCACTGGTTTTTCTGCTGGTACTAGTCAGATAAATGTTTTTAAAAATTGCCAAGCCTATAGCAATACGGGCGGTGGTGCGAACCAAGGGTTTTTAGATACCAATGGCACGGCCCAAAATTGGTATGCAGGCAACCTTGCCTTTGGTCATGGTTCAGATGCAGGTAATTACAGTTCTATTATTGGGTATGTTCACTTAGGTGTTAACGCTATTCCGCCAGCAGGTTCCTATGACGAGCGAGGAATTGATAATATTTCCATATCCTAGAGGAGTGGGCTTGCATTGAGCCTATCTCTTTTTTAGAAGTATGCGCTCCAAGAGTGTTCAACAAATCTTTGTTTTCCTCTATCATCTTTCTAAGATTGATTCTTTTCACGAAAGCTTGCCATGGACTCATCAAAAAAATTTTATGTTACGACTCCTATCTATTATGTTACTGCTCGACCGCACTTGGGCTCACTATATTCAACCGTGCTGGCAGATGTTGCAGCTCGGTGGGCAAAATTACAAGACAAAAAAACCTTCTTCCTTACCGGTACCGATGAACATGGCCAAAAAATAGCCCAAGCTGCTGAAAAAGCGGGTAAGCAACCAAAAGAATTTACCGATAGCTTTATCTCTGACTACAAACAGATATGGGCTGAGTTTGAAATTGAATACAACCGCTTTATTCGTACCACCGACGAATTCCATGTAAAAGCCGTACAACAATGGCTCACCGCGCTGATAAATAAAGGGGAAATTTATAAAGGTTTTTATGAGGGATGGTACTGCACGTCGTGCGAAACTTATGTGACAGAAGAAATACCGACACCATCAACAGCGCAACCGCCACTGTGTCACTCCTGTGGCAGGCCTACCCATTTTGTTTCCGAAGAATCCTACTTCTTCAAACTTTCTGCTTATCAGGACCGCCTCCTTAAATTGTATCAAGAACATCCTGAGTTTATTGTTCCCAAAGAACGTGCCCATGAAGTTATTAACTTTGTAAAATCAGGACTCAAAGATTTAAGTATTTCTCGTACGACCATTACCTGGGGTATACCATTTCCTGGTGATAGCAAACATGTAACCTATGTGTGGGCAGACGCCTTAAATAATTATATTACTGGTGTTGGGTATGGTTGGGATGAAAAAGAATTTAAAAAATGGTGGCCTGCTGACCTGCACATACTTGGTAAAGATATTATACGTTTTCATGCGGTCTACTGGCCTGCATTTTTGATGGCAACTGGTCTTGCCTTACCAAAGCAGTTGCTTGTGCATGGATGGATTAAAGTTGGCGAACAAAAAATGTCAAAATCTCTGGGCAATGTCGTCGATCCACAGGTGCTGTACAATGCTTACGGCGCCGATCCAGTGCGCTACTACCTTCTGCGTCAGCTAGCGATAACGCATGATGGGGAGTTTAGCATTGCTGATCTCGAACAAAAAATTACTTCTGATCTTGCCAATGATCTTGGTAATCTGCTCAACCGCATGATTACGCTTGCAGAAAAAAATAATGTGCTTCAGTTACCTGCTCCCGCAACCTGGTCAAAAACATCGATGGAATTGCAGGATGCTTTTTTGAAAATGCATGCTGAATATCAAGAACATATGAATGGGTACCTCTACCACTTGGCACTTGCTGCTCTGTGGAAATACATAGGGCTTACCAACGCTTATTTTCATGCTCACGAACCATGGAAGTTGGCAAAGTCCGACCCAAAATTATTTTCCGAGGTGCTGAGTGCAGCGGCACACAGTTTATATGCAATTGGGGTGCTCCTCTGGCCCGTGATGCCACAAAAAATGGAATTGCTTTTAGCGGCATTGGGTAAAAAATTGCCGCTTGACCAAAATTATGTTGAGCAATTAAAAAAAGAATCATGGAATAAAGATTTTGCACTCACCAAAGGAGAAACACTTTTTATGAAGATAGAGCCACAGCTTGCGGAAGCAAAGCCTGAAGAACTTAAAGCTGAAGAACAAAAAAGTAATGAAGTAAAGGGTACATCCTCTGGAGATGCAACTACTATTAAAATAGATGATTTTACTAAAGTTGAACTACTTGTCGGTACCGTAACAGCCTGTGACGAGGTGCCCAAGTCGGACAAATTGTACAAACTCCAAGTTGATTTTGGTTCAAAGGGTACGCGACAAATTCTTTCAGGTGTCCGCAAACATTTTGCAGCTGCCGATCTTATTGGTAAGCAAGGGGTCTTTGTCTACAACTTGGCGCCACGTGCTATGGTTGGGCTTGAGTCACAAGGCATGATGCTCTTTGCCGAAGACCATGCGGGCAAGTTGCAGATGGTCACGGTAGGTTATGCAGTGCCCAATGGAACGAAAATTAGGTAGGTAGATATGATCAAAGAAGAATATAAGCAGATGATTTTAAAGGCTTTAGAATATCATTTTCCCGGAGCGAAAGTGTATCTTTTTGGTTCAAGGGCATGGGGTACGCCAAAGCCTGGATCAGATATTGATTTGGCAATTGATGCGGGCAATCGCATTGTTCCACGGGAGGTATGGAGAGCCAAGGCAACGTTTGAAAATTTATTTATCCCGTTCAAGGTCGACGTTGTGGATTTAAATGCTATCCCCAAGGAGTTGAGAGAGCTTATTTTGGAAAAGGGAATCGTGTGGAAAAGCTTGCGATCTAAAATCGCATCAAATGATTCACAATGCATATAAATCATATTCCACACTATATAAAAAAGATTATCCAACTTGGTCCACGAACAAGTTTTGTTGTAGCAAAAAATAGACTGCAAGTTGCGTGGCATGAACAACGAATACGCCGTAAAGCATTGAATGGAACAGCGGCACATAGCTGGCCAACCATTGCGTCACAGCACAACATCGATAAAAAATTCTCACTCTTTTGGCAGCAGCAAAAAAATAAATCGTTCTCTTTTCTTGATCAGATCTATGCTGACCAACCAATAGACCAGGTCATTGCGCAAGCACATCTTTTTGAACAAAAAACTTTTGATCTACTTGGCTCTGGCCCCACCCAGTTTTCTTCCATGCCGTGGCACATTGATTTTCGACTGCAAGCGCAAAACAAGAAGGCTGATTGTGTTTTTGATAAAACTCTTTTTTACAAAGATATCCAGGTGCAGTCAGGAATGACGGATGAGTTAGTGAAAGATATAAAAGTTCCGTGGGAACTGTCTCGGTGTCAGCACCTGCTCGTTCTTGGGCAAGCATATGCGTATACGAAAGATGAGCGCTATGCAAAAGCATTTGTAGAACACGTTAGTGACTGGATACAAGAGAACCCGTATCTTCTTGGGGCCAACTGGGTATGCCCTATGGATGTTGGTATTCGTGCCTTGAATTGGATTTGTGCTTTTCACTTTTTTAAAAATTCAGCGACCATTTCAGAATCATTTTGGCAGCCATTTGTCAGTTCTTTATACGATCATTGTGTGTATCTAGAAAATAATTGGGAGATTTATGATGGCCGCACCTCAAACCATTATCTTTCAGACCTGGTCGGTTATTTGTACCTCTGCTCCTTTTTTGATTCTTTATCAGGGGCTGAAGAAAAAATGATCTGGTGCCGGCAAGAAATTATGAGGGAATTTGAGAAACAAGTTTTTGATGACGGTACCGATTATGAGGGCTCTACCAAATATCATGGTTTAGTCACCGAACTTTTTTATCACGCATATCTGGTGACGCAGCACGTACATCGACCATTTCCTCATGAGTATGAAAAAAAACTGCGACGTATGTTTGATTTCATTGCATGGAGTGATGGGATCCAAGTTGGGGATAATGATTCAGGAAAAATTTTATACTACGGAATTACCCCTTCATGGGGTGATGCAATGCGCTCAAGGAAGAGTGGGCAGGATGATATATCAGGGATAAAAACATTTCCTTACTTTGGACTTTCTTTTTTTAGATCGCCGCAGTGGCAGGTAAGTTTGCGCCATCATGCGTATAATAAACGACAACCTTCTGGCCACTTTCATAATGATGTTGGTAGTATCACGGTAAGTGTGCGAGGCATTCCGGTGATTGTTGATCCGGGAAGTTACCTCTATACGCCTTCAAGCTTCTGGAGAAATTATTTTAGGTCGGTACAACACCACAATACTTTTGCGCTTGAAGGAGTTGAGCCAGTAAAGCTCGATGAACGATTGTTTGCGCTTGATATGCCAGAGCATCGCTATGAAGAAAATAATGAGCGACTTGTTATGTCCCACACCTTTTATCCGGGTAGTACGGCTCATCGTGAAATTGTATGCTCAGATCAAGAATTAGTGATAACTGATTGGTGGCAGGGGGATGAAAAAGCAAGTTATCAAACCGAATGGAATTTTGTGTTGGCACCTGAGGTCGAAGCGGTGCATGAGGGGGACAACATATCTTTATATGCTCGTGATAAGAAAGTGTTGGTAATAACCTCAGATCTTAATTTTGGTGTTGCCGATGCCTGGTACGCTGAATGCTATGGCAAGCGTATACCGTGTAAAAAGTTGCAGGCGCGTAAATCTTTGAATGCAGGTGAAAAAATATTTGTGGTACTGCGGTAGGCCACATCTAAAAAGATTTTTCAGTTGGGGTAGAGAGATTCCTGTTTTTAGTTTCCTTGTTAAAAGAAAAAAATTTTTTTAACATTTTTTCTTGTGAAGCGAAGAATAGCTAAAAAAAGCGTGAGCAGTGATGAATGTTTTTTCTTATCGGGTAGTATGCCTATTGTGGCTCATCATACCAAGTGCTCTCGTAGCAGTACCAGTAAGTATTATTAGCCAATTACCTTTTACTATTAGTTTGCCTGGCTTATATGTACTGAGTGATAACATTAGTTTTTCAACAACGAATACCGCCATTACCATTAATTCGGACAAGGTAGTACTCAATTTAAATGGAAAAACTATTGGTGCGACGGTGTCCTCCACCAATGGTATAGCAATATTGAGTGGCAGCACGACAACTACACGACAGCATATTGTTATCAAGAATGGGTCTCTTATTGGATTTGATGGGTTTGGGGTAACCGGTTCTGGCACGCAATACAGTGATATTAAGGTGCAAGATATAACGGTTATTGGTGTTGCAGGTACGAGTACCGGTATTTCATTTGCCAATACAACAGACTCGGTATTTGAACGCTGCAGATCAGTCAATAATTTCTTAGGTGCACAGTTTACCTCGTGTCATGAGGTAGATATCAATGCATCCCATTTTAATAATAATAATGGGACGGATGGAGTGTTTGGTTTAACGGCAACGAGTTGTAGTAATTTTACCTTGATTGATTGCACCATGAATAATAATGTTGCTACTAATGCGGCAAGCGGTGGTGCGATGGGCATGAATCTTACTGGTACAGGAACTAACTGGGTTTGTAAAAATTGTACCTTTAATAACAATACTGCAGGAGGTACTGGTGCCAGTTTCAGCCGAGGGCTTAATGCTTCGAGTCATCATACGTGTCGCTTGCTCGATTGCTCCTTTAATGATAATTCAACCACCAATACATTCTCATCTGGGAATGGCTCAACAGCAGGGGCATTCCTTACAACCTGCAGCGCCTGGCATATTGAAGGCTGCGATTTTTTGCGCAATAGCGTAGGGGGTGGGACGGCCGCGGCAAATGGCGCCAATGTTACTAATGGTGGATCTCATTTCATTGGACGTTGTAACTTTTCTAACAATGTATCGAGTGAGCCGACAGCAGCTGGTTTTTGCCTTGGTTTAGTGTTTAATAATGCTACCTGTTGTGAAATAAGGGATTCTATTGCTAAGGGTAATACCATAAATAGTAGTACATCTTTTTGTTATGGCTTTCGATTGGACGGGCAAGGTAGCAGGAGTAATAGTTTTTATAATTGTAGGGCTGTGGGGAATGTAGGTGGCACAGGTACGATGAATGGATATGACCTGTCAGGGACATCTTCAGATAATAGTTTTGTACAGTGTAGTGCCATAGGACAAATAGGGGCAACCTCGCGTGGATTTGCGATAAATTCAGGATGTACTGCTAATGCCTTTCATCAATGTCAGGCACTGGGGAATGGCACGAACGGTTTCATTGATTCTAACTCTGCTGGCCAGAATAGCTATACCGGGTGTTTGGCGGCAAGAAATGTAACGAATTATACTGCTGGCGTAATTCGCTTTATTACCATTAGTGAAACAACCGATGCCAATTTCGATTTTAATACCAATGGTGCCTGTTTTGGGGCAGCACCTAGCGCTGGTTCCTTTATTAATACTGATATTTTTGCCAACTATTCAATAGTTTAAAAAAGCGGAGTGGCGATGAATGTTTTTTCTTATCGAGTAGTATGCCTATTTTGGCTTATCATACCAAGTTCTCTCCTGGCAGTACCGTTAAGCATTATTAGTCAGCTGCCTTTTACTATTAGTTTGCCTGGCTTATATATGCTGAGCGATAACATTAGTTTTTCAACATCGAGTACCGCCATTACGATTAATTCAGACAAGGTAATACTCGATTTAAATGGGAAAACAATCGGTTCAACAGTTTCATCCACCAATGGTGTAGCAATATTGAGTGGCAGCACGACAACGACACGAGAACATATTGTTATAAGAAATGGGGCCCTGATAGGATTTGATGGGTTTGGGGTAACCGGTTCTGGTACGCAATACAGTGATATTAAGGTGCAAGATATAACGGTTATTGGGGTTGCAGGTACGAGTACCGGGATTTCATTTGCCAATACAACAGACTCGGCATTTGAACGCTGCAGATCAATGAATAATTTCTTAGGCGCACAGTTTACCTCCTGTCATGAGGTAGATATCAATGCGTCCCATTTTAATAATAATAGTGGGACGGATGGAGTGTTTGGTTTAACGGCAACTAGTTGTAGTAATTTTACCTTGATTGATTGCACCATGAATAATAATGTTGCTACTAATGGGGCAAGCGGTGGTGCGATGGGCATGAATCTTACTGGTACAGGAACTAACTGGGTTTGTAAAAATTGTACCTTTAATAACAATACTGCAGGAGGTACTGG
>Ga0210384_10004085_pt1 | contig 16458 bp, 11 predicted proteins | sample IncBWH2MmetaG_FD_160574 | JGI IMG/M metagenome (GOLD analysis project Ga0210384, IMG submission 160574) | Forest soil microbial communities from Barre Woods Harvard Forest LTER site, Petersham, Massachusetts, United States - Inc-BW-H-2-M | ecosystem: Environmental > Terrestrial > Soil >...
GTCAGTGGCAAATCTCAACCAACGGCGGAACGGCCCCCATCTTTTCTGATAACGGCAAAGATCTGTTTTACTTTGATGTCCCGGACGAACGGATTATGGTGGCCAGCTACTCGGTCAAGGGAGACGTGTTCGTCGCGGAAAAGCCGCGTGTCTGGTCGGGACAGAGTGTAGCTCTCACGCTGAGCGGCTCGGTTGGCGCCCAGTACGACGTTGCCCCCGACGGCAAGCGCCTCGCAATTGCCACCTCGGCCGGGGGGTCGACGCAGCAGGACGCGGGCCACGTGATCTTCCTCGAAAACTTCATCGACGAGTTGCAGCGCAAGGTGCCGCTAGATGGCAATTGATCGCCCCATTCCGACCGAGTAAGTTGCGAAAAAAAACTACCAGCGTGCCCGCATTAGACTTCTTTGAGAAGCGCCCTTCGGATTCCGGTAGGTTGGTCGGCAATCCTTCCACAACCGCGCACTCGGCTCAAGGATTCGGCTCGATGCCAATGCGATCATTGACGGCTGATCGAATCCGCTGTTTGCACCCAAGGTAGCGCTCCGTCGTTTGAACCGAAACGTGCCCCAAAAGGAATTGGATCTGGTCCAAATCGCCTCCCGAAGTATGGCAGAGTCGAGCACAGGTCTGTCGCAGATCGTGCGGCGCCAACTTCGCCACGCCGATCTGCTTGGCGGATTCTTTCACAATGTGCCAAACCGCCTTCACCGTTATGCCATCTCCCCATGTCCTTCCGACTTTGTTGACCCGGCGGAACAGCTTTCCTCGATCAATTGCGGCTGCAGCGAGCCAATCGTCGAGTTCGGTTCTCACTTAATCGGGAACTGGAACCGTTCTCACGTGGCCTCCCTTACCGACCAGATCAACAATGGCCCAATGCTCTTCGCGCTGCTGGAGCTGATCCAATCTCAACGCTACGGCTTCGTGCCGCCTCAAGCCGCACGCGAGCAGCAATGCGAGCAAAGCTCGGTCACGTTTTCCTTTCAGTCGTTGATGATCGGGGGCTTGCCAAAGTGCTTGGCCCTGCTCCGCAGTCAGCCAATTGCCGAGGCGCATTCCCAATTTCTTCATGCCTTTGACACGGCGAATACCAGCCGCCAAATCGGCGCTGAGCAGACCGCAGTCGGCGGCCTCGTAGGCAAGCCGGCGCACGGCACCGAGACGTAGATTGACGGTGCCAGGTGCAAGTTGACGGGATTCGAGGTGAGACCGATAGCGCAGCACCACTATTCTGTTGAAAGCCAAGCGAGGTTCCGAACAATACCAGTCAACGAACTCATCGATGGCGTGAAATAACCTCGTTGGGCGTCCAGGCTGATGAGGCTATTCAAGACTGCGGTTTTGGCATCTTCGAGGTCTGGCAGGCGCAGGACGGATTTTGTGCTAGTGCGTTTTCTTCGTGAGTGCGGTCTCCGCTTCATGACCGATGGCCTCCATGCCACCGATCAATGATCGGGTGATGTCGCGGCGGTATGGTCAGAGTTGCCCGTGATTCGGGACATATCGCTGAGTCCCGGATTCTGAGCCTCAGACGATTTCCCTTTACTGTTGGACTATAATTCGAGCGACCTATGGCTCTCAGTGCAGGGATCAAGCTCGGTCCTTACGAAATACAATCACTGATCGGTGCGGGTGGCATGGGCGAGGTGTATCGCGCCCATGACGCTCGCCTTGATCGCACCGTAGCAATCAAAGTTTTGCCGATTTCCTATTCGGCGGACCGTGACCGGCTCCAACGCTTCGCGCAAGAAGCCCGCGCAGCCGCAGCGCTCAATCATCCCAACATCCTTTCGATTTTCGATATCGGCGATAACCACGGCGCACCCTATGTGGTTTCTGAATTGCTGGAGGGAGAGACTCTCCGAGGCTGCCTGAAACGTGGCCCGCTATCGCTACGCAAAGCCACTGAATATGCATTGCAGGTCGCGCGCGGATTGGCAGCCGCGCACGAAAAAGGCATCGTCCATCGCGACCTGAAACCTGAAAACCTGTTCATCACCGATGACGGCCGCGTAAAAATCCTGGATTTCGGTTTGGCAAAGCTGACGGGCCCCGAGTTAGCGCGCGAAAGTGGCGATGCTCCCACCATCCAGGTCGCCACCGAACCCGGCGTGGTCATGGGAACGGTCGGCTATATGTCTCCAGAGCAGGTCCGAGGGAAAGACGCAGACGCCCGCTCTGACATTTTTTCGTTCGGCGCCATTCTGTACGAAATGATCTCTGGGAAACGTGCATTTCATGGTGAAACCGCAGCTGACACCATGAGCGCGATCCTCAAGGAGGAGCCGCCGGAACTCGCCGATCCTCACCTCAATGTTCCGCCAGCACTGGAACGCATTATGCGCCACTGCCTGGAGAAGAATCCGGCGCAACGGTTCCATTCCATCAGCGATGTCGCCTTTGGTCTTGAAGTCCTCACCGGTATCTCGTCCACGACCACATCAGGCGCACAGCGAGCAGCACCCGCACCTATCCGACGAGGATGGCTGCTGCCGGCAGGCGCTGCAATTGCGCTTTGCGTTGTGTTGGCGGGCGTCTACCTTGCCGGTCAACACTCTGCTGCCGCGTCGATCCCGCACTTTCATCGTCTGACTTTCCGGCGTGGCACCATCCTCTCCGCCCGGTTTTCGCCAGATGGCCAGACCATCATCTATGGCGCAGCGCTTGAGGGCCGGCCGACGGAATTGTTCACTACCCGCTTCGACAGCACGGACTCCCGCCCTCTAGGCTTGGAGAAAACGCAGCTGCTGAGCATGTCAGCCAATGGCGAACTCGCCGTGAGCATGGATCAGCACCAACTATCACCATTTGCGGCTGCGGGGACCATGGGACGAGTGCCCCTCGCGGGCGGCGCGCCGCGTGAGGTTGCGGAGGAAGTCACTTGGGCAGATTGGACACCCGACGGTTCGGATGTCGCGTTAGCTAGAGCTACCGGCCGCACGATCGTCCTTGAGTTCCCCGTTGGAAAAGTTATTTACAAGCCTCGGGGCTGGGTAAGCCATCTGCGTTTCTCTCCGCGTGGCGACTTGATTGCCATCGCAGACCATGTGCCAACGGGCGATGATGGTCGAATCGTAATTCTCGACCGGAATGGGAACATCAAGGTTTCCTCGAGCTTCTTTATCACTGTTCAAGGCCTGGCTTGGTCGCCGGACGAGAAAGAGGTTTGGTTCACCGCTTCAAAAGAAGGAAGCTCGCGAGCTCTCTACGCGATGAATCTCTCCGGAAAAGAACGCCTGGTGCTGCGCGTTCCCGGGGTTCTCACGTTGCAGGATCTTACCCGGAGCGGTCGAGCCCTCTTAACTATCGAAAGCGATAATTTCGGAATTCTTGGCTTTCATGATGGCGATAAGAATGAACGAGACCTCTCCTGGTTTGACTGGAGCTTGATCGGAGACGTCTCGCCTGACGGCAAGAACCTAATCTTTTTCGAAAGCGGCGAAGGTGTAGGCAGCAATTACTCCGTGTTCATGCGTGGAATGGATGGGAGTCCGGCGGTACGTTTGGGCAGCGGTGCCTTCCCCTCTCTTTCGCCGGATGGGAAGTGGGTGGCTGCCCTTAATCTTGCCTCTCCTTCACAAATTGAGCTGCTGCCCACCGGTGCAGGCCAGCCGCGGGTAGTCACGAGCGATTCTCTGGAGCACACACGGGCGCGCTGGCTCCCATCCGGACAAGGTCTTCTGTTCGACGCTTACGATTCCAATCACCCGCCCCGCACATACTGGCTGGATTTGGAGAGCGGCAAAACCCGACCCGTAACCCCCGAAGGCACTGTTGGACTCGTAGTATCACCCGACAGCAAGTTTGTTCTGGCCAGAGACCCGGAGAGAAAGCGCTGGTTATATCCCCTCGAAGGCGGCGATCGTCAGCCGTTTACTGCCACGCTCGCTCCAGATGACAATGTCATCGAATGGGAGAAAGATGGCAATAGTCTTCTCGTGCTGAGAGCAGGAGTTCCAGCGAAGGTTCTTCGCGTATATCTTGGGTCCTCGAAGGTCGACGAGGTGAAGAGTTTCTCCGCCTCTGATCCCGCAGGCGTTGTTACTGTGGGAGGCGCTCGCTTCAGCTCCGATCGGAAATCCTACGCGTATGACTATTTTCGAATCCTCTCTGACTTGTACGTCGTAGATGGGCTGAAATAGAAAGAATGTTACGCGCGCCCAAGATCCACCTAGCGCTCCGGGGGCGGATGGCCCGGACGACCGTCTTCGTTTTACTCCCGAGGGTGCCCCGTCCAAGCTTCGCTTGGGCGGGGTTTTTTCTCTGGCGAACGGCGGGTGGCCCGGGTCAGCCTCCGTCCTTTGGACGCTAGTCTCGGTTGGGGAACTCTCCCTGGGCTGTTTTCCAAGACCAGCTCCGCAGCGCGTTTCATCATTGACTGCCCACTCGAAGTAAGATAACCTGCTACAAGATGCAATTATCTGTAAGATAATGACCGATCTTTGACAATCTGATCCCAGGCGACGGTGACTTCTTGACCGCGATCCTAATGCCTAAAGCATCCCCAGTTCCAAAATGGGACGCCGAAGGCCGTTACGCCGCCCGTAACTCCCATGTTGTCTAGATTTTGCGTGTAAGTCCTGTAAACTCAAAGATCTAGCACATAGTGGTAAAATAAATCCCTTGTTTTTAATATTTTGCAGACAGAGGGGGGAGGGGGGGTACCCAGTACTAAACAGTAAACTCGGTTCCAAAATGGGACTGCGGTTGTCGGCAATGTGACCGGAACTTTTCGGCGGGAGTCTTCGTAAATTACACAGGAAGACAAGGAGAGCCCGCCATGTTTACTTTTCTCCTCTGGTGCCTGCTATTGGTGTTGTGCTGGCCTCTGGCCCTGTTCGCGCTGGTGCTCTATCCGCTCGCGTGGGTGCTGCTCTTACCGTTCCGATTGGTCGGGATTGCGGTGCACGGAGTGTTAGAGCTTGTATGGGCGGCTGTGATGTTGCCGGCAAGGCTTCTGACGGCCCCATTCCGGCTGCGAGTGTAGGCGCGGGCGCCCTCGCCCCTGCTTGCTGGCGAAGAACTCGACCTACTCGACACCCTTCGCCGGGACTGCCATCCCCAATTCCTTCATCACCATCTGCAAGTCTTTCCAGGTCTCTTTCTTCTGGCGGGGATCGCGCAGTAGAAACGCGGGATGATAAGTGACAGCGAGCTTGGTACCGCGGAAATCGAACCAGCGCCCGCGAAACTCGGACATGGGAGCGTTGATTGCCAAGAGTGTTTTCGCCGCCACTGCTCCCAGCGCCACAATCGCTTTCGGCCTGATCGCCGCGATCTGCCGCATCAGAAACGGAGAACAGGTTTCGCACTCATCGCGTTCTGGCGTCCGGTTTCCCGGCGGACGGCACTTGATAATGTTCGCAATGTAAACATCCTCACGCCGCAGGCCCATGGCCTTGATCATGTTGTTGAGTAGTTGTCCGGCGCGGCCCACGAAAGGCTCGCCCTGCTGGTCTTCGTCCGCGCCCGGAGCCTCACCGATAAACATGAGCTCTGCGTTTGGATTGCCCACGCCGAACACGATCTGCTTGCGTCCTTGTTTGCTCAAGCGGCAGCGCGTGCAATCGCCGAGATCCTCGCGAATCAGAAGCAACGCCTGGATGGGATCAGTCACACGCGATTCTGGTTTTAGGTTTGCCGCTTCCGCAATGTTCTCTTCCACAAGCGCCGCGCTTGCGGCTTTGGATCTTGGGGTCATCAAGTCTCGCTCTTCTGGCTGGATTGCCGGACTTTCGTGAATTCCCGGGGCTTGCGTTGTGCTGGGGTCGGCTGCCGCGGGCTCGCGGCGGTAGAACGCGTAAATGCCCAGCTCATTGTAGAAGCGGACACGTTCGGCCAAAGCACGCTTGAGTTCCGGATCGAGCACGCCAGGCATTCGCTATTTCCCAATCTTCACGGGAGCGTTTTGTGGATTCCGGAGCCGTACTACCTGGTCAAGAACACGCTGCGCCACTTCCCATTTCGTGGTCTCTGGCACTTCCACGAGTTCGTGCTGAGTGATAATCGTAACCGCATTGCGGTCCGAGTCAAAGCCAATGCCCTCGCGCGACACGTCGTTCACGACGATGGCATCGAGCGACTTCGAGGCCAGTTTCTTGCGCGCGTTCTCCAGGGCGTTCTGAGTTTCGGCGGCAAAGCCAACGATCAGTTGCGACTGCTTGTTACGCGCGATCTCGCCAAGGATATCGGCAGTAGGCTCAAGTTCCAGTGTCATGGGCCCGCTGCGCCTGATCTTCTGTGGCGCCAGAGATTTCGGGCGATAATCAGAGACCGCGGCCGTCTTGATGACGATGGTTGCTTGCGGCAACAGTTTCAAAACCGCTTGCCGCATATCCTCGGCAGACTCCACGCGGGTAAAGTCGGCGGCGTCCGGCGGCGTCAACGCAGTAGGCCCGCTCACCAGCAATACTCGCGCACCGCGGCGAAGTGCGGCTTCAGCCAATGCGTAGCCCATCCTGCCACTGGAACGGTTGGTAAGGTAGCGCACCGGATCAATCCTCTCTCGCGTTGGGCCGGCCGTAATCAGCACCGTTTCACCAGTAAAATCCTGCGAAGCCCCAAGAGCTTCGAGAGTCGCCGTTACGATCGCTTCGTTCTCCGCCAGACGTCCCGGACCCGTCATGCCGCAGGCCAGATATCCGCTGCCCGGTTCCACGATCTTCACGCCGCGCTTCCTCAGAGTCTCAAGATTCGTTTGGGTGGCCGGGTGGTCCCACATGTTGACGTTCATGGCAGGCGCAACTACGACCGGGGCCGTAGTTGCCAGATAGAGTGTGCTGAGAAAATCGCTGGCGATGCCTTGCGCGAATTTGGCGAGGACGTCCGCGGTTGCCGGTGCCACCAGCAGGGCATCAATGGATTGTGCCACGGCGATGTGCTCGACTGCGGAATCAATATTGGGATGCTCGCCCGCGCCCGCTCCGAACATATCCGTGATGACTTTTTCGCCGGAGAGCGCCGCGAAGGTGAGGGGCCGAATAAACTCCTGGGCGGCATGGGTCATGACGACCTGCACTCGAATGCCGCGATCCTGCAGTTGGCGGACAATCTCCGCCGCCTTATAGGCCGCAATCCCGCCGCTGACGCCGAGAGCGATCTTCATAATTGCCGGTCGTCAATTTTCCAATCGCCGATGATCGCCGCGCATGAATCACCCGGGAATCGGCAATCGCAAATTGGAAATGTCTACTCTTGCCCCAGCGCCTTGTCCAGCATCTCGCTGACGACCTCAACCGTCGACTTGGGCGTTTCCGGGATCACCCACTTCACCTTGCCGGCCTTGATTTCGTCCTGCGCAATGCGGCAGGGTTTGCGGGAGTGAGTTTCAATGACCGGGGGCGCACCGCCTTGCAACTGTCGTGCGCGGCGAGCGGCGACCAGAATATATCGATAGTTGCTGTCGAACCCTTCAATCAACTTCATTGTGTTCTCCCCTGTGGCTAGCGTCCGCCTGAAGTCGCTGCGGTCGCAAACGAAGCCAAGATCGGCTGCAGGCGTTCCCGAATGTTGCCCAAGCGGCAAGCTTCGGCCTTGGCCAGCCTCTTTGCATCGTCGGCGGATCCCTGAACCCCCGAGCGCTTCAGCCGTTCCGCAAGCAGGATCGCCGTCAGCGCTTCGATAGATTCATCCAGACGGTCGTTAACCAGAATATAGTCGTATTTCTCGTAATTCTCAATCTCACGACTGGCCGTGACCAATCGGCGCTGAATCACCGCTTCCGCATCCAGACTGCGTTTTCGCAGGCGCGCCTCCAAAACCTTGCGATCTGGCGGCATAATGAAGATGCTGACCGCTTCCGGAAGCTTGCGCTTGATCTGTTCCGCGCCTTGCACATCGATGTCGAGCAGCAAGTCGCGTCCACTCCGCTCCGCCTCTCGAAGAAAGCGCTTTGCCGTACCGTAACAATTGCCAAATACCTCCGCATGCTCCAGGAATTCGTCTTTCCGCCCCATTTCCTCAAACTCGGAGCGCGTCACGAAGTAGTATTCGCGTCCATTCCGCTCGGAACCTCGCGGGGGTCGGGTAGTGTAGGAGATCGAGAAGTCGAGTCCGGGGACGATCTCCCGGGCTTTATCCACCAGCGTCGACTTGCCCGAACCCGAAGGTGCCGAAATTATGTAGACCGTGGTCATTCGAGGTTCTGCACCTGTTCGCGCGCCTTTTCAATATCGGCCTTCATGGACAATCCAAGCTCGGTAATCTTCATGGCTTCGCCGGCCAATCCCGAAGTCTTGGAGAGCAATGTGTTGGCCTCTCGATTCATTTCCTGCAGCAGAAAGTCAAGTTTCTTACCGACCTCACCGCCCTGGTCGAGCAGGCCCAGAAGGTGCTTCACATGCTGATCAAGGCGCACCAACTCTTCCTGAACGTCACTGCGATCCACCAGCAGTGCCGCTTCCTGCAGAATACGTTCTGGTTCGATTTGTGAACCGATCAACTCCTGCAACCGTGTCTTCAATCGCTCCGCATAGGTGTGCAGGGCGGCCTGGCGGTGTTCCTCCACTCCTTCCCGGGCCTGCTGTACGTGGCCCATGCGCTGCCGCAATTCACGTTCCGTGCCGCGCCCTTCTTCCTCGCGCATCTGATTGAGCCGGGTCAGCGCTTCTTCCATCTTGGAGAGAACCGCAGCCTCCAGGCCGTCATCGGCTGGCAAAGCTTCGGACTCAAGCGCGCCCGGTATGCGAAGAATTGCATTGAGATCGGGCTCCGCTGCCAGCCCGAATTCTGCGGCTGCGGCACGAAAAGCCTGAATATAGCCGCCGACCAGCGCGCGGTTGAGCGAAAAGCCTTCGCCCACGCTGCGTTCTATATTCAGAGTCAACTCCACATGGCCGCGAGCCATCCGCTCCTTCAACTTGCGGCGTAGCTTCATCTCCAGGTCGTCGCTATCGGAGGGCATGCGAAAGTGAATGTCGAGAAACCGGTGATTTACCGACTTTAGCGACAGGGTGAAGCCAAACTGGCCGTTGACCTGCCCTTTCACCTGCGCGAACCCGGTCATGGAGCGGACAGACATATTTCTAAATTATTTCTTTCAAAAGCTGTCATCCTGAGCGACCTGAACTTCCGGTCTCGCCGGTTCCACTTCCGCAAATTGCAGCTCATACAAACGGCGATATGTTCCCAGCTTCTTCATCAACTCCTCATGCGGCCCAATGTCGGAAGCAGTCCCATTCTCCAGCACCACGATGCGATCCGCGCGCCGCACCGTGGAAAGCCGATGCGCAATCACAACCACGGTACGGCCGGCCATCAGATTCTGCAGCGCCGACTGCACCAGCGCCTCCGATTCGCTATCCAGCGCAGAAGTAGCTTCGTCGAGAATCAAAATCGGCGCGTTTTTCAGGAGTGCCCGCGCAATGGCAATACGCTGCCGCTCCCCACCCGAAAGCCGAACCCCGCGCTCCCCAATCACGGTGTCGTAGCCATTGGGCAAATCCATAATAAAATCATGCGCCAGAGCCGCGTGAGCCGCGTCCTCGACCGCTTTTTGCGGAACCGCCGGCTGCCCATAGGCGATGTTGTTCCGAACCGTATCGTTGAACAGCACCGTGTCCTGGGCCACGACCCCGATCTGCGAACGCAGCGAAGCCAGCGTGGTCTCGCGCACGTCGCGACCGTCAATGGTCAGTCTTCCGGAGGTCACGTCAAAGAAACGCGGAATCAGATGCACCAGCGTGCTCTTGCCCGCGCCACTCGATCCCACCACCGCGAGCACCTCACCAGCGTGGACTTCGAGATTGATGTCGCGCAGGATCTCGCGTCCCTCTTCGCCGTCGCACTGATAAGAGAACGAAACCTTCTCAAACCGGATGCTGCGCGAAAATGGCGGCAAAGGCTCGGCTCCGGCCTTCTCCCTTACATCGTCCTCCGTATCCATGAACTTGAATATCTCGGAAGACGCCCCCAGAGCCTGCTGAAAGTTGTTGTTAAACAACGCGAACTTGCGCACCGGATCGTACAGCTTGAAGACAGCCACGATGAACGCCAGAAAGGTCCCAGAAGAAAATACGTGATGATTGATCTGCTCGCGTCCCAACAAAAGAAGCAGCGCAATCGCGATCGCCCCAAAAATATCCATCAAAGGCGAACTGATCGCAACCGCAGCCACGGAACGAAGATTGGCGCGGAACAGGCGCTGTGCTGCTTTCCGGAACCGCGCAATCTCCCAGCGCTCCATGCTGAACGCCTTCACAATCCGGTTGCCGGTAATCGTCTCGTGCAGAATGTTTTGAATGTCAGCTAGCTTGTCCTGGCCACGCCGCGTCGTATGCCGCACCCGCCGCCCGATTCGTCCCGCCGAGAAGATAATTACCGGCACGAACAGAACGAGCACCCAGGCAAACTGCCGACCCAACGCCACCACCACCAGCGCAGTAAAAACGAAGGTAAAAAACTGCTGCAGGAATTCGGCCAGCACGCTCGACATCGCGTACTGAACCCGCTCAACGTCACTCACGATGGTCGAAACCAGCGTGCCGGTCGTGTGCTTGTGAAAAAATGCTGCGGAGCGTTGCAGGATCGAATCGTAGAGGTCGTTGCGCAAATCCGTAATCATGCCGAACCCGGCATAATTCACCAGGTAGGTGCCGGCATAGTCACAGATTCCTTTCAGCACGGTTGCCGCCACCAGGGCAAACGCCACCACCGTCCACGGATTCTGAAAGTGCGAAGGAACAAACTGCTGCAGGTAGATGGCACGCCCGCTGCCCGGAACCGTAAACAATTGCATCTCGCGAGACTGCGAACCCGGATTCAGCACCCGGTCAAAGATCGGCCCGATGAGCAACAGCCGGAACGCATCCAACAATCCCACTGCTGCCATCAGGAGCACCGATGCCCCCACCGGCCACCAGTAGGGCGCCACGTATCGTATAAGGCGTGTCAGTTGCCGCATCGGAGGCTCCCCATGCGCAGCCAGACGCCGCCCGCTACGGATGAAATCAGCATGTGTCGCAAGCCTTCATTCTATCAGTCGTGGGTCATTGGTCGTCGGTCGTTCGCAATCATACCCGTCATCCCGAGCGAAGAATCATCGTTCACTCGCGAACGATGATTCGCAGTCGAGGGACCTTGCGTTCTAGTTCGAGACGACGGTTTTGCTTGATCTTGCCCAACGACCAACGACCAACGACAACGGCCTTTACCCCGGGCTATCCCGATGCACCACCTTCACCCGGTACCCCGCCTTCCGCAAGCGTTTGCTCACGTCCTCCGCAATCATCACCGACCGGTGCTGCCCGCCCGTGCAACCGAAAGAAATGGTCAGATAACTCTTACCTTCGCGGATGTAATGCGGCAAAAGGTAGACCAACAGCTTGGAAATCCGATTGATGAACTCCTTGGTTTGCGGAAACGACCGGATATATTTCGCAACCTTGGGATCGCGCCCGGTAAGCGGACGAAACTCCGGCACAAAATGCGGATTCGGCAGGAAGCGAACGTCAAACACCAGATCCGCGTCCTCCGGCACCCCATGCTTGAAGCCGAAGCTCACGCACGAAACCAGAATGTTATTGCCCGACTCCTGCTTCTGGAAACGCTCGGTGATGTGGGACCGCAACTCGTGCACGTTGAACTTGGACGTGTCTATCACCAGGTCGGCCATGGCGCGAATGCGGCGCAAATGCTGACGCTCGGCCGCAAGCGAAGCCTTCACCGTCGTGTTCGTGCCGAGAGGATGAGGACGCCGAGTCTCACTGAAGCGGCGCAGGAGGACGGAATCCGCAGCCTCCAGGAAAAGCATTTTGGTCGGCAGGATTCGCCGGACCGATTTCACGATCTCGGGCAGCGCTTCCAGTTGTGTGCCCTCGCGAACATCAACCACCAGCGCAGTGCGCTCGATCTCGGAAGACTGCCCCGCCAACTCCGCAAACTGCGGAATCAGCCCCACCGGCAAGTTGTCTACGCAGTAGTAGCCCAGATCCTCGAAAGCCTTGAGCACCGAGGCTTTCCCTGACCCGCTCATGCCCGTGATGATGACCAGTTCAGCCCGCGGACGCCGATCGCGGGCAGCTCTCCCGCGTCCAGCCTTGCCCGCACTCTGTCCAGTTTTTCCCGCCGGTCTGCGAAGTGGCATTTACTGAAATGGTAGCAGGGACAACCCTCACCCGCCAGTTGCCCGTGTAGGCGCGGGCCCCGGCGTCAGCAGTTTCGTGACATTCTCTTCCAGACCATCCCTGAATTGAATGCAAAAAAGGGTGCTGGACGCGACCCCAGCACCCTCGCAGCAATCCTTGGAAACTTCAACTCATCATCTGGCAATTAACCCGGACTACTTGAACGCGATCACCCCGAACAAGCCATCCAGACCGTTGTTCGGGCCGGCGGTGAAGAAGAGCTGGTTCTTCTTCCCGTTGGCAGCGCTGCCGCCGCCAAACTCGATTGCCCAAAGCTGGTTGATCTTGATCGGCTTGTTGGCGGCGTTCTTGATGGTGCCCACAAACGCCCCCGTTGTCGGATTGAAGCCATTGATCGTACCAGTGTTGGTGTTGTTGGAAATCAACAGCATATTGCTCAGCGGACCGAAATTCTTCGGCGCCAGGGCAAATCCCCAAGGCTGGTTCAGCGGTGCCCCATGGGCAAACTGCTTCACGAACGTGCCGCTCTCCGTAAAGATGTCAATGTATCCCCCTGGGCCGCCCGCCGCATTGGCATAGGAAACGAAGAGCTGACCCTTGATGTCCGCGACGCCTAACACCGTGAAGCCCTTCGGAATTTTCGGATCCGTGATCTCTTTCACGAAGGTGAATGTGCCGTCATACATATCCACGAGGTTTCTGGCCGTGTCAGCGGCATAGATGAAGTTGCCCGAGGTCTTGCTGGTGATCGCCAGACCCGTATAGCTGGCTTTATTGGCCGAGTTGTTCACCCCAATGAGAGTTGACGACGGATTGAAACTCGACCAGCCCTGGATAGTCCCGTCGAGTGTTGCGAACAAAAAGAGCGACGTCCAGGAATCAATCTTGAACTCACTCGAGCCGTTGTAGACAAGCCCGGTGGGCATGCCTGACCCGCCGCCGCTGGCTGGAGGCACAATCACCTGCAGGCTTTGTGGCAGCCCGGCGGCGTTGTAAAGGGTGGACCACCCGTCGTTTTCGTCGCTGATCCAGAATGGGTTGCCGGGAGCGTAAGCGAGCCCCCAGGCATTCTGCAGCAAGGCGTCCGTATGTTTCGCCTTACCTGTCTGGTTTGAAGTCAGTTTGGTTATCGTGTATTGGGCCAGCGCCGGGCTGGAAGCGAACCCCAGCGACAGAGCGAGCCACAAAGTCAGAGCGGTGGTACGCACGAACAGACGTTGCATGCTGATTTCTCCTTAAATAAGGTGATGATCGGTTAGAGGGCAGGGGGAGGACCCAATATCCTGCGCAGGCTGGAACTCTGGGGCATTGAGCCTGCGATGTGCATGATATTAAGGCTCATTTGGGGGGCGGTTGTCAATAGGATGTCACAGCTTTGTACAAATTTTGTCGCTGCAAGGATGCCCTGTCAGCCGATTCCCGTGGGAGTCGGAGGAGCGCTTGCTGGCGGCACTGTCTCTTGTTCTATAGCTATAAGCTATCGTAAGAGAAACGTTCCACATGGAACACTACGTCGATTTCCCCAGCCGCGCCGCCCCCGGCGGCTCGATGTTACGATGCCAATTCAGCAGTTCCTGACACCGATGCCTGAATTCTGCGACGTCGCGCTCCCCGTGCCGCTGGACACCGCCTTCACTTACCGCATCCCCGACGGGCTGCAGCCGGTGGTCGGAGGGCGAGTGCTGGTGCCCTTCCGACAGCAGCGCCTGTCGGGCGTTGTCACCGCCCTGCATGATCGTGCGCCCAAAGTTCAGGCGAAGAATGTACTCGGCGTTCTCGATGCCTCGCCTGTACTCGACGAGCCGCTCGTGCGCCTGGGCAAGTGGATTGCGGACTACTACCTCGCGCCGCTCGGCGAAGTGTTTCGAACCATGCTGCCCCTGGCCGCGGAATTCAAGCGGACCATCGGCTATCGCATTACGAGCGGCGGACAGATGGCGCTGCACCTGGCGGGGATGTCAGGCTCATCGGCTCGCTCGCGCAAGACGCCCGAGGATCAGCTGGCCGAGTTTCGCGTCCTCGACTACCTGGCTGAACGCGAGACGGTGCGGGAAGAGAGCTTGCGCGCAGCGGCCCGAGTTTCAAAATCCGTACTGAGCAGCATGGTGCGCAAGAAGTGGATCGCACGAGAGGATCTGTCGGATGCGCGCGACGCCACTCGCACCATGAAGATTGTGCTGTTGAAGACTGCGGAGGGCAAGCTCAATTCCAATCAGCACACCTTGATTGACACCTTGGCGGCGGCGGGTGGGAGGCTTGCGGCGGAGACTTTGCAAGCGCTGGCGGTGCCCCGGACTACGCTGGGAACGTTGGTCAAACGCGGACTGGTCGAGATCATCGAGGAGGCAGTCGAGTTCACCATATCGAGCATGAAGGCTGGGCCCTCGCCGCTGGACTTTCAGTTCAATTCCGCGCAGCAGGATGCGCTCAAGAGGATTGAGGACAGCGTACGCGCCGGCAGGTTCTCGGGCATGTTGCTGCACGGCGTGACCGGGTCAGGCAAAACTGCGGTCTATCTCGCAGCGATGCGTTCCGTTCTCGAGACAGATCGCTCGGCGATCCTGCTGGTTCCTGAGATCGGGCTCACGCCCGCGGTTGCGGCTGATCTGCATCACGTGTTCGGAGATGAAGTCGCCATTTTGCACTCGGCGCTTTCGGATCAGGAGCGGGCCGAGCAGTGGCATCGCATCAAGCGTGGCGATGCGCGCATGGTGGTCGGCACGCGCTCGGCGGTGTTTGCTCCGGTTTCCAATCTGGCTTTGATGATCGTGGATGAGGAACAGGATTCATCCTACAAACAGGAAGAGACGCCACGATATCAGGCCCGCGACGTAGCCGTGATGCGAGCGAAAATGGCGAATGCAGTCGTTGTGCTGGGTTCGGCTACGCCTTCGCTGGAATCTTACTTCAATGCCAAGAAAAACAAATATGCCTTGCTGGTGTTGCCGGATCGGGTGGAAAACCGGCCGCTGCCTGAGGTCGAAATCATCGATATGCGGCAGGAGTTCCAGGAGACGGGCAAGGAGCAGGTGATTTCGCGCAAGCTGGCGGAGGAGATCAAGCAACGGCTGGATCGCAAGGAGCAGGCGATGGTGCTGCTCAATCGCCGCGGATACTCCCCGGTAGTGTTATGCCGTGCTTGCGGGAACCGGATGGAATGCAGGAACTGCGCCATCGCCATGACGCATCATAAGGGCTCGAACCGCATGGTCTGCCACTACTGCGGATTCATGGCGCCAGTGCCAAAACTCTGCGGCGAGTGTGGCAGCGAGTATATCTATTTTCTCGGAGCTGGATCCGAAAAGTTGGAAGAGTTGCTGCACGGCCTGTTTCCGCAGGCGCGCATCGGGCGGCTTGATCGCGACACGGTTCGCGGCAACGAAGATTTCGAGCGCGCGCTGAATGCGCTGAACGAAGGCGAACTGGATCTGCTGGTGGGCACGCAGATGATCGCCAAGGGTCACGACATTCATGGGGTCACGCTGGTAGGCGTGGTCGGGGCCGATGCAGCGTTAGGGTTTCCAGATTTTCGAGCGGCGGAACGGACGTTTCAATTGCTGACTCAGGTAGCGGGGCGGGCGGGGCGGGGGCAGACTCCGGGGAAGGTTGTGCTGCAGACTTATTTTCCGGATCACTATGCGGTGCAGTATGCGGCGCAGCATGACTTTGTCGGATTTTACGAAAAAGAATTGCGCTTCCGCAGCTGGATGCACTATCCGCCGTACAACGCCCTGGCCAATGTTCTGGTGCGCAGCGACAAGCTGGATGAAGCTCTGCGCTGGTCGGGCATTTTGGGCAAGTGGTTCGACAAGACACGGCATGAAGCCATCCGCGTCCTGGGCCCGGCGGCAGCTCCGATTGTCCGGTTGAAACGCGACTACCGCTACCATTTTGTTTTGAAATCAGCTAGCCGGGAGAAGCTCAACGCCACCCTAAGATCGATGCTCGCCTACGCGACCCAAGAAAAGATTCCGCGGACCCAAGTGATCGTGGATGTGGATGCGGTGTGGTTGATGTGAGGAGAAGCTCCTGACTTCTGGCTCTTAGCCAGCCACGAGGCGACGGAGATCCACGGGAATGGAGAACCCCGCCCTTTCGCACAGAACGCGAAAAGGGTGGGTCACCCTAAGCTCGAAGCGCCATCCCCAAAAAAGCCTTTGGCGCACAAGTAATGCCTTCAGGGAAGGCCTAATGCGTAGAGGTTCCCGTCCCCTGAACCGAAATACACCATTCCGTTGGCAACTACTGGGTCCGTCGGCTCTGGTTTGACAACAAACTTCCAGAGCGGGACTCCCGTTTTCGCGTTCAGGGCGTTGAGGTGGTAGACGTTGCCGTTGCTGGAGACAACGTAAACTACATCGTTGGCTACCGC
>Ga0210384_10004086_pt1 | contig 16457 bp, 11 predicted proteins | sample IncBWH2MmetaG_FD_160574 | JGI IMG/M metagenome (GOLD analysis project Ga0210384, IMG submission 160574) | Forest soil microbial communities from Barre Woods Harvard Forest LTER site, Petersham, Massachusetts, United States - Inc-BW-H-2-M | ecosystem: Environmental > Terrestrial > Soil >...
TCGCGGATGAACGCGTTGTGGCCGTGCCATTCATCCACCCCGAAATCGGCGTCGAAGCTGTCAGTGATGGTGTACCAGGGCATATCCCAGCTCATTCGTGCCTTCAGGCGCGCGATATCGGGCTGCGGCGCGCGCGAGGCATAGGCGAGAGTCGTGTCGCGAGCGTTCAAGTGGGCGAGGTGGGAGACTTGGTCGGCCCCCAGGGAGCAGCCTATGCAGCCATGCTCCGGCCAGCCGTGCACGCCGGGCTCGAAGAAGGCGCGATACACGATGAGCTGACGGCGGCCCTCGAACAAGTCGAGCAGGCTCACTTTGCCTTTAGGCCCGTCGAACACGTAATTCTTATCGACCGCCAGCCACGGCATCCGCCGACGCTCGGCAGCCAGCGCGTCACGGGCGCGCGTCAACGCCTTCTCCTTGACGAGCAGCTGCTCGCGCGCAGTCGCCCAATCTTTTAGCGAAACGATGGGTGGTCCAGTCAGTTGTCCGTTTTTTCGTGATGTGGTCATGGCGATGCAACCTCATGTTGTTCGTGAATCGTGAGGTCGTTATAACGCCCGGACATCGAAGGGTGGGAGTAACAAGTGTGGCGGGATTGCGAGAATCCCAGTCCCAGCAGGCGCTTAGCCGCCGTTAAGACCCTCGTCGCACCCGGCTTGGAAGGCGCGGTTTATATATTAGTTATATCAAGAGTGAATATTGACTAGCTAATTAGTTAATGTAAGTATTTGGTCATGCGCCAAAGAGCGCAGGCAAAGCAAGGGGGAGCCATGAAGATTCAAGATTTGTGCTTGGGCATAGCCGCGGTCCTCGGTTGTTGCGGCACCGCCGCCGCGCAAACGGCGACGTCCGCACCCGTCAGTTCGGACCAATTGGCCGAGGTCGTGGTCACCGCAGAACGCCGGCACACGGACCTGCAAAATACGCCGATCTCCGCAACGGTCTTGAGCGGCAATGAACTCGCCAACATGGGAGTCACCACGATCGATCAACTGCAGTTCGCCACACCGGGGGCGACGATCGACAACTTTGGTCAAGGAATTGATTTCAATATTCGCGGCGTCGGTAAAGCGGAGCACAACTCGCAGACCACCGTCGGCGTGGTTACGTACCGCGACGGCATCGCGACCTTCCCTGGATATTTCCAAGAGGAGCCGTATTACGACGTGGCGAACGTCGAAATATTGCGCGGGCCGCAAGGCACGTTCGGCGGCCAAAACGCGACCGGCGGCGCGGTGTTCGTGACGACGAATGATCCGGTGATCGGCGGCAGCTATAGCGGCTACATGCAGGGTCAGGTTGGGAACTACTCCGACTTCGCACTACAGGGTGCCGTTAACGTCCCGATCAGCGACACCTTGGCGGCGCGTTTCGCGTTCAACGGAGAAAGTCGAGAGAGCTTCTATAATATTGCCGGTCCTAAAGGGGGCGCTTACACCGGCAATCCCGGAAATCTTCGCATCGGCAGCGGGCGACTTGGCCTTCTGTGGAAGCCCAACGATTCTCTGTCCGTCCTGCTCAAGACTGATTTCAACTATTTGAATTTGGGCGCCTACCCCGCGGATCCCTATAACGCCACCAACGATCCTTTCAACATCGGCGCCAATTCTCCGCAACAGGCGCTCGACCGCTTTGGCCGGACGGTGTTGAAGGTCGACTACCTATTGCCGGACGGCATCACACTTCGATCCGTCACAGGCTACCAAAAAGGCAACACTCAATATCAAGCCGATTTGGATGGCACGAACGCCGGAAACAGTTATTTCGCGGACTCGGTCGATGAAACGCTCTGGTCCGAGGAGTTCAACGTTATCTCGCGCGACACGGGGTTTCTGACCTGGATCGTCGGGGCTTATGCGGACTGGGACAAGTACAATTTCCTGCCGAATTATTATTTCCTGATCGGCACACCGACTGGAAATCCGGCGACCGAGTACCGACTCCAGGGGACGAATCCCGAGTCGGCCTTCGCCGGGTTCGGTCAGTTAAGTTTTCAATTGGCGCCGGGCTTCCAGCTCCAAATCGGCGGCCGGTACACGGAAGCAAAGACCACCAATCATGTACAAGTGCTTCAATACGGCTTGCCCTTGGCTGACGAACAAACGGCCAAGTACGTCAATACATCGGGTAAAGTCTCCTTGAACTGGACTGTCAATCCGAACAACTTTCTCTACGCGTTCGCCTCGTCGGGTTATCGACCGGGTGGTCTAAACGTTCCTGTGGGCCTCGGCACTCCCGCCGCATTTGGCGCAGAGAAGCTGATGGATTATGAACTTGGCTGGAAGGTCAGTGGTTTTGACGGACACCTGCGCACGCAGATTGACGGGTTCTACGACGTCTACAAGAATTTCCAGGTCATCGTCGGCTATCCGCAATTTCCGACGTTCGGATTCGAGTTGAACAACCCGAACCCGACCCATCTGTACGGTTTCGAGGCGCAAACTCAAGCCGTGTTCGGACAGTTCGCGTTGGATGCCGGCACGACCATCATGCACAGTTCGCTGGGAAGGTTTTTTGCCACTGACCCCCGAATCGCGAGCTTCACACCCTGCAATCCCGCGGCGGGCCCCTCCAGCGCTTCATGCATCGACTTGACGGGACATTCTCAGACCTATGCGCCGAATTTCACCTTCAACATCGGCGCACAGTACAAATTCGCAATCGGCGCCGACACACTGACACCGCGCGTGAATTTTGGCTACGTCGCTCCGCAATGGGCGACGCTGTTCGAAAATCCTGCGCTGGGTGACCATCTCGCGGGGCGGGACATCGCAGGCGCGCAACTGGCTTGGGCGCACGCGCGCTTTGTCACGACGTTATACGGCACGAACATCACCGATCAACATTACGTCGGCGCGCTGAACTCGGGCCTGCGTTTCGCGGGACCTCCGCGTCAGTTCGGTTTACGGTTCCTGGCGAGCTTTTAAAGCGAACACGCGGCCGTGCTTGCGCATGCAACCTTATGCCCTTACCGTCGACAAGTTTCTCGATCACGCCGCCAAATGGTCGGGCGATCGCGAGATTGTCACCGCGGTAGCCGGACAAGCCGCGCAGCGCACGGACTATGCGAACTTAAGGCGGCGAAGCAACGGGCTGTCGGGCGCGCTCCCGGCGCTCGGACTTCGTTGCGGCGATCGCGTGGGCACGCTCGGTTGGAACACGCAACATCATCTTGAAATGTATTACGCGCTCATGGGCGCGGGTATGGTGTGCCACACGCTGAATCCGCGTCTCACGGCCGCTCACCTTGCTGCGATGATCAACGAAGCCGAAAACCGTGCGCTCGCCGTGGCCGTAAATCTCGTGTCGTTGCTGTCGGAATTGGCGCCACTGTGCCCCAAGCTCGAGCACATCATCTTGATGGACGGCGAGGGGCCTTCCGCCGCTGTGCCGCGTGGCCACCCGGCGCAAGTATGGGATTACGAGACCCTGCTCGAAACGCATGGCGTGCCGAGCGTCTGGGGCGGCTTCGATGAAGAGACGCCGGCAGGGCTCTGCTACACATCGGGCACGACCGGGGCGCCCAAGGGTGTGCTCTATACTCACCGCTCCAACTACTTGCATACGCTGCGCGCCCTGCAGGCAGATGCGATTGCGCTCTCCGGCAGCGATGTCCTGCTGGTTGCCGTACCCATGTTCCACGCGAATGCCTGGGGACTTCCATTCGCCGCGCCGGCGGTGGGTGCCAAACTGGTTTTGCCCGGTCGTTACACCGACGGCGCAACCCTCGCCGCCATGATGCGCGACGAGGCAGTGAGCGTTGCCGCCGGGATCCAGACACTCTGGCTGGGGGTGCTCGATCATCTCGACGCCGTTGATGGCGAGCTGCCCGCACTAAAACGGGTCCTGATCGGCGGCGCGAACTGCCCGGATGCACTGCTCCGCAGAATGGAAAAGCGCCTCGGCGCCCGGGTGCAGACCAGCTGGGGAATGACCGAGCTGTCGCCCGTGGGCACGATTGCCTCGCCCGACGCACCCGCAACCGAGATGCGAGCGTCCGGCCGGCCTGCCATGGGCCTCGACTTGAAGCTCACTGACGCCAATGGCCTCGTCCTTCCTCGGCAGCGCGGCGTAGTCGGCCATCTTAAGGTCAAGGGCGCAAGCGTGATCGAGCATTACTTCAAGTCCGACGCGAGTGCCGTGGATGCGGAGGGCTATTTTGACACCGGCGATTTGGCCAGCATCGACGATGCCGGCAATGTGTCGATCCGCGGGCGCTCGAAGGATCTGATCAAATCCGGGGGTGAGTGGATAAACCCCGCCGAAATCGAAGACATTGTGGGTACTCATCCAGCAGTGGGTCTTGTCGCGGTCATTGCGCGCTCGGATGCAAAGTGGGGCGAGCGCCCCGTTCTGATCGTCGAGTGGCGGCAAGGGCGATCGGCGGACGCGCCGACGCTGCTCGAGTTCCTGCGCGGCAAGGTCGCCGGCTGGTGGCTTCCCGACCAGATCCTGGAAATCGACGCCATGCCGCTTGCCGCGACGGGCAAGATCGATAAGAACCAATTGCGCGCTGATTACGCAAATGGGACACTCACTGCGGACTGAAGCAAAGTTGAGATCTTCGCTGTCGACAAGAAGGGCTAGCTTGGTGCCGGAAGCTCCGAAGCGCCAACGGCGCAGCAAGGCGCAGCAGCGCGCCGAAAGCTTGGAACAAATCCTCGATGCAGCAGAGTATCTGTTCTCAAGACATGGGCTCTACGGCGTAACGCTGCGCGATGTCGCTCAACGCGTCGGGATCCACACGACGCTCCTGCATTACTATTTTGAGGACAAGCGCAACCTCTTCGAGGCTGTGTTCGCGCGACGGGCCGGTGTCACCAGCGAACGCAGGATCGCCGCGCTTGAACAATACGAGCGAGAGACCAAAGATCGCCCGACCGTAGAAGGCGCATTGCATGCGTTTTTGGACACCGACCTGGATCTTTACTATGAGGGCGGCGAGGCGTGGATGAATTATGCCGCCTTTTGTGCCCGCGTCAGCAATACGCCTGAAGGCGCGGAGCTCATGGACGTACATTTCGATCCGGTGGTCTTGAAGCTGGTTAGCATCTTGAAGCGCGCGCTACCTGACTATCCGGAGGAGGACATCTTCTGGGGCTATCACTTCGTGACCGGCGCGCTGATGAACACACTCGCGCGCACCGGACGCATCGATCGTCTCTCGGGCGGGATTTGCCACTCCGACGATTTTCCCGCCGTGAAAAAACGCATAGCCAAATTCATGGCGGCGGGTTTCCTCACTCTCAAGGGTCGCTGAACTTAGGTTACTATCGCTCGATTGTGCGGAAGATCGAGTCCAAGCAACCGGGAGTCGGCGTGGTTCTGGCGATCATCGGCCTCGATGCGTCGGGCATCGGGCTGACGCTGCCGATCATTCCGCGCCTGTTGAGCGAAGTTGCGCACACGACGGAGTTGGGCTGGCGCTACGGCGCATTTTTGAGCCTGTATGCGCTGATGCAGTTTTTGTTTTCTCCCGTGCTGGGCATGTGGAGCGACAGAATTGGCCGACGTCCCGTGCTGTTGGGTTCCCTCGCCGGCGCCGCCATCGACTATCTGTTCATGGCGCTCGCGCCGTCCTTATCGCTGCTGTTTGTCGGGCGCGCGATTTCCGGGCTGACCGGCGCCAGTCAAGCAGTTGCATCGGCATACATATCCGACGTCACGGCGGAGACTCAGCGCGCGCGGCGTTTCGGGCAACTCAGCGCGTTTCAGGGATTGGGCTTCATCGCCGGACCGGTCGTGGGTGGCTTGCTGGGCAATGTTTGGCTGCGCGGACCCTTCGTTGCCGCTGCGGTTTTAAACGGCATCACCTTCTTCGTTACCTTGTTCTTGTTGCGCGAACCCGCGCGTCACCATCACCCGTCGGAGCAAGAGACCTCTCTTGATCCGATCAAGCCCTTTCGTTGGGCTCTGTCGATTCCCAGCCTGCTGCCGTTGCTGCTGATTTACGTGGTGTTCACGCTGATCGGCCAAGTCGGTGGAACCATATGGGTGATTTATGGCGCGGACCAATTCGCATGGACGCCCTTTTGGATCGGAATCTCCATCGCCTGCTTCGGACTCGGACATGCCATCGCTCAGGCTTTCATTGCCGGGCCCGCGGCCGAGCGCTTCGGCGAGCGTTTCACATTGCTGTTGGGCGTATTTGCCGATTCGGCGGCATCGCTCACGCTGGGATTCGCGACGCGAGGGTGGATTGCCTTTGCGGTGATGCCTCTGTTTTGCCTGGGCGGCGTCGGATTCCCAGCATTGCAATCGCTGCTCACGCGTCAAGCGGATGCGCAACATCAAGGACGCCTCCAGGGGGTGCTCGCCAGTTTACTGAGCTTGACCTCCATCGTCGGACCTCTGGTGATCAGTGCGGTCTACTTCGCCTCGAGAAATCGCTTTCCAGGGCTGGTCTGGGTCGCGGCCGCGGCGATGTATCTATTCACTCTACCGTCCCTGATCAACCTGTCGGCAAAACCGCGGACTGCCACGGCGGCGTCCAAGCGGTAGTCCCGTGAGGCTGTGGCCGGCTATGGCTCTCGCCGCGCGATGGGTGCCGCTCGATCAGGAATCAGCCCACTGGCGGAGTAGGTTGTGGTAGACCCCCGCCAAGCGTACGCATGCGTCGTGATCCGCGCCGGTGCGGCCCAGGTGCTGCAGGGCGTTGTCGAAGTCAAAGAGAATCGTGCGCCGGGTCTCGTCCCTCACCATGCTCTGCACCCAGAAGAATGCAGCCAACCGCACGCCACGCGTGACCGGCGTGACACGATGCACGGTCCCGCCGCTGTACAGGACCATGTCACCGGCAGGCAATTTCACGCGTTTTTCATCGCCCGCCTCGCCGATCATCAGCTCGCCGCCGTCGTACTCCGCGGGATCGGCCAGGAACAGCGTCGCGGAGAGATCGGTACGCACCCGAAACGGCGTACCGGCAATGGGCCGCACCGCGCCATCGATGTGACCACCATAGGCGTGCCCATCCGAGTAACGGTTGAACAACGGCGGAAGCACTCGCATCGGCAGCGCCGCGCTGATGAAGCTCTCGTTCTTATCGAGCTCCTCGAGGATTACATTGCCGAGACGACGCCCTACCGGGTGCCCCTCAGGTACTTGCTCATTGTTCTTGGCGCGGCTCGAGAGGTATCCGGCGGTGGCCTTGCCGTCAACCCACTCCACACTCCCGAGCGCCTGCTGGAAATCGGCGACTTGCGCGGCGCTCAAGAGTCCCGGAATGGTCAGTACCATGCATCAGTAGCGTACATTAAGACTCAGCAGTGCGGTACGGCCCGGACCCGGAACCACATGGAAGAAGTGGAGCTGGTCGTAGTAATACCGGTTGGTCAGATTGTTCACGTTCAGCTGAACGGCGATGTTCGGTGTGAACGCGTACTTGGCCATGCCGTCGAACGTCCAGAACTGCGGCACCGTCTTGATGGGCGGCACGTTCTGGGTGAACTGTGAGGATACGAACCGGCTGCCGCCGCCCACTTCGAACCGGGGCAGGATCTGATAGACGTTCCAGAGAGTGAACGCATGCTTGGGCGTGTTCATGAGCGGCGCTCCGACCGGCGCGGCCCCCTTCGTTGATCCGGTCTGTTTGCCGTCGAGGTACTCATAACCGGCGTCGATGCGCCACTTCGAGGTCAGCTGGCCTTCGGCGCGCAGTTCAGCGCCATCGACGCGTTGTGAGCCGCCGAGAATGTTCAACAAGACGTTGGTGGGATCCGGCACACGCGCATTTTCCTTCTCGAGGCGGAATATCGCCGCACTCAGGTTGAGGCGGCTATCGACGAGCGCCCATTTCGTACCGAGTTCGTAGGTCCGATTCTTTTCAGGATCGAGATTCGCGTTGTTCAACGAGAAGGAGCGTGAGCTGCTGATCAGCGACAGGTCTTCCGCGGAAGGGTTGAAAGAGGTTCCGAAGGCGAGGTAAATCGAACCGTTGGCCGCCGGCTTGTAGGTCAACGCGCCGCGATAGCTGCCCATGTTATCCGTGTGTTCGATTGCGTCCGTCTTCAGGATCACGCCGGGCGCCGTCGTCGAAAAGTTGGCATCGCTGTAATCGACGGCGAAATGATCGTACCGAAGTCCGATCGTCGCTTCCCACGCCTGACCAAATTTCAGCGTGTCGATGACGTAGGGCGCAACACTGTTGGCAGTCAGATGCGTTTTGTAGCGCGGGAAGGTGCTCTTGGCCGTGAAATCCAGGTTTTCGTTCGGATCGAGCAAAGGGGACGAGGGCACGCCGCTACTGTTGTCGAACTCCGGTGCGGCCCTTTCGTGGCCGCCCTCGATGCCGATCACGGAGATATTGTCGATCCCGGCAATTGACCAGCGAATGGTGACGTTGAGCTGGTCCCACAGCATCGAATCGACGCTTCGGCCCGTGTTGTCGTTGCGGGTGACGGTCACAGCCGAGAGTGGTGTCGTCAGGGGAATCGTCGCGGCGATCAAGGGCTCGGTGAAGCGGAAGTCGCGTGAATAGCGGGCGTAGCGGGCCTGATTTTCAATCGTGACGGCATCCGAGAAGTCGTGTTCCAGCTTGAAGGTCGCGACATCGGTGAGCGTGTGCATGAAGTCGTCGCGGAAGCCATAGTAGTTGTCGCGCGGAACCTGCGCCGGCAGCGTGCCAAAGTAGGGCAATCCGTAGTCCGGAATGTCATCGTTGTACTGACGAAAATACGCGAACGTCAGGCGCGTCGGTGTACCGAGTCCGAGCGACAAGCTGGGTGCGATACCGTAGCGCGAGGTTTCGACGACATTGCGATCGGCGACCATCGACTTGTGACCCATGGCGTTGATCCTGAATGCCGCGCCCTCGCCGAGCCCGGTGAGCGGTTCGTTGACATCGATGGTGGCGCGCCGGGTGCTGTCGGTTCCGCCGGTGAGGGTCCCTGCGATGAGCGGCTGAAGCTTGGGCAGCTTGCTATCCTGTTCGATCACGCCGCCCGTCGAACCGCGACCGAACACCACGCCGGCCGGTCCTTCGAGGACCTCGATGGCCTCGACGTTGAAGGGATCGCGGTAGTAATCGCCGTAGTCCCGGATGCCGTCCATGAACATGTCGGTCCGTGCAACGAAGCCGCGGATCGTGGGCGAAGTGCCGATGGACCTGAATTCGCCGGCGCCGATGGTGACGCCCGGCACGGTCTTCAATGCCTGGTTAAGGTCGATGACCGCGCGGTCCTGCATCTCCTGCTGGGATACCGTGTTGATCGACTGGGCAACATCGATGAGCGGCACCGCCAGCTTCGACAGGCCGGACGTGTCGATCTTGTACGCATCCTTCTGGCCGAATACGGTCACCTGCTCCAGTGCATTTTGACCGGGGGACGGCGCGTCGGCGGCCGGCTCCGCCGCATAGACCCCATGGAGATGCAACACCCCGATTCCGGTGCCGGCCAATAGCGCAACGCTGCGCAAGCTCTTGCGTCCGCCTGGTATTTCGTCGGTCATTTGAAGTTCTCCTTATAGCGGACGGTATATAGCGCCAATAATACCTGGAGCTTTGCAGTTGTGGCAGATTTGACAATCCCGACCGTTCGACAGTTAATAAAGAACAAGTATTTTTAGATAGGCGCGGGATGTTGATTTGAATAGCATCGCGGAACCCTTTGGTACGCTCGATGTTGCGCTCGCGCACGCGACCGCATTGCTCGGGAAGGACCCCGCGCGCGCAGCGCAACAGGCGCACGAAATCCTTAAAATCGTTCCTGGCCACCCGCTGGCGCGTCTGGTCCTGGGTTCGGCGCATCGTATTTCGGGACGGGCCCAGGATGCGCTGGCGGTACTGGAGCCCCTTGCGCGCGATCAGCCGCGCTCGGCGCCGGTGCACCTGGAGCTGGCGATCGCCTTGGGCGAGGCGGGCCGCACGCACACCGCGCTCGTGGAACTGCGCCGCGCCGTCGAGTTGAAGGCGGACTCTCCCGATGCGTGGCGGCTGTTGGCGGACCATCTGGACGCTGCGGGCGATGCGGAGGCGGCCGACCTAGCGCGCGCGCAGTACCTCAAATGGGCTACCAAGGATACGCGGCTGATGGAGGCGGCGGCGGCGTTGGTGGCGAATGACCTGCCGGCGGCGGATGCGCGATTGCGGGCGCATTTGCAGGCGCATGCCACGGACGTCGCGGCTCTGCGCATGCTGGCCGAGGTCGCCGCACGGTTGCGTCGCTATGCCGATGCACAAGACCTGCTCGAACGCTGCCTGGAACTGGCCCCCAGCTTCGATGCCGCACGGCACAACTATGCGATTGTGCTCAACCGCCAGTCGAAGGCGGCCGAGGCACTCGCGCAGGTTGAGCGCCTGCTCGCCAAGGAACCCCGCGATCCTGGCTATCGCAATCTGCAGGCGGCAATTCTCGCACAACTCGGTGACTTCGCCGAATCGATCCAGGTCTACGAGACGGCGCTGCGCGATCATCCGCAGCAACCGAAGATCTGGATGAGCTACGGACACGCGCTGAAAACAGCGCGGCGCCAGGAGGACAGCGTGGCCGCCTATCGCCGCGCGATCGCCATGCAGCCGACGCTGGGCGAGGCCTACTGGAGTCTCGCCAACCTCAAGACTTTCCGCTTTTCCGAAGCGGACATCGTCGCGATTCGCCGCGCTTTGCAACGGGACGGTCTGAGCGATGAGGACCGCCTGCATTTCGAGTTCTCGCTCGCCAAGGCACTCGAAGACATTGGATCCTACGAGCAGTCCTTCGTTCACTACGCGCAGGGCAATGCGATCCGCAGACAACTGCACCGTTTCAGCGCGGAGGAAAACGCAATGTATGTGAGCCGCTGCAAGCGGCAATACACGGCTGATTTTTTCAGCGCGCGCCGGTCCTCGGGAGCGCAGTCGGCCGACCCCATATTCATCATCGGCCTGCCGCGGTCAGGTTCTACGCTGCTGGAACAGATTCTCTCGAGCCACTCGCTCGTCGAAGGCACCATGGAACTGCCGGACCTTCCACAGATTGCGCGTGAACTCGCCGGGCGGGATGAGCGGGACTGCGAGGCGCCGTTTTTCGACGCGGTCGCCGCGCTCGATCAGGCGAAGTTGCGCGGTCTTGGCGAACGATATCTCGCATCGACCCGAATTTACCGCAAGACCGCGGCACCGTTCTTCATCGACAAAATGCCCAACAATTGGCTGTACATAGGGCTGATTCATTTGATGCTGCCGAACGCGAAAATCATCGATGCCCGGCGGCATCCCCTCGGCTGTTGTTTCTCGGCCTTCAAGCAGCATTTCGCCCGCGGCCAGAACTTCTCCTACGACCTCGCGGATCTCGGCCGCTACTACCGCGACTACGTTGACCTGATGGCTCACATCGATTCGGTTCTGCCGGGCCGGGTGCATCGCGTATTCTACGAGTCGACGATCGAGGACACCGAAGCCGAGGTTCGCCGGCTGCTCGATTACTGCGGATTGCCGTTCGAGGAGCAGTGCCTGCGCTTCTATGAAAACGAGCGGGCCGTGCGCACCGCCAGCTCCGAGCAGGTGCGGCGCCCTATTTTCAGGGAGGGCATGGACCACTGGCGGCACTACGAGCCCTGGCTCGGGCCGCTACGAGAGGCGTTGGGTCCGGTGCTCGAGTCCTATCCTGACGTACCGGATTTTGTGCTTGATTTGAAGAATTCGACGATCAATTGAAACTTAAGGGAGCAGGGGAAACATCATGACCAGCCGATCCACCACGAGGCGTCAGCGCCCAAATGTCGCCGCTCGTCCGTGCGGCTATCGTCGCGAGATGCTGCGGCAATTGCCGCTCGCCTCGGCCATTTCGGCGATCCTGGCCGGGGCCCCCGCGGCACATGCCGCCGAGGCCGAATCCAATGTGCTGCAAGAGATTGTGGTCACCGCGCAAAAGCAAGCCGAGAATATGCAGGACGTCCCCATCAGCATCGAGGTTTTTGACAACAAGAGGCTCGAGCAACTGCACGTGGTCAGCTTGGACGACTATGTGAAATATTCGCCCAGCATTTCCTACTCGCGTGCCGAGGGGCAGGGCGGCAACGGGCAGCCGGGCACCTCGCACATCTATATGCGCGGGGTCGTCAGCGGGGCCAACGAGAATCACTCGGGATCGCAGCCGAGCGTCGGCACGTATCTGGACGAGCAGCCCGTGACGACCATCGACGGCTCGTTGGACGTGCACCTGTACGATATTCAACGGATCGAAGTTCTGGAAGGTCCTCAGGGAACCCTGTACGGGGCGAGTTCCGAAGCCGGTACGGTCCGCATCATCACCAACAAGCCGGATCCCAGCCAGTTTTCCGCCGGTTACGATGTCGAGGGCAACCGCGTGGATCACGGGGGAACGGGCTGGCAGGCGCAAGCCTTTGTCAACATACCCCTGGCGTCCTTTGCGGCGATCCGCCTCGTCGGCTGGGACGAGCACGATGCCGGCTACATCGACAACGTCGCGGGAACCAACGCCAACGCGTGCATCCAAAACGGCGTGCGCACGTTTCCATCCTGGGCCGGCCAGCCCGCCGGTACGTTTACGTCCGGCGCGGGCTCGAGCGCGAATGTCGCTCCTTGCCCGAGCGTCGCTCCCGTCGGTGCCGGCGCGATCAGCAATGCCGCGTACGTCAAGAACAACTACAACACCGTCGAGACCAAGGGCGGGCGACTGGCGCTCAAAGTCGATCTGAACGACAACTGGACGGTGACGCCCACCGTCATGGGCCAAACGGTGAGCACCAGCGGATTCTTTGGCTATGACCCCGGGGTCGGCGACCTTCAGGTCACCCACTTCGGTCCGGAGCGTTCCGATGACACCTTCGTGCAGTCGGCGTTGACCGTCGAGGGAAAAATCGGCAACTTCGACCTGACCTACGCGGGTGCCTTTCTGAAGCGCACGACGCACTCGATTGCCGACTACAGCGACTACACTGAGTTCTACGATCGCGTGTACGGTTCCGGCGCGTATTGGACCGGCGCGGACGGCAAACCGATCATGGGGCAGCAACTGGTGGTGACCAAGGGCTATTTCCAGAAGTGGAGCAATGAAGTGCGCCTGAGCACGCCGCGCGACTTGCCGGTCCACGCGACAGTGGGCGTGTTCGCACAGCGCCAGCTGCATGACATCTGGGAGCAGTACACGATGCCGGGGTTCGGATTTACCAATCCTTACGGCATTGTGAACTCGCCAACTCCCAACCCAAACGGCCTTGACCCGGCTCTGTCGGTCCCCGGAACAGCGAACACCATCTGGCTCACCGACGAGCAGCGCGTCGATCGGGACAAGGCGGCATTCGCGCAGGTGACCTGGGACATCAACTCGCAGTGGTCCGTGACGGGGGGTCTGCGATACTTCACGTACGACAACAACCTGAATGGGTTCTTTGGGTATGGCAGCGGGTATTCCCCCAGCGGCTCCGGTGTGTCGAAGTGTTTCGCACCGGCCTCCACGGCATTTGCCCCGTGCACGAACCTGGACAATCGGGTCACGGGCAGCGGCAATGTTCCGCGGCTGAACCTGACCTACAAGATCGCGCCGGATAAAATGGTGTACGCCACCTACTCCAAGGGCTTCCGGCCCGGCGGCGTCAATCGCACCGCCGAGCCAGGCATCGGGCCCTATCAGGCGGATTTCCTCAAGAACTACGAGATCGGCTGGAAAACGCAGTGGTTCGATCGCCGTCTGCGCTGGAACGGAGCGGTATTCTGGGAGGACTGGAAGGATTTCCAATTTTCCTTCCTCGGCCTCAACAGCGTGACCATCATCGTGAATGGCGGCAACGCGCGCATCAAAGGCATCGAGAATGAACTCGAATGGGCCGCGACCAACGCGCTCACCTTGTCCGGCAGCTTCACGTTCATTGATGCGAAGCTGACCGAGGATTATTGCGGTGTCACAGGCTTCGTGGCGCCGTGCACAGGTGAGGTGACCCGTGAAGCATTCCAGCCGAATTTGCTGGGGCCGCAGGTTCCGTCTGGTACCAGATTGCCGATCACGCCCAAGTTCAAGGGCAACCTGGTCGCCCGCTACAGTTTCGATGAAGTGGCCGGCTTCAAGCCGTTCGCCCAGGCTGCGGCCGTGTATCAATCGCAAGCCTCGCAGGCGTTGCGAGTGGATCAGAACAGGATCTTCGGCAATACCCCGTCGTACGCTTTGATTGACTTGGCGGGCGGAGCGAGCCTCGGTTCGTCCATGCTTCAGCTCGTGGTGACGAACGTCATGGACCGCCGCGCCCAATTGTCCCGCTTCACCGCGATCACGCCGCAGTTCGACAATCAGGTGTACATCATCCCCTCGCAGCCTCGTACCATCGCCATCAAGTTCGGGCAGAAGTTTTGATATGGACTAGGGCGATGCGCATCGCCGGCGTGGGTCATGCCGTCTTCGCCGCGACCATGATCGCCCTCGGAATCATGGGCCTCATCGAAGGCGGTTTCGGCCCGATCTGGCTGGGCGTACCCAAGGCTTTCCCCGCACGCGAGGCGCTGGCCTATCTGTGCGCCTTCGTTTCCCTGGCATGCGGCATTGGTCTGTTCTCGCGGCGTGCAGCCCCCACCGCGGCCCGCGTGCTATTCGCTTACTTACTGCTTTGGATGCTGGTGTTCAAGCTGCGCTTGATCGTTCTCGCGCCCACCGTGGAAGTTAACTATCAGAACAACGGTGAGAACGCGGTCATGGTGGCGGGCGCCTGGGTACTGTATGCCTGGTTCGCCGCTGATTGGGACAAACGCCGGCTCGGTTTCGCCGTCGGCGACCAGGGTGTGCGCATCGCGAGGGTGCTCTACGGCCTGGCATTGATCGCTTTCGGCCTGTCGCACTTCGCATACCTCGAATTGACCGCACCGCTGGTGCCGGACTGGCTGCCCGCGCATATTTTTTGGGCTTATTTCACCGGGTGTACCTATCTCGCGGCGGGCGCGGCGGTGCTCATCGGTGTGGGTGCGCGGCTGGCGGCCGCGCTCTCTGCGTTGCAGATGGGTGCGTTCACGCTCCTGGTGTGGATACCCTTCCTGGCGGCAGGTCACCTCAGTGCCGAACATTGGGTTGAGTTCGTCGTCTCCTGGACCCTGACCGCCGCCGCCTGGGTCGTGGCGGATTCCTACCGCGGAATGCCCTGGCTCTCGCTGCGTCGCGTAAAGCCGTCGCCCGCTTAAGAGTCCAGCATCGCACGCAGTTTTGCGTAACCGGAGCGTGAAATGGGCAATTGAGTCTTGTCGAGCAGGATGGCGATGCGGCTATCCTTCTCCGATAGCTCGATTTTGGCGAGTCTCGCGATATTCAAGAGAAACCGCCGATGAATACGCACGAAACCCTTCGCCGGCAATTGTTGCTCCAAATCACTGATCGTCTGTTCCTTCAAATAATTCTTGCCCGCCGCCCGGATCGAGATGTAGTCGTCCTGCGATTCGACGAAATCCACGTCGCCGATGGGAATGACATGCACATTGGAGCGGTCGCGAATCAGCAGGCGATCGATCGCGGCGCCGTCGCGGCGGGTTTCCAGCAGCTCGCGGGCGGGCACGGGCTCTGACTTGCGCAGCCGTGTCCGGGCCAGCGCCAACGCCTCGCCAAAACGCTCGGCGCTGAAGGGTTTGAGCAAATAGTCCACCGCATGCACATTGAAGGCGCGGAGCGCGTAAGTGTCGTGGGCCGTCGTAAAAATGACGCCTCGAGCCTCGGTGCCGAGTAATTCCAAGACTTCGAAGCCATCGAGCTTCGGCATCTGTACATCGAGAATCATCAGGTCCGGCTTGTGCAGATTCGCGGCTTTGACCGCCTCAAAGCCGTTGGCGCATTCGGCAACCAATCGCATGTCCGCATGGTCCGCCAGATATTCCCGAACCAAGCCGCGCGCCGGCGACTCATCGTCGACCACGATCACGGTGAGCGCGTCGGCTTCGCTCATGCGCCCGCTTCCGTGGGGAGCGGCACGTGGATGTTCACCCGGTACGCACCCGCCTCCTCAGTAGTCTGAAACAGGTACGCCGCGCCGTAGTGTGCCTGCAGCCTTTGCCGGACCAGGTTCAGTCCGAAGCCGCTGCCCTGGCTGCGAGGCCGATCCGCATCGGTTGGATTCGTGATGTTTATCACGAGTACCGAATCGCGGCACTCGGCGTGAATGGACACGGTACCCCCCTCCAAGCGGTGCGCGATTCCGTGGACCACGGCGTTCTCGACCAGCGGCTGCAAAAGCAGCGCTGGAATACTCTCTTGCATGGCCTGATCGCTGCCATCGCACCGTACGCTCAAGCGAGAGCCCAGCCGCACTTGTTCAATGGCGAGATAGCGCCGCAGCACCGTGAACTCCTCCCGCACGGATATTCGTTGAGCCGAACCCAGCCGCAAGGTATCGCGCAAGAAGTCGGCCAGCAACAGACACATATGCCGCGCGGATGCGGGATCGCTCGTGGTCAGCGCACTGACCGAATTCAAGCTATTGAACAGGAAATGCGGGTTGAGCTGCGCCCTCAAGGCTTAAGTTCTGCCTCGCGTACCAAGAGGCTGGATTCC
>Ga0210384_10004087_pt1 | contig 16453 bp, 16 predicted proteins | sample IncBWH2MmetaG_FD_160574 | JGI IMG/M metagenome (GOLD analysis project Ga0210384, IMG submission 160574) | Forest soil microbial communities from Barre Woods Harvard Forest LTER site, Petersham, Massachusetts, United States - Inc-BW-H-2-M | ecosystem: Environmental > Terrestrial > Soil >...
AGCGACTGACATCCGGCGGGCTCTGGCGGAGGTTGAGAACAACGCAAAGGATTTGCGCGACCGGCAAGCCCTTCTCGAAAAGCAGCTTCTCGCGGTTTCCGCCGCGTCGTGGCCGGAGGCCGCCGCCAAGGCGCGCTACGTCTTGAATTTGTACGCGGCTAGCCTGGCGCCGGACGACACGCACCATCGTGATGTGGTTGCGGCGGTACTTGCCGATTTTACCCGGCTCTCGGGCGAGAGTTGAGCGGATCGGCGCTCGTAGATCAGTTGAAAACCTTCGCGCCCGAATTGTTCGGGCGCTCACCGGAAAGCAGACACATGCAAAATCTTTCGCCGCGCCACGTCAAAACCGAGGAGTCGCTACGGCTCGGTGTCGCTTCGGGCTGGTACAGCACGAAAGTCAGCGGAACGTTTGTCTCGGGGCCGCATGATTCCGAAGTCGATTGCCTGCGCAAGATCGCCGAGATCGATCCGCCGGAAAAGGGGAGCGCGAGGCGCTAGAAGTATCTGGACGGACACGGCCGCTCGCGTGGTCGGGACCGCCTCCGCAGGAGAGCAAGCCATGCCACTCACCCGAGGTAGCTTTCACGGTTACGAATTCGAACGGATGGTCATCCTGTTCTCGATGGTCGAGGGCGACCGAGAGATTCCCTGTGCGATCAGCACCTCCGCCCTCGATAGCCTGGAAAGCGTAAGCCGAAGCAAGGCCAACGAGCGCGAAGCGCAATTCATGCGGCTGCGCGACCGGATCGAAGCCTGCGCCGCCCGCAAATTCCAGGCCCAGGAGCTGGAAGGCACGCCTCCCGGCATCATCTTGCGCAGCATCGACTTTCGAAACTAGTTCCAAAGCATTCCGCCGTCTTCGCTCACGCGTCGAGCGCCGCCTTCACCAGCGCGATCAGCTCATTGCCGTAATGTTCGAGCTTCTTGTCGCCGATGCCGGAAATGTTGCGGAGCTCTCCGAGCGTCGCGGGGCGCGCGCTCGCGATGCCGTCGATCGTCGAGTCGTGAAGCACGACATAGGCCGGCACGCCGCGCTGGCGCGCGATCTCGGAGCGCCAGCTCCGGAGGGCGGTGTGCAGGGCGGAATGGGCGGCGCCGCTTTGGCCGGCGGGCGGCGAAGCGAGATCGCCGCGCCTTGATTTGGCCCGGATCGCGCGATTGCGCGAGCCTTGAGCCGCCTCGCGAAGCCACACCTCGGTCTCGCCTTTCAACACGCCGCGCGCGCTCTCGGTCAGCTTCAAGGCGCCAAAGGCGTCGCTGTCGGCTCGAAGATGGCCCATCGCCACCAACTGGCGTATCACCGCACGCCACTGCTTTTCATTGAGCTCGCGGCCGATGCCGAACACGGAAAGCTTGTCATGACCAAATTGCTTGACGCGTTCGGTCATGCGGCCGACCAGAACATCGATCAGGTGCATGGCGCCGAAACGCTGTCCGGTGCGATAGGCGCAGGACAACAGTTTCTGCGCGGCGACCTTGCCGTCGCGCAGCTGGGGCGGTGCTAGGCAATTGTCGCAATTGCCGCAACCCGCGGCAGCAAAGGCTTCGCCGAAATATCTCAGCAGGCGGCCGCGCCGGCAGTTCACGGTCTCGGCGAGAGCGACCAGCGCGTCGAGCTTGCCGATCGACACCCGCTTGAATGTGTCCGAGCCGGCGGATTCATCGATCATGCGCCGCTGCTGCACGATGTCCGACAGGCCGAAGGCCATCCAGGCACTGGACGGCTTGCCGTCGCGACCCGCGCGCCCGGTCTCCTGGTAATAGGCCTCGATGCTCTTCGGCAGGTCGAGATGCGCCACGAAGCGCACGTCGGGCTTGTCGATGCCCATGCCGAACGCGATCGTGGCGACGATCACGACGCCATCCTCGTTGAGGAAGCGGTCTTGGTTCCGGGCGCGTGTGGCGGCATCGAGCCCGGCGTGATAGGGCAGCGCTTCAATGCCGGCTTTCGCCAGCGTGGCTGCGGTATCCTCGACCTTGGCGCGTGACAGGCAATAGACGATGCCGGCGTCGCCCGCGTGACGCTCGGCGATGAAGGCTTTCAGTTGGGTTTGCGCGTTCTGCTTGTCGACGATTTCATATCGGATGTTCGGGCGATCGAAACTCGCCACAAAGCTCGGCGCGCCGGCTAGCCCAAGGCGATCGACGATCTCCTTTTGCGTGGCCTCGTCCGCGGTTGCCGTGAGCGCCATTCGCGGCACATCGGGAAAACGCTCCGTGAGCATGGACAGGCCGATATATTCGGGACGGAAGTCGTGCCCCCATTGCGACACGCAATGCGCCTCGTCGATCGCAAAAAGGGCGATGCTGGCCCGGTCGAGCAACGCGAGGCAGCGCGGGGTGAGTAACCGCTCCGGTGCGACATAGAGCAGGTCGAGATCGCCGGCGAGCAGCCGCCGCTCGACCTCGGAAGCTTCCTCGAAGGTCAATGTCGAATTCAGCACCGCGGCATTGACGCCCGCCTCGACCAGTCCTGCGACCTGGTCCCGCATCAGCGCGATCAGCGGCGAGACCACGATGCCGCAGCCCTCCCGCAACAGCGCGGGCAATTGATAGCACAGCGATTTGCCGCCCCCGGTCGGCATCAGCACCAGGCAATTGCCGCCGCCAGTGACATGCTTGACAATCGTTTCCTGCGCGCCGCGAAAGGCGGGCAGGCCAAACACGGAATTCAGGACGGAAACGGCGTCACGGTCGCTACTCCCGCCTTGTGGGGTTTTGGCGGTGGCGGGAACAGGCATGTGGTTCGGCTTGTCCGGATGAGAGCTTGCGCGAGACGCGGGGGGAAGGGGGCGATCGCGGCAAGTCTATTCCAGATTCGCGACCGTTCCACTGCTTCGATTGCGTATTTTACGTGAATGAGAACGGCTACGCCCCGGCGCGCCGCAGCGCTTCGGCCACGCTGACGATCGGCATTTTGCGCCGCGCGGCCGCCTCCAGCGCGTCGCGCAACATCCGCGGCGTGCAACCATAGGGGCTCGGCTTCTCCACGACGTCGTGGCCATAGAAAATCAGCCAGCCGCCGGTGGCAGCGGCTTCGTCGAAGGCGCGTTCGATACCCGCGCGATCGATATAGCGGTCGATCAGGGGGCTCGCGCGCAGGAACTGCAAGTCGACGGTGCCGTGGTTGACGCCGGGCAGGATCGCGCGCGACGAACGGAACAGGCTTCCGAGCAGCGCCTTGCGCGACACCGAGCCTTGTCCGTAAGGATAGGCAAAATTCTCGAGCTTGATCGAGGGGTCGAGCGCGCAAAAGTAGCGGCGATTGGTCTCGACCTCGGCAGCCATCGCGGCGGCATCAAGCTCGAGGGCGCGCTTGTGCGAAAACGTATGGCAGGCGATCTCGTGGCCGCTGCGATGCAACTCCAAAATGCCGTCGGTGCTGATGCCGGCCCAGTGCCCCCGACCATTGGCCGACAAGTCCGCCGGAAATGTAGAACGTCCCGCGTCCGCCATACTCTTCGAGCATCGGGGCGCCGGCGCTGGCGGTGCTTTGGGGAATATCGTCGGAGGTGAAGCTGACCATCGGATTGTTGGCAGGCAGGCGATACGGCACCGCGCAAAAATGCCGCGCCAGGCGGTTGTTCACGCGCGCGGCGAAGGCTGACGACATCGAGGGCATGATGGCGGTCTTTCCTGTTCAGCGCGCGGCCAACGCCGCGTTCGCGCCCTCGGCGAGATGGCCAAGCCAATTCCTGAAGATCACGGTCGCAGCCGAGCCGGCCGCGAGATCGGAACGAAGGGTGAGCGCGGGAAGCTCAGATGTCAGCGTAACCTTGCGCTCGCGCCTTGCCCGTTCCGCAAAGCCTGCGAGGCTCTCTTCGGTTTCAGCGTCGAAGTAGTTTTCGGGGATATCGGGGTAATGATCGCGCTCGTCCGCGAGGAAGCGGGCGATGTCGCGCAGATATTCGCGCTGCAGCGACAACGCCTCATATTCCGGATGTCCCTGGAAGAAGATGAATTCGCTCTCCAGGCGTTTGGCGAAGATGTCGACACCGGCCTCGCGCGAATGGGTCAGCACCCGATAGCCGCGTGCGGCGAGCTCGCTTTCGTAGAGCTCGTTGAGACGCGAATGTGAAATCCTCAGCGGCGAGGGAACGTCCTCGGTCAGCCAGTCGTTCGCGACCTTGACGCAGTCATAGACCCCGGAGCATTTTGCCTCGCGCCGGTGCCGATCGATGCCGTCGAGATACTTTACCGCGGCATGCGCGGCGAGGCACGACCAGATCGTCGAACGCGTGTTGGTCTTCGCCCAGTCGATGATACCGGTGAGATCCTGCCAGAATGGCTCTTCCGGCAAGCTCGCGGCGACCGGCTCGGCGCCGGTGACGATCAGCCCGTCGAATCGCAGGTGGGTGAGATCGGCGATGTCGGTATATTCGGCGTCAACCCGCCATTGCGCGGCTTCCGAACGGTTGACCGACGGCAGCGAGAAGCAATGGAAGCGAATGCGGACATTGCCGGCGGCCGCCGTCAACAGTCGCATGAATTGGCGTTCGGTCGCCTTCAGCGCGGTGTCCGGCATGTTGTTGATCAGCCCGATCGTGAGCTCGGCAGGCTGCGCGAATACGTCCTCGCCCGGCGCCAACGCTGGGCTTGCGATTGGCCGGTGTCTGTCGGACAGCAGGGTCATGCCTTCAAATTATTCCGCGGCTTCAAGCCGCCGTTCCGACGGGCAGGCCTTTGCCAGCGCCTGGTCGATGTCCTCGATGATGTCGGCGGAGTGCTCGATGCCGATCGAGAGGCGGATGGTTTCCGGCAGCACGCCGGCGATGCGCTGCTGCTCTGGTGTCATCTGGCGATGCGTGGTCGACGCCGGATGGCAGGCGAGCGACTTTGCATCGCCGATGTTGACGAGGCGCGTGATCAATTGCAGCGAGTCGTAGAAGATCTTGCCGGCCTCCATGCCGCCCTTGATGCCGAAGGTGAACAGCGAAGACGCATTGCCGTTGAGATATTTCTGGACCAGCGGGTAATAGGGGCTGTCGGGGAAGCCGGCATAGTTGACCCAGGCGACGCGCGGATCGTTGCGCAGGAAGTCTGCGACCTTGCGGGCGTTCTCGACATGCCGCTCGACGCGCAGCGCTACGGTCTCGATGCCTTGCAGCAGCAGGAACGCATTGAACGGCGACAGCACGGCACCCATCGTGCGCTGATAGACACTGCGCGCACGCTCGATATAGGCCTTGGGCCCGAAACGATCGGCGTAGACGAGGCCGTGATAGGACACGTCCGGCTGGTTGAAGGTGGGGAAGCGGTCCGCATGCTGGCGCCATGGAAAGCGGCCGCTGTCGACGATGGCGCCGCCGAGCGTGGTGCCGTGGCCGCCCAAGAATTTGGTTAGCGAGTGGATCGCGATGTCGGCGCCGTAGTCGAACGGCTTTAGCAGGATCGGGGTTGCGACCGTGTTGTCGACGAGGAGCGGCACGCCGTGGCGGTGCGCCACTTTCGCCAGCGCCTCGATGTCGCAGACATTGCCGGCAGGGTTGCCGATGGTCTCGGCGAACACCGCCTTGGTGTTTTCGTCGATCAGTTTTTCGATTGCGTCCGGCTTGTCGCTGTCGGCGAAGCGCCCGGTGATACCCTGGCGCGGCAACACATGCGCGAGCAGGGTGTGCGTGGTGCCGTAGAGCTGCGGAACCGAGACGATGTTGCCGCCGGTATCGGCAAGATTGACGAGCGCGAAATGCAGCGCGGCCTGTCCGGTGCCGACTGCGAGTGCGCCGACGCCGCCTTCGAGATCAGCGACGCGCTTTTCGAGCACGGCGGTGGTGGGATTGGCGATCCGGCTGTAGCGAAAGCCTTCGGTCTCGAGATTGAACAGGGCCGCGCCATGATCGGCGCTGTCGAAGGCATAGGCGACGGTCTGGTAGATCGGAACGGCGACGGATTTGTTGGTCGGGTCGGGATCGTAGCCGGCGTGAATAGCGATCGTTTCGTTGCGCATCGTCGACCTCCACGTGGGCGCTGCATCTTCAAAGATGCTTTTATTCGCCGCTATCTTGTTAGAGAGGAGCCGTGAAGCGAGCAACAATTCGCGCCAACATTGATGAAATAGCCCTAATGAATGACGGAAATAAGTAGAATTTGAATCATTTTTTTAATCGGTAATTCGTCACGCGACCATGCGTCTGATCTGCTCGCCGATCTGCAGCAGCACCAATTTTGCCTGCGGCAGGATCGCGCCCATGGCGTGGAAATTATGAATCATGCCGTCATGACAGATGTACTCGACGTTAACGCCCGCCGCCAACAGCTTGCTGGCGTAGGCATTGCCTTCGTCGCGCATCGGATCGAACTCGGCGGTATGGACGATCGCCGCCGGCAGCCCTGTTAATCTTGTTGCCCGCAGCGGCGAGACCCTGGGATCGGCGGGATCGATTCCATCAGGCAGATAGTCGGCAAGATCGGCTTCGAGCGTGAGGCGGTCGATCAGATAATTCTCGGCAAAGGCGGCGCGCGACGGCGATGTCTCCTCGAAATCCAGCACCGGGCAGATCAGGCATTGCGCCAGGATGGCCGGCGCGCCGTGGCGCAGCGCGTGCTGGCACACGACAGCCGCGAGCGTGGCGCCCGCGGAATCCCCGCCGACGACGAGTTTTGCCGCATCGATGCCGACCGAAGCCGCGTGCCGGGACACGAAGTCGGTCGCCGCGATCGCATCCTCCACCGCGGCGGGAAATTTATGCTCGGGCGCGAGCCGATAGCCGACCGATATCAGGCGGCAGCCGGTGGCTTCCGCGAGCGCTGCGGCGAGGCGGTCATGGGTGTCGATGCTGCCGGCGACCATGCCGCCGCCATGAAAGAACACGAAGCCCGGCAGCTGTTCTTCTTCGTCCTGCGCGGGTGTGTACAGCCGGTAGGGAATATCGCCGGCCGCCCCCGGCAATACGCCGTCGACGGTCGTCACCGCCGCGTCCGATCGCGCGAACTGCATCAGTTTCGCCAGCGACTGGCGACGCTCCTGTGTGGTCGGCCTCGTTTGCTCGGCGGGCGAGGCCGCGGCTATCATGGCGAGAAGACGCTTTGCAAGCGGGTCGAGCGGCATGGCGGCTCCGGTTAACCAAGGCGCAATGGTGGTTGACCGACCCTCAATCGATCACTATCGCAGGTAGATGCGCAAGGAAATCCTTAAGCGAATTCGGACAATAGTGAGGCGGTAGATGCGGCAATTTGCGCGCCGCCCGGATGGCAATCATGACCAACATCGCAAAGCCCATCAGCTATTCACAAAGCTGGACCTTCTTCGAAGGCGACTGGCATGAGGGCAATGTGCCGATCATGGGGCCGCGCACCCATGCCGCCTGGCTCGGCTCTGTCGTGTTCGACGGCGCGCGCGCCTTCGAAGGCGTGGCGCCGGATCTCGACCGGCATTGCGCCCGGGTCAACTGGTCCGCCACCAATTTTGGGCTGAAACCCGTCGTCGAGACCGAAACCTGGCTCGGGCTCGCCCGCGAGGGCATCGCACGCTTCAGGCCCAATGCGGAGCTTTACATCCGGCCGATGTACTGGGCGCAAACCGGCAGCGGCGGCGGCGTGCTGTTCGATCCCGAGACCACCAACTGGTGCCTGTGCATCTACGAAGCGCCGATGCCGGCGACAACCGGCAGCGCGATCACGCTGTCGCCGTTCCGCAGGCCGACAAACGAATGCGCGCCGGTCGATGCCAAGGCGGCATGCCTTTATCCGAACAATTCGCGCGCGCTGATCGAGGCGGCTGCGCGCGGCTTCAACAACTGCCTGATGCTCGACATGCTTGGCAATGTCGCGGAGTTCGGCAACGCCAATGTCTTCATGGCCAAGGATGGCGTCGTCTATACGCCGGCGCCGAACGGAACCTTCCTCAACGGCATCACGCGGCAGCGCGTGATCGATCTGTTGCGGGGTGACGGCGTGACCGTGATCGAGGCGACGTTGAGCTACGCCGATTTCCTTGCCGCGGACGAGATTTTTTCCAGCGGCAATTTCGCCAAAGTGGCCCCGATCATCCGCATCGACGACCGAAAGCTCACACCGGGGCCGTTCTATACGAGAGCGCGAAAGCTCTATTGGGACTTTGCGCATACCGTGAGGCTGGCGGCCTGACTGGTGTTACCTCGCCCCGCTTGCGGGGAGAGGTCGGATTGCGTAGCAATCCGGGTGAGGGGACTCACTGCGCATTCGGTTTTCGTGGAGGCAGCCCCTCACCCCAACCCTCTCCCCGCAAGAGCGGGGCGAGGGAGAGTACTCTACGGCCCGTACAGCACGAGCTCGGTATCGGTGAGATCGGCAAGGCTCGGCCGGTGTGGGCCTTTGAAATATTTGCGGCCGCGCGCTTCGGTGTAGGCGCCGATCAGGCCGGGCACTTTTCCGTTCGAATCCATGATCACCGCGGCCTTGCCTCGCCACAGTAATAGCCGGCCGATCGCACCTGCGCAGGCGGCATATTCGGCAGCGTCGCGGGTATAGATCAGTTGCATCGCCGGCGGCGCGATCCAGCCGCGGCGAATCCGCATCGGCTGGAGGATGAACGGTGAGGCGCGGCCGCCGGCCGTGCGGCACACCAGGCTGAGGCAGCCATAGCCGGCGTGACGGGTTAACAGCTCGAGCTCGGCAGCGCTGAGCCCCTCGATCCTTTTCGCATCGGCCGAGACGATGTCGACACTCATCCCGGCCGCGGCGGGTGACAGCGCCGGGATCGAGAAGAACAACCCCTTGCAGTAGGAACAAAACCCCTGGGTCTCGATGATCGGCCAGGTCCAGGTCGCCGGGCTGATATTGAGATAGGTGACATGTTTGTGGCGCTGCGCGATCTTGGTCAGCATCGGCGCATAATTGCGGTACGCCGGTTCGACATACCAGCTCGACAGGTTGCAGTGGATCGCGGCCTTGCCGTCCGCATCGCGGAACGAATAGAGCAGCAACAGCACGCCAACCGGAGTGCCGTCATGGTCGAGCACGTAGCCGAAGCGCGGATAGCCGCTCGGCACCTTGCGGGCGGCCTGGCGGCGCAAGCCCTGCATCCAGTAGTCGCGCGCACGGCCGACGAAGCCGCGCGTCAACAGATCCGCGACCGCGTCGATATCGGATTCGCGAATTTCACGGCAGCGGATTTTTGGCTGCGGCGCGTTCACCGCCAGCCTTCGATATGGCCGTCGGCCGTCGTATGCGCCTTCAGCCCGAGCATCTCGCGCACCTTGTCCGGCCATTTTGCGGGATCAGTGTCGTGGGTGTGGAACATGGCGACCGCGAGCCGATCCATGCCGAACGCGACGCAGCCGGTATGCGCCGGCGCGCCGTTGGCGTCGATGATGCCCCAGGTGGTTCCGAAATGGTCGCGGTGATAGTTGAAGCTCATGCAGGCGGTCGGCTGCTCCGCGGAGCGCAGCGGCACCAGGAGCTCGAACTTCAGCGATTGCTGCTTCTGGCTGATCGCCTTCATCTGGCCGACCCGGCCGAAGAACGGATCGCTCGCATAATCGACCTTGAAGGAAAGCCCGAGATCGCGCGCGATCGCTTGCGCTCGCACCATCCAGCGCTCGCGGAAATCGGAGACGTCATCGGGGCTGCCGATGCAGACATATTCGCGCATCCGGAACGATTGCAGGCGGTCGAGATGGCGGGAGGGCTCGCGGCGGAAGCAATCGGCGGCGACGTCGAAGTGCAGGCCGCCGGACGGCAGCGGGCCGCGGCTCGCCGCGATCGGATAGACCGGATAGCAGGCGGCCGGCGACAGCACGAGGTCGGCGGGCGAAAGCGACGTGGTCCAGTCGCCGCCGGCGTCGAAGCGGCTGACCGCCGAGTGGATCTCGCGCTCGGTGCCATGCAGGCCGCAGACGCAGCCGAGCAGATTGGGAAAGCTCTTGAGATATCCGGATTTCTCAAGCTGGGCCCGGCTCATCACCGGCGGGAAGCGCACCACTTCGGTGTTGGCCTCGCGGTGCCGGGTGATCAGGGCAGCGAGCCGCTCCACCATGTCCTCGTAGAACGCGGTGCGGGCGTAGACGCCATCGGTGCCCATCTTGTGGAACAGCGCGTCGGCAAGATGATCGAGCGGATCGGCCAGCCGCGGCGCGAGCTCGGGCGAGTCGGTTCGGATAACAACGTTCATGTCTGGCCTCCCCATTGTTCTTTGGATTTTTGTTCTTTGGAATTTCTTGGTCTTGTCAGTCGCGCAGGCCCGTGGGCACACCACTCATCAGGCTGGCGGTTGCGATATTGGCGAGGATGCGCTCATTGTTGATCATCAGCGGCGCGGAAAGCACATCGCGCAGCAGGCGGCCGACGCTGAAGTCGCCGTCGTTGCGATATCCTGAAAGGCCGCAGGCGCGCATCGCGCTCATCACGGTCTCGACCGCTAGTTCTGAAGCTTCGACCTTCAACAGGTTGATCGACGACTGGAAATCGAGCGAGGCGAGCGCGCGGTCGTCATATTCGCGCGCGGCATAATTATCGAGGTTCGCCGTGATCATCGCGCGCAGCTTAGAAAGCGACATCTTGGCCGCGGTAAAATGTGCCGCGCCCGGCGGCATCTGGCCGCCGGCGCCGCGAGCGGCCTTGCGAATGAAGAGTTGCGCGCGCTCGACGGCGGAAGCCGCAATGCCGGCCCAGACCGACGACCAGCACAGATGGGCGACCGGCGTCATCGTCTGCGCGTGGATTTTTTCGTAAGGTTCGGGAAAAATCTGCTCGGCCGAGGCTCTTGCCTTCAGTTCGAAACCCGCGCTACATGTGCCGCGCATGCCGAGCGTTTCCCATTCCGTGCTGCGCTCGAGCGTGTAATTTTCGGTGGTGAAGGCCACCAGCACCTGGTCGGAGGCGGCGGCGTCATTGGCGCGGCGCGCGATGGTGACGATGCCGTCGGCCTGCGCGCCATAGGAGATCACTGTCGCATTGCGAAGCAGCGAAATTTCACTGTCGTCGCGCTCCACCGCAGCCGCACTGGAACGGACGTTGCCGCCGTTCTGGCCTTCTGTGGTGGAAGAGGCGAGCAGCAATTGCTCAGCTGCCACGCGCCGCATCAGCTTTTCATGAAAGACGCTGCCGGTGCCATGCCGGACCAGACAGGCGATCTTGGTCTGATGCATCGCGAAGATCATCGCGGTCGAAGAACAGGCGCGGCCGAGTGTGTAGCAGACATCGGTCACATCCGACATCGAGGCGCCGAAGCCGCCGAACTCGACCGGGATCTGCATGCCGAGCAGCTTCTGCTCGCGCGCCGCGTCGATCGCGGCCTTTGGGAAACGCGCCTTCAAGTCGACGTCCGCAGCTTCCGCTGCTGCCACGGTGGCGACAATCGCCGTCCGCTTCAGGAAAGGGGAGCTGCGGTCGAGCAGCAATCGTTCGCTGGTCTCATTCGCAAGTGTGTTGCGGAAGCTCGCTTCCTGGATGTTCATGGGTGAAACGGCTCCGCCCTTTTTGCCGATGTGTAACACCGCGCGAGCACTGCGCCAACATCAGATCGACCGCCCAACAGCTTGCGAGTGAAGCATAAGGGTAGGGATTTAATTCAAATGCGTCGATGAAATTCAGGGTAAACAGGTTTCGTTTCAGAATGGACGGTTAACTCATCGTTGTTAGATACCCCTGATTTTAAGCCATCGCATTAGCCTTAAGAGCGAAATGCATCGTCGCATCAAACCCTGATCACTGTCTTTAAAAGTCCACGGCGCTATAGCTGAACGAACGCCATTGGGAAGTTGAAGATGCACGGCTATGACATCGACATTCGGAATCGCATCCTTGTTCTCGTCAAGGCGATCCTTGAGCAGAACGCGATCGTCGCCGAAGTTCTTCCCGACGCCTCGCTGGTCGATATCGGGTTGACGTCGATGGACATGGTTAGCCTGATGCTTGGCGTCGAGGCCGAATTCGATTTCACCATCCCGCAGTCCGAGATCACCCCGGAGAATTTCCAGTCGGTCGCGACGCTGGAGCGGATGATCGTCAGCCAGCTCCAAGGTGTGCCGGCCGCCTGAAGCCATCGTCCCGGCAATGCCGGGTCGCGCCGATGCTGACAGTTTGTTTGCTCCACGTCGAACAAGTAGGATAGCTTACGCGCCATGCCGGAAAAGCTCCCGAATACGGACGATCCCGATGAGCGACGAGTCCTATAAATCCTGGCAGTGCCGGACCTGCGGCTACATCTATGACGAGATAAGAGGCGATCCTGACGAGGGCCTGGCCCCGGGCACCCGGTGGGCCGACATTCCGGACGACTGGATTTGTCCGGTATGCGGCACGGCCAAGGGCGACTTCGATATGGTCGAGCTGTAGACACAAAATCATGCACGCGTTCCATCCTGGTTGTTCGTTTGCGGCATGATCTACCCGCTTGCGCTATCAGCCGCCCTCATCAGGGCGCGCCGGCGGCTTGATCGAAGTGGTCATTCCGGGGTGATACAACGTATCGAACTATGATGTGCTATTGCACATCTGAGAATCTCGAGATTCCCCGATGCGCAATTGCGCATCTGAGGTCTGGTGCTAACGCGCCATCCCGGAATGACCGAGACGTCCCGTTCCAAATCCCCCATAAAGCTGGCATAGCTCTGAAAGCAAGCTATGGGTAATCCGTTGGTGTCGGGTTGCAGGCCGCCAACGGAGCGATGGAGCGGACATGACGAAAGCGGTGCTTGGTATTATCGGCGGTTCCGGCATTTACGACCTGCCGGGGCTGGAGAACGCGCGCGAGGAGATGATCGCGAGCCCCTGGGGGGTAGCTTCGGCACCGGTGCGACACGGCACCATCTCGGGCCTGCCGATCGTGTTTTTGCCGCGTCACGACAAGGGCCACCGGCTGTCGCCGTCCGACATCAATTACCGCGCCAATATCGATGCGCTGAAGCGCGCCGGCGTCACGGACCTGGTTTCCCTGTCGGCCTGCGGTTCGTTCAAGCAAGAATTGCCACCCGGCACCTTCGTGCTGGTCGACCAGTTCGTCGACCGCACCTACAAGCGCGAGAGCTCGTTCTTCGGCAGGGGCTGCGTCGCCCATGTGTCGATGGCGCATCCGGTATCGCCGCTTCTGCGCGGCCATCTTGCCGCCGCGGCCGAAGCCGAGGGCATCGCGGTCGCCCATGGCGGCACTTATGTCTGCATGGAAGGGCCGCAATTCTCGAGCTATGCCGAAAGCATGACCTACAAGATGTTAGGCTATTCCGTGATCGGCATGACCAACATGCCGGAAGCAAAGCTCGCCCGCGAGGCGGAGATCTGCTACGCGACCGCCGCGATGGTGACCGACTTCGATTGCTGGCATCCCGACCATGATGCGGTCACCGTTTCCGACATCATCCGGGTATTGACGTCGAACGCCGACAAGGCGAAGGGTCTGGTGGCGCGGCTCGCCAAGGATTTCCCGCGGGAACACGAGCCGTGCCCGATCGGCTCGGATCGCGCGCTCGATACCGCCCTGATCACCGCACCCGAGGCGCGCGATCCGGAACTATTGAAGAAGCTCGATGCGGTAGCGGGAAGGGTGCTGCTCGGCTAGACTTTGAAAGATTCGGGGAGTGCGCCATGAAGGTCGACGGCAAACACTTCCGCAGCATCTGGCTCGAGCCCGACGGCTGGACGGTCGCAGCGATCGACCAGCGCCGGCTGCCGCATCAATTCGTGGTCGTGCAGCTTGCAACCGTCGAGGCCGCGGCGGATGCGATCCGCTCGATGCTGGTGCGCGGCGCGCCCTTGATCGGTGCCACCGCGGCCTACGGCATGGCGCTGGCGATGCGCTCGCACGCGTCAGATGCCGCGATCGATCGCGCCTGCAAATTGCTGATCGCAACGAGGCCGACCGCGATCAATCTGAAATGGGCGTTGGACGAGATGCGCGCGGTGCTGCACGGGCTGCCGCCCTCGGTGCGCCCGGCCGCGGCCTATGCCCGCGCCGCCGACATCGCCGAGCAGGATATCGAGATCAACCGCGGTATCGCCTACAACGGCCTTGCCCTGATCGAGGCGATCGCCGCGAAAAAGCCGGCGGGTGAGCCGGTCAATGTGCTGACCCATTGCAATGCCGGCTGGCTCGCGACCGTCGATTGGGGCACGGCGACGGCGCCGATCTATTTGGCGCATGATCGCGGCCACAGGATCCATGTTTGGGTCGATGAGACCAGGCCGCGCAACCAAGGCGCTTCGCTGACGGCGTGGGAGCTTGGCCACCACGGCGTGCCGCATACCGTCATCGCGGACAATACCGGCGGCCATCTGATGCAGCACGGCATGGTCGATCTCGTCATCGTCGGCACCGACCGGGTCGCCGCCAATGGCGACGTCTGCAACAAGATCGGCACTTATCTGAAGGCGCTCGCGGCGCATGACAATGGCGTGCCGTTCTATGTCGCGCTGCCCTCTCCAACCATCGATTTCAGCGTCACGGATGCCATTAGCCAGATTCCGATCGAGCAGCGCGGGCCTGAGGAAGTCACCGACATCACCGGCCGCACCGCGGACGGCAAGATCGAGACGGTGCGGATCGTGCCCGAGGGATCGCCGGTGGCGAATTACGCCTTCGATGTCACGCCGGCGCGGCTCGTCACCGGGCTGATCACCGAGCGCGGTGTGCTCGGTGCCAGCAGCGATGCCCTGTCCGCTGCATTTCCGGAACGCATCGTGGCGGCCGCGGAATAGGAAGGGCCAGATTGAGAGCTGAAATCAGTCCTTCGTCGGCGCGAGCTTTGCGCCCGTCTGCAGCGCAAAGGCGCCGCTGCCTGAAAGCATCAGCGCGGCCTGGGCCATCAACCAGAACAGCGGGTATTCCCAGCCGCCGCCGGCGTTGGAGTAGAGCCAGCCGACCGGCCATTTGATCCAGACCACCACCGCCAGGAAGATCAGGAGCAGCGCCGTCCATTGCCGGGTGTACCAGCCGAGCAGGATCGCGCAGCCGCCGACCAGCTCGAGGCTGAACGTTGGCCATGCGAGCAGCGGCGTGATGCCGTTCTTCGCCAGCAGCGCCTCATGGGTATACATGCCGCGGTAGGTTTTCAGGAAGGCGTGGACGATCCAGTCGATCCCGACCGCGACCCGCAAAAGGAAGATGCCGTATGGGGCATAGGCGGCATCCACGGTGGCATTGCCTAGGAATGCGGTGAACCCGTTGGTCGTACTTGTGCTGTCACCTCTCGCTTGGTCGATACTCACTTGTTCCCCCCGAGTTCAAGTTTGCCCAAAGTTCGTGCCGCCTTGGTTTGAGATCGTACCATAGATGCTGCAGACCGGCTCCGCGCCGCAAGCCACTGGTCCGAGTGAAATCCGCCCTCTACAATCGCCGTCATAAAAACCAATAAACGAGATCAGGGAGGTGGCCATGCCGCGCCGTTCGATGGTTACGAGCGCCTGTTTCCTTTTGTTCGCCGCGTGGCTGGCGGGCCCGGTCGACGTTGCAGCGCAAACCGCTGCATCGGCGCTGTCAGGCCAGGTTTTGGCCGGACAGGTGCCGCTCGAGGGCGTTCTGGTCAGCGCCAAAAAGGCCGGATCGACCGTTACCGTCACGGTCGTGAGCGACAAGGACGGCCGCTACAGCTTCCCGGCAACCAGGCTGGAGCCGGGCCAGTATGCGCTGCGCATCCGGGCGATCGGCTACGCGCTGGACGATACGGGTCCGGTCACGGTCGCACCTGACAAGACCGCGACCGCGGACCTTGCGCTGCACAAAACCGAAAATATCGCTTCGCAGCTGACCAACGCCGAGTGGCTCGCCAGCATGCCCGGCACCGACGCGCAGAAGGGCAATCTGCTCAATTGCGTCGGCTGCCACACGCTGGAACGGCCGGTGAGCTCGAAATACTCTGCCGACGATTTCGTGACGATCATCCTGCCGCGCATGCAGCGCTATGTGAACCAGAGCATTCCGCAACACCCGCAACTGCGCCGTGCCGAGCGTTTGATGGAAGAACGCGGCGATCAGCGCGTTCAGGTCTACCGCGCCGCCGCCGAGTATCTCGCCAGCGTCAACTTAAGCTCGCGTTCGCAATGGAATTTCGAGTTCAAGACCTTGCCGCGCCCGACCGGTGCTGCCACCCGCGTCATCTATACCGAGTACGATCTGCCGCGCGAAACCATCTCGCCACATGACGTGATTGTCGATAGCAGTGGGACGGTCTGGTATTCGAGCTTCGGCGAGCAGAATCTCGGCAGGCTCGATCCCGGGACCGGCAAGGTCACCGAATTTCCGATCCAAGAGCACAAGCCGGATTTCCCGACCGGCCTGCTTGGCTTGCGCAGCGACCGCGAGGGCAATCTGTGGCTCGGCAACATGTACCAGGCCACCATCGTGAAATTCGACCGCAAGAGCGAGACCTTCAAGTATTGGCCGCTGCAGGGCGATGAGAACATCGACGCGGCACAGGTCAACATGGTCAGCCCGCAAAGCTCCGACGTCGACGGCAAGGTCTGGACCCAGAACAACGGCTTTGCCGGCGTTCACCGGCTCGACATCGCGACCGGCAAGTTAGAGACCTGGGAGCCGTTC
>Ga0210384_10004088_pt1 | contig 16450 bp, 16 predicted proteins | sample IncBWH2MmetaG_FD_160574 | JGI IMG/M metagenome (GOLD analysis project Ga0210384, IMG submission 160574) | Forest soil microbial communities from Barre Woods Harvard Forest LTER site, Petersham, Massachusetts, United States - Inc-BW-H-2-M | ecosystem: Environmental > Terrestrial > Soil >...
GGAATCGTCCAGTGCTCGCCCAGCACTGCGCTGACTGCCAACCCCATGAGGCCCGCGGTCAGCATTTCCGCGCCGAATCCGGTCGGGCCATGAGGAATGTCCACGCGCCGGGAAAGCACCGTGCCCAACGACCACGATGCCGTCGCAAATAGTATGAGCAGCGTGCCAAGCATGCTGGCCTGCAGGTCGCGCCCCATCAGCATAATGGCGGCACCGGCGGCGCCGAGCGCAATGGCGATCCATTCGGTGCGTCGCGGCCATTCGCCGAAGGCGCCGGACCAGAGCGCAGTCGCCAGCGGCATGATGCTGATGAGCGCCACGGTTGCACCGGAGCTCACCCAATGTTCCGCGACCGACACGCCGCCGTTGCCGACCACGAGAAGCAGAAACCCCACCAAGGCTGCCCCGCGCCATTGCTTCGCCGTGGGCATGGGCTGGCCGCGCAGTACTTGCCAGCCGAGCAGCACCACACCGGCGGCGGCAAAGCGAGTTCCCACCAGAAAAAATGGCGCGATGCCCTCTATCGCCACCTTGATCGCGAAATAGGTCGTGCCCCACACAATGTAGACGATCAGCAGGCATGCGCCGATCAACCAAGCGGATGGCTTTGCGACAGAAAGCTTGGGGATGAGTGGCATACGGGGCTTCGAGCGGTACAAAAACAGGCGGCTGCTCAATGGTACCGGTCCTTGGGCAACCACGCTTTAGGTTATCTAAACGCTGTCTAAGATTTGCTAATGCGCGGGTGCGCGCCGCCGGACCTCGAGCTCGCGCAGATCCCTGCCGCGAGTCTCGCGGCCAAAGGTCCAAATCAACAGCATCGACAGCGCCGCCGGCAATGCGACCACGGCGGCGGCAAGACCCAGCGCAGGGACGAGCGCCAGTGCGCTCATTCCCTGCGCAATCAGCCCGCCGATCTTGCTCCAGCCGGCGACCCATCCCGTCGCGCGGCCGCGGATTCCGACCGGATAGCTCTCGGCCGCATACGGCAGCAGGGTCGAGATGACGCCGCTTGATCCAACAATGAGGAGCGATAAGGAAACGATTGGGTTGGATAGCAGCGGAAAAGTCCCCATACTGCGCAACATCAGGGCCAGTAAGCCCAGCGTCGTGATGGCGATGGCCGCCAGCACAGTCCACTTGGTGCTCCACGCGCTGTAGAGATAGGCCGCAACAACGACCGTCGGCGCCGCTATCAACGCGGACTTGGAATGATCGTGCTCGCCACGCCGACGCTGCGCCCTTCCGCCACCAGGGCGCTGGGCAGCCACAGAAGGACGCCGAAATTCACGAAACCCCACGCGAGCGCCGCCAGCGTGAGGGCAATGCTGGCTCCGAGGAAACCTCGAATGGCAAATACCGGAACGTGAGAATGATCGGCGGCCGGCACTACGGTGCGTATTGCGCTCGTGATGCCGAATCGCGCCAACGTGGCGCGCGCTTCGCCAATCCGACCCATATATTGCAGGAAGCGTGCGGACTCGGGGATCAACGGACTCAGGGCGATCAGCAAAAGACCGGTTGGTAGATTGAGAAACCACATGATTCGCCAACCGAAAAAAGGCTGCAGCAGCGCCGATAGTTGACTCGCCGCGAAATAGCCGCCGATGGTGCCCAGGCCGCCGATGAGCACCAGGCACCAGCCGCGGTGCTTGGTCGGCATGATCTCAACCAGCAGTGCGTACGCGACCGGCAGCATCCCGCCCGCCGCCGCGCCCATGAGAAAACACATGCCGATATTCCACCAGAGTGAGGGCATCGCACCGCAGATGGAGGTTCCCACAAACATCACGGACGAGAGCAGAATCGAGGCGCGTCGGCCGAAGAGGTCGGCGAGCGTTCCCCATACGAACGATCCCACGGCGGTGCCGATGAGCGCAGAGAATGGCAGCAGCGCAACCGTGGCGCGATCAATTCCGTATTCCGTGCGCATTCCCGGTGTCACGAATCCGAGGCTTGCCGGCTTCATGACATCGATGACCAGAGCGACCGCCAGCACCGCCATCAGTCTCCAATGGGAGTGGGTCAAGGCAGCGTCTTCGGGCGGCGCGAGAAATTCATCGGCGGCGCGTGCGGCGGAGTTCTTGGGCAGCAGGCCATAGGCGGTCGCCGCGATCCCGCCGACGATGAGCCCCATGCCGAGCAGCATGCCCGCATCCATCGGCATGCCGGCGAGAATGAAGCCGGAGTGGCGCGCCATCCAAAACATCGGCAGATGCAATACCACGCCGATGCTGACGACCGCCGAGCCTATCCAGAATGCGAGCGTGCTGCGCCGATCGGCGAACAAGAACACACCGGGGCTCATGGTCCCACGCTCTGCGCTTTATTCATTCTCTCCATACTGCCAGAACGGCGCCATCAGGCAGCGGTAATTTTGCACCCAATGAGCCGGTCTTCTTGGCATGACAAACCCACTTGCCATATGCGTGGCGATGACCGTAGCAAGCTTAAGCGCCGGCATCGCCATGGCTGAGCCTAGGCCGGCCGTGCTGGAGTTGTATACTTCGGAGGGCTGCAGCTCCTGTCCGCCGGCCGAGGCCTTCATCGCGGAACTTGCGCAGCGGCCCGACGTGCTGCCGCTGTCATTTCATGTCGACTATTGGAACGACCAAGGCTGGCGCGACATATTCACGTTTGCCGATGCCACTCATCGGCAGCATGTCTACGCCAGCAGCTTGCGCGAGTCCTCTGTCTATACGCCGCAAGCGATCATCGACGGCCAGAAAGCCTTTGTGGGTTCCGATCGACGCTCGATTCTGTCGGCGCTGACCGGGGCGCGCGACGGGGTCGCGACCCGCATCACCCGGAACGGCAGCCGGCTCAATGTCTCGCTGGGCGAGCAGCCCGGGGCCAAATCTGCTGACGTATTGCTGATTGGCTACTTGCGCGAGGCGACGTCGCACATCGGACGCGGCGAGAATTCCGGTCGGACGCTGCAAGAGTTCAACATTGTCCGGTCCCTCATGCGCTTGGGAACGTTCACCGGCTCCGCGCGCGACTTCAGCGTCCCCATCAGTTCGCTGCCTCACGATGCGACGAACGTGGCAGTGGTGCTTCAGACCCTTGGCCAGGGCGTGATCACGGGCGCGGCTTCGCTGCCTTTGACGGCACCGCCGACGGGGACTATAAAAGCCTCATGGGCAAAATGATCGACTTCAGGCGGCCTGACGGCCAAAGCGTCCGGGGCTATCTCGCCGAACCGGTGCGTGCCAATGCGCCAGGGATCGTTGTGATCCAGGAGTGGTGGGGTCTTAACGATCAGATCAAAGGCGTCGCCGACAAGCTCGCCGCGGCGGGCTACCGCGCATTGGTACCGGATTTGTATCGGGGCAAGGTTGCCTTGGAAGCTCACGAAGCCGAGCACCTGATGAAGAATCTCGATTTCGGCGATGCTGCCGGCCAGGACGTGGGCGGTGCCGTCAAATATCTCAAGGCGTCGGGAAGCCCGAAGGTGGCGGTAACGGGCTTTTGCATGGGCGGCGCGCTGGCGCTGCTGTCAGCCGTGAATCTCCCTGAACTCGATGCGGCGGTTGTGTGGTACGGCGTCCCTCCCCTCGAGTACGTGGATGCATCCAAGATAAAAATTCCCTTGTTGGCGCACTGGGGCATCCATGACACGGTGTTTCCGATCGCAACAGTGGATGAACTCGAGAAGAAGCTGCGCGAGGCCGGGGTCCAATTCGAATTCCATCGCTACATTACGAAACACGCCTTCGCGAATGAGACCGCGGACTCAAAGAATCTGCCCTACCTGAAGTACGACGCCAACGCCGCTGAACTGGCCTGGCGCCGTACCATGGATTTTCTCTCGAAACACTTACACTAGAACGTCGGGCAGCGCTTGATCACGGGCGCTGCTCCGCTGCCTTGGGCGGCGCCGTCATCGCGGTCTCAGTCGAGCGCTCAGCCTGCGCTGTGTCGAACTGCTCCTTGCAGGCCTTGAATGCAGCGCGGTATGTCTCCGAATTATTCGCCTTCAATCGCTTCATCATGCAATGCGCCATTTCTCTCGGCGTGGCGTGGAAATTACTGGAATCGCCGGCAATGGCCGGCGCCGAAATCGCGAGAGAAACTGCGACTGCCATCGAGGAGTGTCGTCGGTTCATGCAGCACCTCCGATGCGCGCCAGGTCAAAACCCCAGCGCGGGTCCTACGGCGGATTGACGCGACGGATCGACGCTACGGGCGTCGACCGGTCTCCTCTTGTCGCTCTTCTTCCTTGGCCTTTTCGTTCTTATAATTTTCCTTCAAGGTTTCTTTCGCATCACCGAATTTTGCCTGCGCCTTGCCGGCGACCTGATTCGCCAGGCCCTTGGCTTGCTCCGACAGACTGCCGACGGCTTTGCCGGCCACTTCTTGCGCTTTGCCCACCGCCTCCTTGGCGCGGCCTTTGACTTGATCCTTGTTGATACCCATGATTTGTCCCCCTCGTGTGTTTATAACTAGAGACAAAGGATGGCACGCGAAGCAGAGGCCACGACGTAGGAGATCAGGCCAAATGAGTGTCGGAATGGCCACCGACCGTTTGAGGAACAGCGGTTTACGCCGGGACCCCTGTCCCCAGATCGCGACAGCCGCGCGCCGCAGCGGGCAATTTCGAGGGGCGGCACGCCGTGGTACGCTCACCGCTTGCGAATCAGCCTGAGGCTCAATTGAAAGCACTCCTCGTTGTCTTGTTGGTCTGCGTCTCCGGCTGCAGCTGGTTTCACCGGAGGGCACTACCCGAGCCGACCGAACTGATTGTCACCGGCGCGCCGGTGGGTTCGATTGTGTTCGTCGATGGCGTGCAATTCGGCCAAGCGAAGGAAGTCCTCAACCGGCCTCAAAAGCTCGAGGTCGCAGCCGGCACGCATATCATCGAAGTGAGAATGGGCGACACCGTCGCCTATCGAGAAAACACCTACGTGGCGCAAGGCGACAAGCACGTCATCGCCGTTTTGTCGGGCCGGAACTAGTCCGCCTTGGTCGATTTCCTCTTTGGCACAAAGACCTTTGCCGTCCTTGCTTCCGGCGCCTGCGTCAACCGCAGCGCCTTTTCGGCTCGCGCGAGGATGCGTGGATCGCCCAGCTTCGATGCAATCGCCGCAAAGTCCCGGGTCGCACCATGCCACTTGAGCGAGCCGACATCCGAAAACAGCGGCGCGTCAATTCGCAACGTGGCCAACCGCTTGAACAACAGTGCCAGTGATTTTCGTTCGCCAAGGATTTCCGGCGGAAAATCTTCGAGACCTCCGAATCGCTCGATCAGGCTCGCCGCGCCCTTTGGCCCAATGCCGGAGATGCCGGGATACCCATCCGACGTATCGCCGACGAGCGCAAGATAGTCGGGAATCCTCTCCGGGGCGACGCCGAATTTCGCGTGAACACCCTTCGCATCGCGAATGGCGTTGCCTTTTCTATCGACCTGGACAACGCGATCGGCACGAACGCACTGGGCAAGATCCTTATCCGGCGTCCAGATGCAAACCTTTTGGACCCGGGGATCCTTTGACGCCAGCGCTGCCGCCGAAGCCAGCGCGTCATCCGCCTCGAGTTCAACCATCGCCCAGACGGTCACGCCCATGCCGATCAATGCTTCCTCGAGCGGCTCAAACTGCGCGCGCAGTGCAGGCTCAATGCCTTCACCCGTCTTGTACCCTTCCCACAGGTCGTTGCGGAAGGATTCAATCACATGATCGGTCGCGACACCGAGGTAGTCGGCGCCTCCCTCGATCATCTCCAGGACCCCGTTGAGCACGCCGGCCACCGCCCCCAGCGGCCTGTCTCCCTTGGTGAAGCGACGCAAGCCGTAGAAGTGTCGGAAGAGTTCGTACGTGCCATCGATGAGATGAACGATCATGTGATTCCGCTCACTGCGGGACAGAAGCCAATATGCTGAGCACCGCCTGCGACACCTGCTCGTCGATTTCCGCCGCATTTTGCGAATGAACCGGATAGCCGATCTGCGCTTGCATGTGGCCGTCGACGATATGCATTTGTACCTGCGGCTGCGTCGCGCTGCCTCCCGTCGATACCGACATTTCTCGGATCTCACGGCTCTGACGCTCGATCTCGCTGCGATATTTTTCGGTAACCGCTGTCACTGCCACCAATAGCCGGCCCTTCAATGCGGCATAGTCGCTGACCGCCGGCAACGGCAGCGAGATTTCATGCCAGGACAGATTGACACCCGGGATCTGTTTGAACAGGCCTCCGGTTGCCTGGAACACAATCAGATTGGGAAAAGCCACCACGCGGCCCGTCGGCCCCAAAGGCCCTTGATCGTGAAATTCCATGAGATGCATGCGCACCAGTCCCAAATCCAGCACCTCGCCGACGACATTGCCGATTTGCACCCGATCTCCGACGCGTATGCCGTATTTGCCGATGAGAAAAAAATAACCGACGATCGAAACGAGGACGCTCTGCATGGCGACCGCCACGCCGGCGGTGATGAGTCCCGCGAAGGTCGCGAAACTGCTGATTTCCGTGACGAAGCTCAGTCCAACGATGGCGACGATGACGACCCACATCAAAATTGTCCGCACCAACAGCAACTGGTAGCGGCGCCGCGGTTCGCGCACATAACGCACCACGGCGCGACGCCAGACTTCCGCGACGACCAAGACCGCCGCCAACAACCCCAGCACGATGCCGAGACGCACCGCCAACACTTTCCACGCGTCGAAGTACTGACCGCGCGTCGTGGCGCGCCAGCTGTCAAGATTGTGGCGGTACTGCTGCAGCAGCACCGCCTCTTTGCTCAAGGGCAGCAGGATCGACGAGGTTTGCTTGAAGAGCCACGCCAAGGTGTCGAATTGGCCGCGAAGTTGCTGCAAGGCGACTCCGTTGGCGCTGTCCGCCGCCGACGCCAGCGCTTCGCTGGTGGCGGAGTAGGATTGCAGGCGCGTGCGCGGCGCCTCGCTGTATTTGCGAAACAGGGCCTCCAAATCCTTGGATCGCGAGTCGATGACCTCGATCGCTTTGATTTTATTTCTGAGATCAAAGACGTTTTTCGCCAGGTCCCAGATTCCGTCGCGAACTTTTGACTTGTCGGCGCTTTGACTCAAGGGTACGGGCGTTGCGGCCGAACTCGCAGCGGCCGGCGTGGCGGTCGACGCAGTCGGCGCCGGCGCGCCGCCCGCCATGGGGGTGCTTGCGGCAATCGCGTCGATATGAGCTTTGAGCGCTTCAGCGTCGGCACTCTTTGGATCGCGTTGAATGATGAACTCACCCATGGTGTCCAAAAGATTCGCGCGCGCGGCATTCATCGCGAGCTCGCCCTGCAGTTCCGAAAGCTTGTCCCCCAACCCCTTGCTATCCCGCCCCCCGGCGGAGAGCTTCTGTCGGTCCTCTGCGATTTCTTGTTGAATCGATTGACGCTGCGATTCCAACTGCGCGCGCTGTTGATTGAAGGCTGCCAGTGCGGACTTGTCGGCATTCGACTGCGCGGCGTTCGCCTCGCTGCTCAACAATTCCGCGTCCGCTCGGGCTAGTTCAATCGCCAGTTCCACGACTTTGTCCGCGATCTGGCGGTTGGCGTACAGGATCAACACGTCGCTCGGCTGACTGACATTTTGTTGCAGCATCCCAAGCGTTCGATACCACTCGCTGGTTTGGTCCAGAATCTCAACGACCTCGCTCGCTGTCAGGACAGAAACTTGCGTCGCGGCAACACTTGGGTGCGCGGCGACACTCGGGGGCGCGGCAACAGCCGGTGGCGCGGGAACACCCGGTGGCGCAGCGGGGGTGCTGACGGGTCCTGCGGCGGCAAGGGCGCCGGTACAGACGATGAGCGCTGGGAGGATTCGACGGAGCATGGGGAATGCTAGCGCAAAATTGATCGCGCCATCACGTCAATGCCGATAGGTCAGTCAATGCCGATAGGTCAGTCAATGTCCCGTATGCCAGTCAACGCCGGTAGGACAGATCGATTCCCACCGTTAGCGGCTGGTTGGTGATGATGCGATTGAACGACGCGCTGGGGAGCGTCTCCTGCCACAGGCTCTCGAGCTGCGCCTGCTTGTTAGTCACGTTGTTAATGAACAGGGCGGCGCTCCAACCCGAACTGGATTGCACGCCGGCGCGAATATTCGACAGGGTGTAGGACGGGAGTTGGATGTAGGTGCCGTTCAATGAGAAGCCGTAGGGAAACGCGATGGAGTAACGCGGACCCACATAGGAGCTCTCGATCCGGGCGACGAAGCTGTACTGCGAATTCAGTTCCTTCGTGTAGGTGAGTTTCAAGTCGCCGGTCAGCGGTGCGACATCGGAGAGCTTATGCGTCGGCATGATTTGCCAGTGAGGACCTGGATCTACCCACGCGTTTACGTAGCCGGCGGAGGCACCCAGCGCGAACCCGTCACCCAACACGGCGCGGGTTTCGACCTCGGCGCCGTAGATCCGGGCCTTGTTGCCATTGATATTGACCGGCCAGTCCCCCGGCACCGACTCGAGCTGGATGTTGTTCCAATTCTCGTAGTACAGGCTGGTGTTCACCGTCAGCCGGCGATCGAAAAACCGCGCCTTCTCGCCGACTTCATAACTCCACACCGAGTCCGGTTGGTAGGTTGACGGCCATTTGTTTCCCGAATAATTGTAGGGCGCGAATACGGCGCTCCAATAGGGTCCCGTCGTCGGATATTGAGCATTGCCGCCGCCGGGCCTGAAACCCTTGGCGATGGTCGCGTACGCCATCAGGTCCGGGTCGACGGTGTACGCAAGGTTGACCTTCGGATTCAAACCGTCTTGCGATTGCTTGATGAGACCGGAGTTCGACGGTGTCGCCTCCCCCAGTGCCGACCCCCAGCCGCTGATGATCGAGGAAAACCGGTAGTCGTAACTGTAGTAGCGCATGCCGGCCGTGACTTTCAGTTGACCGGTAAGCGCATAAGTCGCCTCACCGAATATGGCGTATTGCGAGAGTCTCGTCGGCGAATTCGCATCGAACCATTCGGTCGTGGTCGCCGGCGCGAAGGTGCCGAGATCCATGTACGCGGGAGGGTTCGCGCTGACGCCGGCGTAGTTCCACGCGGACGAAAAGTTATTGTAGAAGGCGCCGCCGACCCACGCGAGCGCGCCGTTGCCCTTCGAGGCGAACCGCAATTCCTCACTGAATTGCCGTGAAGGATCATCTTCCCGCCCAAACACTGCACCGCTGCCGCCTGGTCCGTAATAGCCGGGATTCGGCAGACCGTTATTCGAGGCGAACGTCGTGCCGGTATTCGGATTGTTGAAATTCTCGCTGCCATCCTGGATCTGCGTCGATCGACGCGTCCATTGCGCCGTACTCGAGGTGACGTCGAAGGCGCGGAAATCATAGGTAGAATTGATGCTGAAAATAGCGATTCGATCCGATTGAGGTTCCGCGATATCGAACGGTTGGTAGCGCTTTTCGGTACCCGGCGTGCTGTCAAACGCGCTGATGCCGTCCTGTCTGCTGGTCTGGTAGAAGATGGATGGCGTGATCGTCAATTGATCGTTCGGCTTCCAAAGCAGGGTCGCGCGGACACCGTAGAGCTGCTGCGCATTCGAACCGGGATATTGCTTTTCAATCGGCGCCGCCTGCACGTCGCCGCGCGTGGCGCCGCTCAGACTCACCAGCGGGAAGGGATTGGCGACAATGCGCGCGATCCAGCCACTGGTGGAGTTCTCCGTCAGCACCACGCGCAATGCCAGGGTGTCTCGCACCAGGGGCAGATTCACCATCAGACTGTTGTTGTGATTGAATCCGCCTCCCTCGGTGCCGGTGAGGATGCTTTCCGCGCTGGCATGAAACTCGGTCGGATCAGGCTGATTGGTGATCAGTCTGACCGTGCCGCCCATGGATCCTGAGCCGTACAGCGTGCCCTGCGGTCCGCGCAGCACCTCGACGCGGTTCAGATCGTACAGCGCGGGATCGATGACCACCTTGCCGTTCTGCGCGCCGGCGGGCGCCGTCAAGGGAACATCATCGAGATAGAAACCGACGGTCGGCGAGTTACCGCCGCTCGAGGTCATGCCGCGCAACTCGACTTCGGTCTGTCCCGGCCCTTCGCTCTTCAGCGAAACGCCGGGCGTCGACTGCGCCAACGCGGTGAAATCGGTGATGCCGCGATCGCGCAACTCATCGCCGCTGACCGCCGTGATGCTGATGGGCGTAGTCTGAACCGTCGAGGTCCGCTTTTGCGCCGTGACCGTAATCTCAACCAGTGTGCCCGCGCCGTCCTCCGCTGCGCCATCGGCATACGAGCGCGAGAGTGGGCAGCCGAGAATCAAGATGCATGCGGAGATACAAACGGGTCGAGGCGCGCGAGTATTCATGACATCCCTTTGTTACTTCGCGCAAAACTAGCATCGGCGATATTAAGGCCCCGTAAAATTGCGGCATGCGATTGGTGTGGTGTCGTATAGGCCGGACGATTTTGCCCGCGTCACGCACCACTTTGATTCTTCCTTGCTTCTTTCGCGCACCATTTCTGAGCGCTAGAATCTAGCGCTCTGCATTGACGGAGAGAGCGATGCTTGAAATGAGACCCAATTGCGAATGCTGTGATAAGGACCTGCCGCCGGGATCGGCAGACGCGCGAATCTGTTCGTTTGAATGTACGTTCTGCGTGACGTGCGCGGAGGGGACACTGCGGGGCAGTTGTCCAAATTGCGGCGGCGAGTTGGCCGCACGACCGCTTCGCGCCGACAAGCTGCTCTCGCGATATCCGGCCTCCACGCAGCGCATCCATTCCGAGGCGAGCGGGTGCATCCGTCAGGCATAGCCACCTAAGGTGCTTGAGATTCCTCGCCGGCGGGCGCGCCATCGCTGCGTCGCGCGCCCCATTATGTCGTGCGTCAATTTCGCATGAAGTGTGACGGAATTCGTGATGGCGCGATGCCGCCGACGACTTTGCGCCGGGACTGGGATCCACGCCCAAGTTCCTCACCCCCTCACTTCGCTACGGTAGCCACATCGTCTCAACGAGTGACTATGCGAGCATATGTCAACTTGCCGTTTACTGAGGCTTTGCGTGATTTTGTTCGGGTTGGTTGCGTCGAGCGCCGCACCCGCGGCGCCCGCCATTCGCGCCGATACCATTCTCATCGTCAAACATGAACACAAACTCTATTTGCTGCGCGATAACTCGCCGCTGCGCAGCTATCGCATCGCGTTGGGCTTGAGTCCCACCGGCGCCAAAGAGCGCGAATGGGACTTTCGCACGCCGGAAGGCAGCTACATCATCGATTTTCGCCAGGCGCACAGCCATTATTTCAAGGCGCTGCACATTTCCTACCCGAGCGCCGCGGATCGGAAGCGATCCGCCGCGCAACACCTGCGCCTTGGCGGGGACATTTTCATCCATGGCGAACCGAATCTGCCGACCAAGCCGGACGAGTATTACAAGACGCGCGATTGGACCAACGGATGCATCGCGCTGTCCGATGAGGATTTGCAAGACGTCTGGGACCTCACCGCCGGCCAGACGCGGGTTGAGATCGTTCCGTAAGAACGAATCTGCGTCTGGCCGGTTGCGGTAAGGCGTCAGCGGTAGGGCGTCAGCCGTGCGTTCCCGGTATCGGCAGGACTTCCATGATCTCCACCGAGTCGCCGGGGAAAATGCTGAAATGCGGGTGCTTCTCGAACAGCTTTGCCGCCGCGTCGTGGGAGTCGGCCTTGACGACCACGTAGCCTGACAGATTGTTCTTGGTGTCCGATACGCCCTGTGCGGATACTCGTTTGGTTTTGCCCAACGGCCCTCCGGTCTCGACAATCACCGACTGATGCTTCTGCATCCAGTCTCCCCACGCCTTCATGCCCGTCGCCTCGACCTTCTTGCGCTTGCTCTCTTCCATTGCCATAAATTCCGCGAATTTCGGTGAAGACTGCGTACCGAGAAAGATCGCCATGAAATTCTTCATCATTTCCTCCAGTTCATTCAAATTGCAGATGCCGTTGAGTGTGCGATTGATACTGTCAGACCGCCGATGCCAGGGCCTCTCGCTCCACGGGCCAGGGCTGCGCCCAGGCGGGAATGCGCATCAGACCGTCGAGCCAACGAACGATGTTCGGATAGGCATCGAAAGGCATTTCCGACTCGCGCCAATAGGCCGCCATCGAGGCCGTCTGGAAGTCGGCAATGGTCAGCCGGCCGCACGCCATGTAATTGCGGCCCGCCAGATGAGCCTCCAACACCGCGGCATACTTGTGCAAATCGGGCAGCTTGGATTTCAACTCCTCGCGATCCGGCGGCCCGAGCTTGAACGTCGATTTGACCACGTGTTCGAAGTAGAACGGCCCGACGGCCGGCGCCCAGTGACAGTCGTTCCACGACAGCCAGCGCAGCACGTCGACTTGTTCGGCGGCATTTCGCGCCGGCCACATGTCGGATCCTGCCTTGTTGCAAAGATAGGTCATGATGGCAGAGGACTCCCACAGGACCTGCTCCCCATCCACCAGCACCGGCGCTTTCTTATTCGGATTGAGCGCGGCGAAGTCCGGCGCTTTCAGTCCGCCGGCCATCAGATCGACTTCGATGAAATCCGCCTCGATGCCGAGATGTTTCGCGAGCGCCAAGACCCGTCGGGGCGCCTGCGCCTTGATCCAATAGATTTTCATTTCATAACTCCAAGGAATTTGCCGAAATTTTATGGATGAGCCGCGCAGCCGCAATCCGCGGCATGATAGCGGCCTGTGCCCTCGACCATGCCGCCTCGGCCATACATGTTGTGCGGCCGGACCCAATCGGGGAGCGCGCGATGAGGACCGTTTTCGGCCCGGCCCTTGGGGGTAACGTCGAGATAGGCGTAGATGCCCAAGAATTGCTCGCCGCCCCGGGCATACGCCGAGTAGGTGTGATAAACCTGGCCGTCATCGTCTTTGACAAAAACACTGTCGCCCGAAAGGTCGATCATGGCCGGATGCACGTCCACCTCTTGATAATTGTAGTAGCCGCGGCCCTGCGCGATTTCGGCATCCGAAAACGACACGTTGAAATCAAAGTTGAAATCACTGCGGTACGACGACACCCAGGTGAAGTCCCAGCCCATTCTGCGCTTCAGCCGCTCGATCTCTTCGATCGGTGCGCGGGCCACCACCGCGTAGGTGAGATCGTGGTTCTCGAGATGCACGCGGATCCCATCAAGATGATCAACTTCCAGTGAGCAGCCTACGCACGGGCGAGATCCCTGACCGGGGCCCATCATAAAATGTTTGATGAACAGCTGGCTCCGCCCCTCGAACAGCTGCGCCAGGGTCACGGGGCCATTCGGCCCGTCAAACACGTAGTCTTTCTCGACCCGTACCCACGGCAGCGCGCGGCGCGCGGCCGCCAGAGTGTCCTTCATCGCCGTCAGTTCCTTTTCTCTCGCGAGCAGCGCCATGCGCGCCGCACGCCATTCTTCTTTCGACACAATGCGCGGCGCCTGCCGCGGTGAGGGATAGGCACTCATCTTAGACTCCTCTTGCCCGGTGCGATCGTAGATTGCGGAGCAACCACTCCTTCAGCGAGTGCCAGCGCGCGACGAACAATCGGGTCAGGTCGACCCCCAGGGTCGCAACGGCGGTTGCGGTGGTGGTCGCGGCCGCGGCGGTCAGGACGGCGGATGTTGGGCAAAGCGGGTACATCGGAGGTCTCCAATCCAGTTGCTTATAGGTAAGACGGACGGGGACACGCCATTTCGACAGGCGTGGGGGAATATTTGCGCGATTACCGCGTGAGTCATTGACCCGGCGGGCGGATATATATTAGATACAATAAGACGAAGGGCGCTCAAATCGTGCACCTTCCGGATGCCGCGCAGGGCAGATGCGCGCCGTTCCCGACCATAAGGTTAATCTAGCCACCGAGAACAAGAGTGGACGCGCCCCAATACCGCGCCTTTATCAGCTACAGCCACCAGGATTCGGCTTGGGCCTCCTGGCTGCACAGCTCGCTCGAAAAATACCGGCCGCCGAAGACATTGATCGGCACGTCGACCGACCGGGGTGAGGTACCGAAGCGGCTGTCACCGATTTTCAAAGACCGCGACGAACTGCCCAGCGCCACGGACCTCGGTTCTCTGATCAATGCGGCGCTGGCTGGATCGGCCGCCCAGATCGTCATCTGCTCGCCGCAAGCCGCGAAGTCAAAGTGGGTCAATGAAGAGATCCTCGCCTTCAAGCGGCTGGGGCGCGAGGACCGGATCCTCTGCATCATCGTCGGCGGCGAACCGAATGCCACCGACGTGCCGGGGCGCGAGGCGGACGAGTGTTTTCCCCCGGCCCTGCGCTTTCGTTTAGGGAACGATGGCAAGCTAAGCACCGCCCGCACCGAACCCATCGCGGCCGATGCGCGTCCGGGCAAGGACGGCAAGAACAACGCCAAGCTCAAGCTGATTTCCGGCTTGCTCGGGGTTGGATACGACACCTTGAGGCGCCGCGAGCAACAACGCCGCAATCAGCGCTTGTTCGCATTTTCCTGTGCGGCTGCGGCAGGCATGGTGCTCACCAGCGGCCTCGCCGCCTATGCCCTGTTCCAGCGTGACGCCGCGCAGCGCCAGACCCTGCGCGCCGAGGCACAGACCCGGACCGCCAAGGAGACCACTCGATTCCTGGTGGATCTCTTCAAGATCTCCGATCCCAGCGAAGCGCGCGGCAACACGGTCACGGCGCGCGAAATGTTGGACAAGGGTGCGGGCCGCATAGGCGAACTGGCGAAAGAACCGGGCATCCAAGCCACCCTGATGGATACGCTCGGCACGGTGTACATGGGTTTGGGTCTGTTCTCTCAAGCGCGGCCGCTGCTCGATCAGGCGGTGGCGACGCGGCGCCGGCTGGATGGCGTCGATCCTTTGGAATTGTCCGAGTCCTTGAGCCATCAAGGCGACCTGATGGCGCTGCAGGCCAACTACGATGCCGGTGAAAAGGCCTACCGCGAAGCGATCCGCATCGCTTCGGTCCGGCCGAACGATCGGCAAAATCAGGAGAAACTCGCGAGTTCGCTGTATGGCTTGGGCAATTTGCTCGCCAAAGAGGGGCACTATGCAGGGGCCGAGGAGAGCTTGCGCGAGGCCTTGGAGCGGCAGAAAATTCTGTACGGCAACTCGCATCCGGCGATCGCGCGTACGCTCAAAGATCTGGCCCGAACCGTGGCCGACCGCGGCGATCTCAACGCGGCGATCCCGTTGATGCAGCGCTCGGTGGCCATGCAGCGTGAGCTGCGCGGCAGTGAGCCTCATCCGGATCTCTCCGAAGCGCTCAACGACATGGGCATGCTTCTTTGGCGACAGGGTGATGGAGAGGGATGCGAGAAGTTCTTTAGGGAATCGCTGGCGATGAACCGGCGCCTGCTCGGCGACAAGCATCCGGAGATCGCCAATGGCCTCGAGAATGTTGCGATGACGGTGCAGGACAGGGGCGATCTTGCGGGCGCCGAAGCGCTCTACCGGCAGTCGCTCGAGATGCGGCGCGAGTTGCTAGGCGCAGACCACCCGGAAGTTGGGCGAACCCTGCTCAATCTGGCCTCGCTGCAGTACGACCGCGGCGAGACCCGCGCGGCGCTCGAAAATCTGCGGGACGTTCTGGGGATTTACCGCAAGGCGTACCCAGAGGATCATCCCGAAACCGCTCGGGTCTTGAACGGAATCGGTTCGTGGTTGACGATGGCCGGCGAGTACCACCAAGCGGACGGCTATCTGCAAGAGGGACTCGTGATGCGGCGCCGGCTGTTCAATGCTCAGCATCCGGACGTCGCCTCCAGCCTGATTGCGCTCGCCATCTTGCGCATCGAGGAACGCAACTATCCGGTGGCGTTGGAATTGGCCCGCAATGCCAAGAGCATTTATACCGCCGCGCTATCGGCCGATCACTGGCGTACGGGCCTTGCCGAATGCGCCGAAGGCGCGGCGCTCACTGGGCTTGGCCGGTACAGCGAGGCCGAGGCGCCGCTCACGCACGGCCACGCAATCTTGAACAAGGAGGGTGGATTGCCGTTGATCTATCGTACGCTGGCGCAGCGCTACTTGGACACGCTGCATCGGCGCGAGAAGACGCAAGTTGCGCGCGCCGTCAAACAGAATGCGCCTGCGCCGTGACATAACACGAAAAACGCGGCGACATCGTTGACGATCATTGTGTTAGCGTACGCGCTCGCTTAAGGGATAGGGTGGCTCGGAAGCGAGGTAGATTCGCGGGATGGCCATCTGACCGGAATCCCGAATGGCACCCCAAATAAAGAAATAAAAACGAGGGGTAGCACCGATGGATTCTCAATCCGCGATCAGGTATTTGGCCGTGCAATCGTCGCCGCGTCAAACGGTAGCGAAGCTTGCCATCGGCGCCGCCGCGGTGTTCGCCTTCGCGTCCCTCCACGCGCAAACCGTGCCGGTGCAGCAAGTCGGCGTGACCGCCGTCAACAGCACCAACAATGCGCTCTACAACGTGAGCGTGACGCCCAACGTACCGGCCAACACCGGCGCGCTGATCACCGGAACGCAGGTCCTGAATACGGATGCGACCTCG
>Ga0210384_10004089_pt1 | contig 16449 bp, 7 predicted proteins | sample IncBWH2MmetaG_FD_160574 | JGI IMG/M metagenome (GOLD analysis project Ga0210384, IMG submission 160574) | Forest soil microbial communities from Barre Woods Harvard Forest LTER site, Petersham, Massachusetts, United States - Inc-BW-H-2-M | ecosystem: Environmental > Terrestrial > Soil >...
GCAGCGCTACTCCTCACAAGATGAATTGTTGGCCGTGGCCAAGGGGTATCGCGATCGCCATCTTCCCGCCGACATCCTGGTGGTTGATTGGTTCTACTACACGAAAATGGGACAGATGGATTTTGTTCCCGAGAAATGGCCCGATCCGGCGGCGATGAACCGCCAGCTTCACGACATGGGTTTCCAGACGATGATTAGCGTGTGGCCACGTTTTACTCAAGGTTCCCGCTATTACGATTTCCTGCTGAAGAAAGGGTGGTTCGAGCATCTGGCCGACGGCACGCCCACTGACGGGCTTCCGTATGACCGGGCCGGGTCTGATATCGACACCACCAACCCTGAAGCGGCGCGCTGGTTCTGGGAAACGATTCGAGACAATATCATCAACAAAGGCTTCGATTCGATTTGGGCCGATGAAACTGAGCCGGATCTGCCGCCCAACGGTAGTTACTTTTCGGTTGGGCCGGGCACGCGGTACTACAACATCTATCCCTTGGTTCACACCGCCGCTCTTTACGACGGGTTCCGCCGCGACACCAAGCATCGTGCGCTCATTCTTTCGCGCGACGCTTACCTGGGCGCGCAGCGCAACGGTAGCATGTTCTGGTCATCGGACATCTCTCCCACGTGGGACACGCTGCAACGCCAGGTCCCCACCGGGCTCGGCTTCACCGCTTCCGGCATCGCCTATGGGACACAGGACATCGGGGGCTGGCAGTATCTGCCGAAGGAGCACCATCCCGCGCACCCGCTGCTGCTCGACGCTTCCGACGCGCGCGACAACGTCGGCGGATACGAAGACTACGCCGAGCTCTACACCCGCTGGTTCGAGTACGGAGCCTTCCTGCCGATTTTCCGGGCCCACGGCAGCCGTCTCTACAACGAAGTCTGGTCGTACGGCAAGCAAGCGGAGCCGATCCTGGAGAAATATCTCAAGCTGCGCTATCAGCTGATGCCCTATATCTATTCGCTCGGATACGACACCTACCAGACGGGCGCGCCATATATGCGCGCTCTGTTTATGGATTTTCCGCATGACCCGAAAGTTGCCGACTTGCGTGATGAGTACATGTTTGGTCCGGCATTTCTGATTGCCCCGGTGACCGAACAGGGCGCGACGAGCCGCGCGGTTTATCTTCCCGCCGGGGCCGACTGGTACAACTACTGGACGAACCAGCGTTTTCATGGCGGACAAACCATCCAGGTGGACTCGCCCATTGACACGCTGCCAATATTCGTTCGTGCCGGGTCGATTCTCCCTTTGGGGGACGCGATCGAGAGCACAAGCCAGGTACAGAAGATCGCGAAGGTACGCGTCTATCCGGGAGCCGACGCCGAGTTCGTGGTGTATCAGGATGACGGAACGACCTACGCCTACGAAAATGGAGACAGCCGCGTGACTCATCTGCACTGGAATGACGCTACGCGCAAGCTCGACCATCAGGGTGCGCCGGCGTGGACGGCGCCGGACTCTGAAGTCGTGGACGTGGTGGGGAAGTAGAAGGTAGAGACTCTTAAAAACGAAGACTTCCGGGTGGCCCGGATCATTCTGCATTGCTGAACTTTTCTCTTAGAATTTCTCGTTTGACATTCCATAGCCACCTCGGTGTAAAACTTTAAGTATCTAGCGGTTGTGTGCAACCCGAGGTCCGGCATGACAGACAGACAAGACAACCAAACAACCGAAGACACGTTGAAAAGCGTCTCGAGACGCAACTTCATTAAAGGGGTGATCAGCAGCGGTGTAGCAGTGTCCTCGGCGAACTACCTCTTTCGCGCCTCTACTGTTCTGGGCCAGCCAGCGCCGGGAGGTGTGGGAGAGCGGCTGATCTCCCTCAATGTGAACGGCCAGCAGCGGCGAGTGGACGCGATGAAGCAGGAGACGCTGGCGTGGACGCTGCGCTACAAGCTAGGCCTCACCGGCACCAAGCTGGGGTGCGACCGGGCCGAGTGCGGCGCCTGCACCGTCCTCATCGACGATGTGCCGCATTATTCATGCTCTGTGCTTACCCATACCGTGCGCGGCAGGAGAGTCCAGACCATCGAGGGCTTGGCCAGCGCAGACGGCACACTGCATCCGGTGCAGCAGGGTGTAATTGACGAACAGGGCTTCCAGTGCGCATTTTGCATGTCGGGTTTCGTGATGGCGACGGTCGGATACCTTAAAACCAATCCCAATCCAACCCGGTCCGAATTAGCGCACGGCATCTCCGGAAATCTGTGCCGCTGTTCGGACTACGACAAGATCCTCACCGCAATGATGCGAGGCGCGGAGAACATGAGGAAGGGGAACCATGCCTAGCCCAGAAGCGAAACCAGATCAACCGAAGCCCGGTCAACAGAAGTTCGGAGCTCAGTACAAACTCATCGGCAAGGACTACACAACACCGGACCTCTACGCGAAGGTGACAGGCAAGGCGAAATATGCCGAAGATTTTCGCGCGGAGGGCATGTTGTTCTGCAAGTTGCTGTTGAGTCCTGTACCCCACGGACGTGTGAAACACCTTGATTTGAGGAAAGCGCTGGCCATGCCCGGGGTCAGGGCGATTCTTACGCAGGATGACCTTCCTGCCCCGGCGGATAGCGTGACCGACCTGGGTGCGGTGATCAAGGCCAACCAACAGGGCGAAAAGGCCCTCACCATGGAGCCCCTGTACCAGGGTGAACCGATCCTGGCCGTAGCCGCCGTGGATGAGTTGACTGCCGCAGAGGCCATCGAAGCCATTGACATCGAATTCGAACATCTGCCGTTTGTTGTAGACCCGCTCGATAGTCTCCGCCCCGGGGGGCCGAACCCGCGGACGGAGGGCAACATTTGGGTCAGACCTCAGGTACCACCCGCCAAGCCGGGAGAGAAACCGCCTAGCCCTCCGCCTCCCCAGGTCGGAGAACTCAAGTGGACCGCGGCAGATTTCGCCGACTCGAAGGAAGGCCGCTTACCAATGGGCAAGGCGCCCGACGAGTGGTCCTATGGCGATGTGGACGCTGGGCTCAGGAATGCCGCGCTGGTCCTGGATGAAACCTTTGTCACGCCGGACAGCAGCCATCAAACGCTGGAGCCTCGCACCGCTTTGGCTTACTGGCAGAACGGCAAAGTCTTCATTCACATGGGAACCCAGAGCACGGTGCAAACCCTGGCCGGCCTCGGTCGCTGGTTGAATATGGACCCCAACCAGATTGTGCTTATCAGCGAGTACACCGGCGGGGGTTTCGGCAGCAAAGCGACCGGCTACATCTTCGCTATTATTCCCGCGTTGCTGGCAAAAAAAGCCAATGCACCGGTGATGATGCGCATCAGCCGGGAGGAAGAACACTTCATCGGCCGGGCGCGACCGGGTTTCCAGGGCCGAATGAAGGTCGGCTTTTCCAAAGAGGGCAGGATTACAGCGTTGGACATGTTCACCATCTCCAACAATGGCCCCTACGACGCGAATGGAGATGCGAACGCTGGGGGAATCATCGTCTCCCTGTTGTATCAGCCGCTCGCGATGCGATGGCGAGGCGTGACCATGCTGACCAACACTCCACCGCGAGGTCCACAAAGCGCGCCCGGCGGCATGCAGGGCATCATCATCATGGAGCCGATCCTGGCGAAGGCGGCGCGCAAACTCTCTCTCGACCAGGTGGACATTCGAAAGGCCAACGCTCCCGAAGGCAAGGCGCCATTCGGCCCGCCGAGGGACGGCAAACGCGGCCACTCGACCAGTGCGTTTCTCAAGGAAGCCTTTGATCGCGGCGCGGAGCAGTTCAAATGGAAAGAACGGATCGCGCGTCCGAAGCGCAGTGGCACAAAGGTGCGCGGGGTCGGCGTGTCGTCGAGCGGCTTCTTTGCAGGCTCGGTTGGCTATGACGGTTTGTTCGTGATCAGGCCCGATGGCCGGGTCGCCATCCAATCGGGAATCGGCAACCTGGGAACAGAGTCCATCAGCGATGTGCACCGGGTAGTTGCCGAGGTCCTTGGCGTTCCATGGGAAAAGTGTGATGTGGAATGGGGCAACACCAGCAAGAACCTGCCGTGGACCTGTGTGTCCGGCGGCAGCCAGACCACCCACGCCATGACGCGGGCAGCCCACGCGGTGGCGATGGATGGAAAAAAGAAGCTGCAGGAAATCGCCGCAAAAACCTACGGCGGCAAGCCGGAACAGTACGAGGTGGCCAACGAACGCGTATTCCACAAGGGTGGCGGGAAGAGCATGACCCTGGCCCAGGCCGCGCAGCGCGCCATTCAGCTGGGTGGCATCTACGACGGGCATGAGGCACCTGAAGATGTCAACAAATACACCAAGGCATCCATAGCAGCGCTTGCCGGACAAGGCTTGGTCGCGGCCGCCAAGGACAAGTATCCGCACGACGGCCAGTCGTTTTCCTACGTTGCCAGCTTCGCGGAAGTCGAAGTGGATACGGAAACCGGTAAGTACCACATTACAGATTTCCTGGCCGTCGCTGATGTGGGCACGGTCATTCATCCCAAGGCGCTGGGCGGACAAGTGCTCGGACGATCGATATTAGGGATCGGCCACGCGATTGGTCAGAAGTGGGTTTTCGATCCCCAGTACGGACACACGATTTCCCGGAGGTTCCATCACACCAAACCGCCAACCATCCTGGACGTGCCGACCAATATGCAATGGGCGGCGCTGGACATTCCGGATCCCGAGACCCCGGTGGGCGCTCGGGGAATCGGTGAACCCCCCGTGGGTGGCGGCTGCGGCGCCATCCTGAATGCTCTCTCGGATGCGCTGGGTGATGAAATTTATAGGCGAGCTCCGGTCAACCTGGACACGATTCTGACATCGCTCGAAGCAGGGCGGCCCATGCAGGATCCGTTGACGGCATTCATTTAGAGGCGATTTGAAACGGAGAGAATCATGGCGGTAATACGAGATGTCATGCCGGCGTTCCAGTTGTTTCAGCCGAGCTCCATTGCGGACGCGCAAAAGCTTCTCGAACAGCACGGACAGGATGCCTGGGTAATGGCGGGCGGGCTCGACAGCTTCGATTGGCTTAAAGATCGGATCAAGAAACCGAAGGCGTTGGTCGATTTGAGCGGAATCGAGGAGCTGAGGGGAGTTCGGACCACGAGTGACGGAATCGAAATCGGCGCGATGACAACGCTGACCGAAGTCGTGCGCCACCCTGTCGTCAAGGAGAAATATGGATTGCTGGCGCAGGCCGCGGAACTGGTAGCATCGCCGCAAATCCGCAACCAGGGCACGCTTGGCGGCAACGTGTCGCAGGACGCTCGTTGTTGGTACTATCGGGCGGGCTGGCCGTGTTACCGCGCCGGCGGAAACATTTGCTACGCCGACACTCCGGTGGGCAGGAATCGCGAGCATGCAATTTTGCACGCTGAACGATGCGTGGCGGTGAATCCGTCCGATTCCGCGCCGGCGCTGATCGCACTGGATGCCAAGTTTGTGGTTCAAACTCCCAAGGGCGAGCGCGTAGTTGACGCCGAGGACTACTTCGTCGGGCCGGAGATTGACATCACCCGGATGAACATTCTGCAGCCCGGGTATTTGCTGACGGCCATTCGCATTCCCTCCACCTGGGCAGGCGCGCAATTTTATTTCGAAAAAGTGCGAGACCGGAACGTGTGGGACTTTCCTCTGATGAACGTGGCCTCAGCCATGGTTCTTTCGGGCGACAGGATTGAGAGAATCCGCATCGCGGTGAATGCCGCGGCGGCGCGTCCCTTGCGGCTGAAAGCCGTGGAGGATGCGGTGCGCGGGCAGTCGCGGACGGCCGCAACCGGCGAGACGGCCGGCAAGCTGGCAGTCCAGGGAGCTGTGCCGTTGCAATTTAATGCCTACAAAATCCCGCTGATGCGGAATCTGGTAAAGCGCGCTATCAGCGGAGTGCAGGAGGCGGCATGGGCATCGTAGAGTGGGCAACAAGTCCTCTGGGACAGAGTGTTCCGATTCACATTGCATGGTTCTTGATCTGGGTTGCGCTGATCGCGGGGCTGCTATTTCTTGTCGTTCATGCCATCTACCTGCGGTATTTCGCTAAGGAGAAACAATTCGCAGCGGACGGTTCTGCGAAAGTTGCGAGCCAGCTACCCGCGCGCATCCCGAGGCATTCCCTGACGGCGCGACTGTTTCATTGGGTAATGGCAGGCGCCATGTTCACCCTCCTGTTCACGGCATTCCTCCCCAAGGTGGGAGTCCGGTTCGATTGGGTTACCTATCACTGGATTGCCGGGACCGTTCTCTCAATTTCCATTATTTTTCACATCATCCACGCCTCCTTCTACATGGATTTCTGGTCGATCTGGCCAGACAGGGCCGATCTCGAGGACGCATGGAAGAGGGTCCAGCGGTTTATGGGAAGGTCATCGGCGCCGCCGCGGAAGTTTGCCAAGTATCCGCTGGAAAACAAGCTCTATCACGGCGCCATTGTTGTGACCGGGTTGTCGGTGATTGTGACCGGCGTGTTCATGATGTCGCGCGTGCGCACCATCTTCTTTCCGCGCAACCCATATTTGTTCAGCGACATGACCTGGGGCTTGATGTATGTTCTGCACGGACTGGCAGGCGTTGGCCTCATCACGCTGGTTATTGTCCACGTGTACTTTGCGGTCCGGCCTGAAAAGCTTCCTATTACCGCGTCCATGATTGTCGGCACAATGAGCCGGGAGTTCTACTTGAAAGAACATGATCCGGAGCGCTGGGTGGTCGAGACTTCGCCTTCATCCTCCAGCGGCCGGCGAGGTTAAGCAATGCCGGCTGAGTTCTCGGACCGCTGTGATGCGATCGAAGAGTGCTACGAGTTCATGCTGGCTTATGCCGGGCAGGGGCTGCCCAGTGATGCAGGAAGCCAGGCGGGCGGCCAGGTCCGTGAATTCCTCCAGCGCGCCCTCGAAGCCCTGACTGGACTGGCCGACAGCTGTGCGCAAGCAGTGGCCGAGGAAGGGTTCGAGCCCACCGAAAAATATCATGCCTTCATTGCTGTGCTACACCGCGACGCCCAGGACTCGCTCGCCGCCCTCGAACTGGTACTCGCCCAGCCGGCCATCAGTTCTCAGCTAGTCGACAACCTGAACGCATCCATCCATCTCCGTGCGCTGCTCACCGACCTGTTTCTTATTGACGAGATCCTCAAGACGCAATCCAAGGCGAGGCACGCGATCACGACCTAGCAGGTTCCGAGAACATCGCGCCCATTTTCTGGCGCTGGCCGTCATCCAAATTATTGGTGCCGAAGCTGAAGCCCGGTGACATTCGCCGGTAAGACTGCCGGTAAGACTAGAGCCGGCTATCGGGTGTTCAAGTCAACATAGTGACCGAAGCTGGAGAGCGCAACCTGGTCATTGCCGGGAATGTAAAATCCAAATCTGCCAAGACTCAAATTGCTCCCGGCCTGGACCGAGCGTTCCAGAATCGCCCAATTTTCCCCTTGCCTGATCAGACTCGTAATTTCATTCGGCCCCACGCGGATCTGGATAGTCCGGAAACTCTTCTTGTCACCCCTGTGCGGAACCTTGATCTCGTCTCCCTTTTCACCGTTTCGGACTACTGTGCGGTAGAAATTATTTTCGTCAAGCTGGAAAAGGACGTAGTTGTTGGCGTCAATGCAGTTCAGCATCCACTGCAAACGCTTGCCCTTGCTGAGCATGGCGGAAAAGACAAATGTGCCGGACGTGGGAGACAGGTTGTACATCACGAAGTCGCCACCCTTATGAACGAACGCTCCGTTCTCTGGCTTCCAGCTCGCCGGGTCGTCCCACTTGGACATTCCGCTGGGCCCCAGCGACAAATCCAGGCTTCTGGGTTGACCGGCGACGACTTCGACCGTGGACGAGCGGGTGATGTTGTCGAGAGTTTTCACGGTGAGCGTGTAGGAACCGGCTGACAGACTCAGTGTCCCGCCACTCACGACCCTTGCCGGAGTCTCTCCCGCTTTCCCGAAGGTCACCAGGGCGTCGACCGGCGTGAAGCTAATTTTTAGCTCCGCGGGCGCGACTTCCAATGCCGCATCCGCAGCGGCAAGAGATACAGCACTCCCGACGACGAAGGACCTTTTGATCTGCTTGGGTTTGAACCGGTCTTTGCGCAGCTCAACGATATGGTCGCCCGGATTGACAGTGGCGACATTGAAGGTTCCATCGGGCTGCACCGTCCCAACCGCAGTTTGGTCAATCAGGACCGTGGTCCCTGGAACTCCTCCCTGGATCGTCAACGAAGCGAAGCGGAGGATGGGCTGCAGATTGAAAGTCAGTCGGCCTTGCTCGCCTTTGCGAATACGGATTCTTTGATCGGGAACTTCCTGGAATCCACTCTTGGACACTCGCACCACGTACTCTTTGAGTTCGAGATTCGGAATCCGCAACTGCCCGTTCTGGGTCATCCGCGGTTGAAGTGCGCCGTTGAGGAAAACTCTTGCCTTGTCCTGGCCAGCAACCACGACAAGCGTGCCCAGGTCCTGTCCCGATTCCAGGAAGGTACTGAGTGTGGGCACCATTCCTGCGTTCGGGTCGAGTTTGTAGCGATACTGATCACTGCCGCGGGTCACGGCCAGTTCGTGCGGTCCGGCGGAGATGGACGGAAGCTCAACGCCGTTTCGAGGCACGCCGACCGGTGCCTGGCCATCGAGGCTGAGCTTGATAGACGGGTCGCTCGAATACACGTGCAGCTTGTCAGCCGTGCCGCTGACCACCACGGCCAACAGTCCGCGGGAAACGATAGGGCCCGTGACCCCCGGAGCCGCTCCCTCTTCGTTTGAGAAGGCGAAGGACACTTCGCCTTGCGGGCCCACAACTTTGAGCTTGTGTTCTCCGGCAGCTATCTTCTCGAGACTCCACTGTCCATCCTGAAATTGCGCCGCCGGCTGATCATCGAACGTGACTTTTCCGGTCCCGGTGTCGGAAAGCAGCTTCAACATTGGCACGGGCGGCTCAGGAGGCAATGGAGGCGGAGCCGGTTTCGAGGCACTGGGAGCCGCTACCGTGGGCGGGGCAACGGCGGGTGCCGGATGCTTTCGCCCCAAGAGAAAGAACCCTGCCACCAATGCTATAGCGCCAACCGAGGCGAGGATTGCCGTCATGTAGAACTTCTGTGGTATCGCGGGCAGTTTGAGACTCGAAGGCGTAGAGATGCGTTTGGGCATGGGTGCCGCCGGCTTAGCCGCCGGAGCGGGAGCTTTTGCCCGTGGCGGAGGCGGCACCGGCGAAGCCGCGGAAGCAGGCGGCGCAGCAACGACATCAGCGACGGGCGGAGGAACGGAGACAGTGTTCTTCAGCACCGGTGAGGGTTCGGTCGGACTTCCTGCCCGGGTGTGGAACGTCAGGGTCGCGGTTTCGTTCGCGTGCGCCTCGTTCGCGGGCGCCGCAATCGAAGTGTTTCGGGTCGCTTCGAGTAGACCCAGACGGCGCAGAAAGCCATTCGCGATCAATAGCACTTCGGCATCGTTCGAATACTTCTCCGCAATCGCCCGCACTCGATCCACCAAGGTCTGCTTCGACGCGGCATCCGTGGCGGCATCAATTTCAGTCTCAATACCACGCAGCTCTTCCAGGTCGCGGCGTCGCGATTGGCGGCGCTGGGTCTGCAGATCGCCCTGCACAACGTCTTGCAGCTGGACTAGCCTGGGCTCGCGCGGATAAACCGCCAATCCCTCCTCGATCCGGGACAAAGCTCCAGCCAGGTCGGCGGAAGCCTGCAACTTGCGCGCCTGTGAAACGCATTCTTCAATATAGGCTTCGCGCTTCTGATGGAAAATCTGGGTCCGAATGGTCTTGGCCATCGGGTGCCCCGGGTTCAAATCCAGCGCATCCCGCGCCAGCTTCTCGGCTTCCTGCCAATCGGTTTCCACCGTGGAGCGAGCCTGCTCAACCATTGCATTGGCCAGAACCGCCCGAGGCAACGGATTGTTTTCATCCAGTTCATAGGCTTGCCGCAGCAGTTTGATTCCTTCGGCAGACTTCTGTTTCGCGCACAACTCCTGGCCCTCGGTCATGAGGCGGTGTGCTTCTGTTTTTCGCTTCACGCCGTCCTGCGCAAGCTTCTCGAGTTCGGTCAATTCCGCGTCGTTGGGAAATTCGGGGACTGCTTTTTGCAAGAGATCGAGCGCGCGCGCGTAGTCGCTCGAATGCAAACAAGCGTCAATCTGTTCGACCAGACGTGTCTTGGATTCGATACGGATCTGCTGGTCGCGTCTCTTCTGCAGGCGCTCCACTTCAAAGGTTAATCCTGGATACTGGCTGTAAATCGTGCGCAGGATTTCCCAATCGTTCAGGGCATCGCCGAACCCGGCCTGTTCTTCATGCAGGTGGGCCCGGGCGACAATCGAGTTGACCAGGTCACGCTTGTCCTGCACCAGTCGCAACGATCCTTCAAAATGCGATTCTCCGGGATGCTGATCCAGCGCCTCCCGCAGAATGTTCACCCGCTTGTCCAGGTCCGGTTCAGCCTCTACCTGACGATCAACAGAAGCAATGAAAGCCGACAACTCCTGCCGCTGATGCTCCTCGATGTCGTATTTGAGGGCCTGGAAGATGGCATTGTTCGGGTACTTGACGAGGTATGCCTCGCAAGCGGCCATGGCCCGGCTGAAGTTATGCTCGGCGAGATTTCTCCGCGCCTCGGCATAGGCCGCGTTCATCGCGTCATGTTCTGAACGCACCTCATTGTAGAAACTCTGATAGTTGGCGCCGCTCTCGCGATTGATGGAATCCGGCGCGCGCCGGTCCAATTCCAACACAACCCCCAGCTTCGCAAGAGCGCTGCTCACGTCGCCTTTTTGCCAGGCGAACATGGCGGCGCTATGCAACTGCTCTTTCTCCTGGCGAAGTTTCTTGTATTCCTGTTCCTGGCGGTCGACTTCCGCCAGCAACTGGAGCGCACGGGCCTCGTTAGGACGGAGTTGCAGAACATTCTGCAAAGCCTCGCGGGCATATGGATAGGCGTGATTGTCGATGTGCTGTCGGGCCAGGCGATACCAGTTGTCGATCTGGCGTTCGCTGCGGCGGTTTTCGATTCTGCTCTTTAGGGACAACGCAACGGCATTGTCAGGCTCTATTTGCAGCGCCTCCTGCAGCTTCTGAAGCGCGAGCGGATCCTCCTCCTCGTCAAAGCGCGCCCGCGCGGCTTCGAGCAATTGGGAAAGCGTTTTTCGCCGGACTGCGCCATCGAGTTGCCGGCGGAGGGAGCCGATGGAGTTGTCCATGTGGCCCTCAGCTTCGAGTTCGCCGAGAATCTCGCCGGCAAACTGAAAGTCGCCTTCTTCAAGCGCTTTGGTGGCGCGTTGCAATCGTGGCCGGGTACGCTCGGGATCGAAAAACTCGATGGGCTCGTTGCGCAGCGCTTTGTTAAGCGTGTCGCCGAAATCGCGGGCGCTGGCGAAGCGGTGCCAGGATTGCTTGGCCATCCCTTTGTGCAGCACGCGGCTGACAGGCTGGCTTATGCTGGAATTCAATTCCCCCGCCAGAGGCGGAATCTGACGGAGAATGGCGTCAACTACTTCATCGGCACGGGCGCGCTGGAACGGGTTTCGGCCCGTCATCGCTTCATAGCAGACCACGCTCAGAGAAAAAATGTCAGAAGCCGGCGACAGCGCTTTCAATTCAATCTGCTCGGGAGACATGTAGAGCAGGGTCCCTTTTTGCGCCCGGGTCGTGTGGGCATCGCTCATATGAGCTACGCCAAAATCGATGATCTTCACCGAGTCGTCTTCCATCACGAAAATGTTGCTCGGCTTTATGTCGCGATGTACCAGGCCGCGTTCGTGGGCAGCCTGCAGCCCGCGGCAGGTCTGGGACATGATGTCAATCGTGCGCTCCACCGTCAGACGATGGCTGGCCTTACGCATGAAATATTCCAGTGTGGCGCCGGGCAGCAGCGGCATCACGAAGTAGGGTTTTTTCTTGCCCTCTTCTTCGAACTCTCCAATATCGAAGATTTCGACGATGTTGGGATGGCTCATGGAGGCGAGTACGTCGCACTCCTTGTAGAACAACTGAAGCGAGGCCGGGTCGGGGATGTCGAGAATCGTCTTGACCGCGACTTCACGGCGCACCACGGTATCGTAGGCGCGGTAGACCAGGCCCATCCCACCCTGCCCTAGGACCTGCCTGACCTCGTAACGTCCTGCCAGTTGTTTCGGTGAAGCGGGATTATCCATGGCCCTCCAGGGGCGTTAAGAACATAGCATCTTAACTCACATTTCGCGGCTGATCCTAGTCTTGACATTCGAGGTCCAGACCCTCGATCCGGGCCGCCCCTGGCACGCTCTCAGCGATTAGCCCTCGGCCATTCGTCGTCAGCTCAGCCTCCGTACATTGCAGCCGCGAAACGGTGAAAGAATAAAGCCCAGGTCGCAAGCCCTGGGACAGCGCGCCCATAGCCCCGCAGGGGCGAAAGCGCAGCGGCCGACCTAGTGTTTTTGTAATATTGCCGCCATCTCCGACGCACAACTAAGGTACTGCACTGAGCAGCGTCGTTCACACTGCGTCCATTCCCTATCAGTTCCCCGAAGCACGGAACGCCGCTCAGAGTCATGGCTCCGATCACCAGCCAGACCAGCAAAAGCCACATCGGGGAGCCGAGCGCTCTAGCCATTCCAGCGGGCGTGAGGAAAATGCCCACGGCAATGATGTCGCCGATCAACGGCCGATGTGGTCGAGGCCGGCCCCAGCTCGCGTCGCAAACCTTGAGTGGGAGCAGGAGTGGTGGGGGTCGCCGTAGCCATCAGTCAGAAAGTTCAGTTCTATTCTGAATCGTTCTGCTTAGTGGGGGACAGGAATTAAGAGATGCGCCAAGTTAGTTGGAGGAATGCAGGAGCACAATAATACAAAACCGCTAGGCTCCGCTGCGGTTGCGTGATTTCATGCCCCGTCTGAAGCGCATACTCCCTTCACACTATTGACCCGTCAACCGTAGTCCCTATAATCGCTGCACTTTCTGTGAGGCAGGTTCTCGCGCCGCTATTTCCGCGCGGTCCGAATTTGCACTTCCAAATCTTGTAGAAACATCTTGAGAAGGAGAAGCAACCCATGGTCCGTTCCAAAAGCCTGTTATGTCTGCTGGCAATACTGATTGCGGGTGTGCACGCCGGAGCGCAGCAGATCACAGGAAGTATTCGCGGAACTGTCCAGGACCCCAGCGGCGCCTTCGTGCAGAGCGCATCGGTCAGCGCCCAACAAGCCGAGACTGGCCTGACGCGAACCGCGATGACGGATCCAAGCGGTGCGTATGTCCTGCTGGAACTACCGGTTGGTCATTATGAACTCCGAGTCGAAGCCAGGGGTTTCCAGAAGTACATTCAGCAGGGCATCACCCTGAACGTAAACGAGACTGCCATCATTCCGATTCATCTCGCCGTGGGCGCCGAGAGTCAGGTGTTGGAGGTGAATGCGGACGCTCAACAGATTCAGGGTACGGTGACCAGCCTGGGCAAGACGGTCTTAGAGCGCGAGGTTCTTGACCTGCCGCTGAATGGCCGCAACTTTACTCAACTGGGGTTGCTGCAGCCCGGAGTCGTGCCCCTAACTCCGGGTTTGGCCGAAGCCGGAGGATCGCTGCGCGCAGGACAGGCCTACGCCGTGAATGGCCAGCGGCCCGAGTCCAACAACTTCCTGATCGACGGAGCGAACAACTTCAACGGCGTGGACGGAGGGTTCGTTCTCAAGCCGCCGGTGGACGCCATCACAGAGTTCAGGATTCTTACCCACAACGCCAGCGCCGAATTTGGACAAAGCCTGGGCTCGACTACCAATATCATCACTCGCTCCGGAACCAACCGTTTCCATGGAGCGCTCTGGGAATTCCTACGCAACGATGTTTTTGATGCCACGAACTATTTCGCAGCTACCACGGAGCCCCTGAAACAGAACCAGTTCGGTGGGACGTTTGGTGGACCCATTCGTAAGGACAAGACTTTCTTCTTCGCATATTTCGAGGGCTTCAGAAATCGTCAGGGTGAAACCGACTCGTCAACCGTGCCGTCAGTGGCTGAGCGGCAGGGAGATTTCTCGGCCATTTGCACTGCGGGTTTCACCGGAGGCTTTTGCAATGATCAGAACCAGCAGCTTTTCAACGTCTTCCTCAATCAGCCCTATCCCAACAACCAATACCCCGTGGACACCCAAACCAATCCAGTCACGCAGAACCTCCTGCAATACATCCCATTCCCCAACAATGGGTTGAATGTCTTTACGTCGACACAAGTTGTGCGCCAGGACTCGAACCAGGGAGGAGTGAGGGTAGACCATTACCTCACTGCGTCTGACATCCTCAACTTCCGCTATGGGATCATTGACGGAACGCAATTCAATCCTATTCCAACTTCTGGAGCGAGCGTGCCGGGCTTTCCCGTCGGCCAAGACCAGCGAGCGCAAAACTTCGTTGCCCAGGAGACCCACACTTTCTCTCCCAGCGTGATCGGCGTCTTCCGCTTCTCCTACTTGAGGAATAAATTTCTCTTTGGCGAGCATATCAATAACACCACTCCGGCCAGTCTCGGCTTCCAGTACACGCCCAGCCTGGAAGCGGCTGTAGGTCCGCCCTCGATCCAGATAGCTGGCTACACCACCATCGGCAATCCCATTACCGGGCCGCGTGATACGTTTGAGAATGCTTTTGATTACTCCGCATCGCTGAGTTGGGTGCATGGCCGTCACGAATTCAAATTCGGAGGTGGATACCAGCACCTGCAGGTCAACGCATTGCAGGGTATTGCCACCAATGGTTTCTATGTTTTTGCCGGTTTTCCGGTTGTGCCCGACGCCTTTGCCAGCTTCCTGTTTGGTCAGCCGGTTGTCTTTTTGCAGGGCCTGGGTGATTTTGAACGAGGCATTAGGGGAAATGCAGTGAACTCGTATGTACAGGACACGTTCAAGGCCACATCCCGCCTGACCTTCAATCTTGGCTTGCGCTACGATCTGCCGTTCCCCTACACCGAAATCAAGAACCGGCAAACTCTTTGGATTCCGGGCCGCCAGTCCACTGTGGTGCCGGATGCTCCTCCGGGTTTGCTCTACCCGGGAGACAAGGGAGTGCCCGCGGGATTGATCCCCACCTTCAAGAAGGGCTTTGCGCCGCGCGTCGGCGTGGCCTGGGACCCGACCGGAAGCGCGAAGTGGCTGGTCACGTCCGCATATGGAATCTTCTATGAGCCCTATTACACGGGACAGGGTGGGCCGCTGCAGTCGCCGATCAGCGCGCCACCCTTCTTGCAGACCCCGCAGGTGAGCACGCCCAATTTTGCCGACCCTTTCAACGGCGCTCCTCCAATCGCCGGCGAGTTTTCCAAACCACTGACCAACTTGACGCTAGCCGCGAATCTTCCCTTGCCCTACTCGCAGGACTGGGACCTGAATATCCAGAGATCCTTCGGTTCAGACTTACTATTCGAGATTGGGTACGTGGGAACGAAGGGAACCAAGCTCCCGCGTTTCATAGAAGCCAACCCGGCCATCTATATTCCGGGCTTTGATACGAGCAACCCGCCCCACCCTATATCCACGTCGAGTAACGCAGACCGGCGGCGGGAGTTTTCGGGATGCACGCTTGATCCGACGACTGTCTGCAACTTTTCTTCGACGGGTCTGATCACAGGCATCGCCAATTCCTCTTACAACGCTCTTGAAACCAGCCTGAAGAAGCGCTTCAGCCACGGAATCTCTTTCCTGGCTTCCTACACTTACTCCAAGTCCATCGACGATTCTTCTACGTTCAACCTGACCGGTTCGGCTTCAAAGCCGTTGGCTGGCGAGAATGACCTGGCCCAGAACCCCTTCGATGTCAACGCGGAACGTGGCCGCTCCCTGTTCGACGCCCGTCACCGGTTCGTGTTGAGCTATCAGTGGAGCCTGCCCTGGTGGCAACAGCCCAAGGGATGGTATCAACAAGTTCTGGGCAACTGGCACGTCAACGGGATCGTGACCGCGATGACGGGCACTCCCTTTACGGTCTTCGATGGGAACGATTTTTCGGTGCAAGGATCAGCTCCTGAAATCAGCGGATTTTTCTCCAACCGGCCGAACGTGGTCGCCAATCCCAACGACGGACCGAAAACCCCCGGCGTCTGGCTCAACCCAAATGCCTTCCAGCGAATTACCCAGGATCCCACCTCTCCGGTGCAGCAATTCGGCACGGCGGGCCGCAATATCGCCCAGGGACCCGGATACACGGATTGGGATTTCTCATTGTTCAAGAACATTCGGGTGGGAGAATCAAAGGATATCCAGTTCCGGGCAGAGTTCTTCAATATCCTGAACCATACGAACTTCCATAACCCCGATAACGACATGAACTCGCAAACTTTCAATCAGATTCTGGAGGCCCAGTCTCCGCGGCTGATCCAGTTCGCGTTGAAATTTACCTTCTGATTTTGGTAGCGCCGGCCGGAGGCCGGCGCTACGAAACCCAACCGAAGTACCGGATAAGTCGAGGCCTAACCCGAGCCCAGCGGGCGGCTCTCCCTACTTTGCTGGTTACTAGTTATTTCCTA
>Ga0210384_10004090_pt1 | contig 16446 bp, 14 predicted proteins | sample IncBWH2MmetaG_FD_160574 | JGI IMG/M metagenome (GOLD analysis project Ga0210384, IMG submission 160574) | Forest soil microbial communities from Barre Woods Harvard Forest LTER site, Petersham, Massachusetts, United States - Inc-BW-H-2-M | ecosystem: Environmental > Terrestrial > Soil >...
ACTCAACACTGCAAGAGGCTCGATAGCCTCTTGGATCTGCTCCGTTGTCGGACGTTCCAACAGGGTGGAAAATCCACGCGTCGCAGGGGAAGTTTGCATGGTCCCCTGGAGCACCTTGAGCAGCTCATCGCGTTCGAGGGTCATGTTCCGCATGGCGAGTTCATAACCAGCCGCTGCCGTCCATGCCTCAGTAGCCTGCTCTCGCAAGCTCTGCAAACTGGCTTGCGTTGCAGTCAGATCCTCTCGAAGTTGGATTTGCGACTCCTTGAGAAGGCTGATGTTGTCCACGGCCAGCTTGATGCGCTTTTCCATCTCCTTAATGGCTTGCCCCGATGTCGCATGATCGCGCTGCAGCAGCGCTTGCTTGGCCTTGCTCTCGTTCAGAGCGTTCACGAGTTGATCCCGAGTCGTCCAGAGTTCGAGATTTCGCTGATGGAGTTCCTGCACCATGGATCCCAGATCCCGAATTTGCACTCGAGCCCTCTTGCGACGTCGACCCTCCACTTGAGCTTGCGAGACAAACTGCGCATCCAGATCCTCAAAGCTGCTCTGGAGACTGCCAAGCTTCTCCACGAGATCGCGATGTTGCTGGTTGTACCCCGTGGCGAGGCCGCCCAGAGTTCCCGACAGCGCGTTGATCTGCCGTTCCAGCGATTGGCGCAAGTCGGCCGCATCTCGCTGATAGTTGGTGCGAATCACCTCATCAGCAGCCGCATAAGCCGCCCGTGTGCTCTCTTCGCGGCTGGCAAACTCAGCTCCCAATTGAGCGCGGAGCTGCGTCGTGTGAGCTTCCACGGTTTGGAGGGTTCCGAGGAGGTTTTGCAGCTTGACCTCGAACCCGCCCACCAGCTGTGTAGCGCCCTCCTGATGCTCACGGCGCAAAAGCGCTACCGTGTCTTGAATCTCCTGCTTCAGCTCAGCAATCAGGGCAGTCCTGCCAAGCAGAATCTCCCTGTGACCTTGCTCCAAAGCTCCGATGGAAGTTCGAATCGTCTCTTGCTGCGCGCGAAGCGCCTCGAGCCGCCCTGCCAGGTCTTCCGGAAGTTCAATGCCTTCAACTTGAGCGCGGAGTTCATCCACTTGTGCGAGACCTCGAACGAGTTTCTCATCCGCTCCATCCAGATGATCCTTGAGGGTGTTCTGCTCCGTATTTAAGCGGGCGATCTCTTGCACGTTTTCACTGGTGCGGCCCTCGTCAGTGGTCACCCTCGTTTGCAGCGCCTCCACGGTCTGCCGTAGATCTCGAATGGTGTCCTCGATGCGCCCGGCAGTATTTCGGCAATCATCGCGAACGGACACGGCCTCCTTCGCAAAATCAATGAACTTGTTGCTCGAGAGCACAGCCGCCAGCGTTTCCTCAAGCGTCACCGCGCGCGGCCGAGCCGCCACTTCCCGCAGAGTGGCATCGATGTCCTGGAGACGCCGATCCACATCGGCTGCAGCAGTGTGGATGATGCCTTTGACGGCAGCAAGGATGGCGGGATCTCGGAGGTGGACGATGTTCGACACATCCGGGTGGTTGAGGAAGCGCGCCACAAAATCATCGGTCAGGAGGAGACCGGTTGTTGTTGCAGGGGTTGGAGGAACGTCATCATCGCGGCGAACGGCCGCCATATCCTCACGGCAAACGTCGATGAGGATTCGCTTCGCCTCGGGCGATTGAAGAAATGCGTTCAGACGAGCATCTCCAAAAATGTGCTCGACCACCGCCTCGACGGTCACCGACGCACCAGCCACACCCTCAGCACCATTGGCACCAGTAGGACCCGTCAAACCTTGAAGGCCCTGCTCACCCTGATCACCCTTGTCACCCTTGTCACCCTTGTCGCCTTTCTGACCTGGAAGCCCGCGGAAGAGATCGACCCGCTGGGACATGAGCTCCATAATGTCGTTGACCACTTGTTCGCGCGTAGGGCCATCTTTGCCAGGCGCACCAGGCCCACCATTGATACCCGGCAATCCTCGAAAGGTCTCATCCGACCGAATTCGCTCGAAGACAGCGGTAGCAACCGTCTCCACCGAGGGCGAGGGAGTTGGAGCTGCGAAGCGAGGATCTTGCTTGAGCCCGATCAGAACCGCAGCGACGAGCCTCCCCATATCTTGCTCCGAGAGTTGATCCGGTGCGCGAGTGTAGCGCGGATCGCTAGTCATCCTCCAGTAGACAGTGGAAACCACTTGTTCCACCGATGGTCCATCTCGACCGTTCGCGCCATTCGCACCGTTCGCACCATCTTCACCATTGCGAAGGTTTAAACGGCCGACTTCATCCCGAACGCTCGTCTGCACCAGGGTCCGCAAAATTTCCTCAGTGAGGGTTGGCGCATTTCCAAGAGTGCCGTTGCGCGCGGAAATGTCAAGTGTTCGTTCCAAGCCGATTGTGGCGGGAATTCCAGCGAGCGTAGGACCGAGACTCTACAATATGTATTTAGAAAAAACAAAAAGTGACGCAGTCGTTCATACGACGTATTGCTGCAGGAAGTTGCCGCCAAAGCTGTTCGAGAAAGAACTCACACCAACTCCCGAACGCCGCAGCTCCATGTTGCGCGAAGCATAGAGCGGATCCATCTTGATCAGCGCATCCTGGAGTGCCTTGGCGCGCTCACCCACATCACCCGTAATGCTGCTCGACTTGCCATAGTTCATGCGATAGCGGAGCTTATCCGCGATCTCCACCGACTTGGCACGGGCCTTGGCAGCAGAGAGGGCTGCCGAAACCACGGATGGAGCGAAGGCCGTCGGAGTGTTCAAGACGGACATCCAAAACGCATCCCGCTTTTCCGGTGCGAGTCTACGCCCATAGCCTGGATCGGCAAAAATGCCGCTGGGCTGCCCTCGCGCGGGAAACTTGTAGGGGATGGTGGAAAAGCCATTCCAACTGGTGGAATCCTTCACGAGCAACCCTCCATGCGCAGGCGTGGCCAAGGCCTGCTGCGCGTTACTCCATCCTCCTGGGAAGGAGATACTGGCCGCTCGCAGACCCTGCTTTGGACCCTGATAGGGCACGAGCGCCAGCGACTGGGATGATCTCGACTCTGTATCACCCATGATTGAGCGCCGGGTGAGAGTCGCACTGACAGGATTCGGATCGACCGAGCCACCTATAAATACCTCCCACCTTCGTCCAAGGCACGTTCAGTTGTTTTTCCCCACCCGCATGGGCGACAGTGAGGTTGGTGAAACGGAATTTGCAGAGGTGGAAGAGAGCGCCTCTCACACCAAGAACCCGCGTCGCTCTGAAGCCGCCAAGCGGGCTTGGAAACCTACCGAGGCGCGCGTTCAGCAGTTCAAGGAACATCTCGCACCTTACGCCATGGCCGCTCGGGAGGCTGCCGAGGCGAACCGTGCAGCGCGCTCCTATGGCACGCTCGCCCCACCGCCTCAGCAGTCCTATGCAATGGCCAGCTCCGAAGTCGATGAACTGCGCGCGCTTCGTCAGCAAATGAAGGATGAGCGCGATGCGGCGCAGCGTGAACGGCAGGCGCGCGAGGAGGAGGAGCGCCTTCGTCAAAAGGCCATTCGGCAGGAGCAAAAGAGATTGGCTCTCGAAGATCTCGTGGCGAGCCACGCCCAAAAGTCGGTCATTGAACTTTTGACCGTCCTCCAAGAAGCGCACCATGCCACCTCGGGTGGAGGCGCGGCCCGTCTCGCCTCCTCCGCAACCGGTCGGTCGACTGCCTCGAGTGCGTCGAGCGCCGCCTACCCGCAAAGCCTCGCCACCGCCACCGCCCAAAACGCCGCAACAGCTGCGCTACGAAGCGCATCTGTCCAGCCTCATACCGGGACCGCAACTGCCCGCCCCACTGCCCCATTTGCTGCATCAGATGATGCCAGACGAGCGTCTGCTATGGCATTGCTTGCGAGCGCCCAATCCCGCGGAGGTCTTGACGTCGAAGCCGCCCGACGTGGAGGTGGAACTCGATGAGCTGGATGCAGAGGACTTGCAACAGCGTCTCGATCATCACGATCTGTTGCTAGCCGCGACCAAAGTTAGACCTGAAAATGAAGTCGGTCTCATGCGCTTGCTGGAGCCCCATCTTTCCGCACTCCGCGTACCAGCCTTTCCGGTGATACCCCTCCCCAAGGGAGACAACGAGCATATTGACGAGGGGCGCGTGCGGCTGCTCCATCCTCTCGTACCAAGGCCACCCTTTTTGGCCTGCCTGATCGGACCCACGGACGCGGGCAAGACCACGGTCATCATCAACATGCTCATGCAGAATGGTGGCTGGCGTGGCTTCTTCGATGAAATTGTCATCATCTCCCCGACGGTGAAGCGCGACAGCAAGTGGGAGCTCATCAACACTACGGGTGAGCGTTTTGATCACTGGGATGAGGAGGTGGAGCATGAGCTGGAGGCAGTGCTTAAAAAGGGTGAGATGATTGCGGAGGGAGCGCCGACACGCCATGTTCTTTTTATTCTCGACGATTTTATCGGTCAAGGTGTGGGCATGACGCGCAACAGCTTTTTCGGGCGACTCTCTACGCGCTATCGTTGGAGCAACTGCAGCATCATATTTTCCGGTCAAAAGATGACCGAGCTCGGTCCACTCGTTCGCAACAACGCAACCCATTTTATGATTTGGCCCACCAAGTCGGGACGCGAGATCACCACGCTGGAGCATGAACTGCGCGGAACCTTGCCTGCGCAAAGCTTTCGACGCTTACTGTTGGCGGCTTGGCGCGAGCCGCACAGCTTTTTAACTGTCGAACGCAAGGCGCCACCGCAGAGTGCCTACCGTCGATGCTTTGAAGAGATTTTGGTGCCGGATTTGAGTTAGTCTGCGTTTCGCCCGGCAATGGATATTGCACTAGTCGACGCTGCCGCCATGGCGGTCGACTCCAACCCCGAGCCCGCCCTGGGAGGGATTCGGCAGGAAGAGATCGATGAGCTTATCTCTCAGGCAAGGACGATCCACAACCGGGCAAGGCCCATAATCACGTCCATGGCGACCACTCGTGCGCAGGAGCAGCGAAGTGCCTCCCATGGCAACCATGGAACGTGAAATGCAGACCTGTTTTGCCTCGATGGCACCCCTTAGGCAGGGTCTAGGCGGTCGCCACCGCCCGGACGCTCGCATGCACCAAGGTCGCCCTGGGGAGCGCATACGGGGCTTTGTTCAAAAGGCTCGAAACTTTTTCAAGACCGGCCCTGGCAAGGTGTTGGGCGGGATTTTTAAGGGCGCGCTGGGTTTGATTCCGGGCGTCGGACCGGCGATTCAAGCCGGCGTCTCGGCAGCGGCGACTCTCGTGGACAGCGCTATGGAGAATGCGGATCAGGGAGTCGGCGGCGCGCTGAGCGCTGGCATGGAGAGCGGTCTACAGAGTCTACAGCGTACCGATGCCGGTCAGCGTCTGATCGCCCAGAATCCAAACCTCATCGATGCCAGCAACAGGCTGGTTTCCCTGGGCACGATGATGATGCCTCGAAGGGATGCGGGAGAGGCGCAACCGAGCGGTCGACTCGCTAGCACCCTCATGCGGGAGGCGGCTTCAACGGTCACGCGTCTTACGCAGGGGGATGGAGAGGCCATGGCTGCCGAGATCCGCAAAATCGCGCCCGGCAACATCGCCAATTTCCTCACCTCGCCCGAGATCATGAGCCAGCTCAGAGGCCTGGGTGAGTTTGCCACTCGCTTCGCTCCAGGAATTGCAGGTGTTCCACCACCTGCGCCGGCGGCAGATTATGAAGCTCTTATTCCTGGTCCAGCCGAATGAAGTCATTGCGATCAGTTGTGATCTACCACCACACCCCATCAGAGAAAATGGCGGGCGCGGAGGCCATGATGGCCGCCATTGCGGCTGTCTCCGAGCCGACCACGGTCCTGCCCGAGGCAGCCACCTACCCCGGTCCGCGCATTAGCATGATCAGCAGCAACAAGCGCTTCCAGATCAGCCCAACGGGTAGCAGCTCGTTCACGCTAACACCAACGAGCAGCAACGGCATGGCGATTCAGTTCTTCCTGCCGACCAACGTCTTCGTTGACACGTCCAGCCTGTGTCTCGAATACGATGCCACCCTCACGGTGCCTGGTCTGACCAGCGTCCCGGCGGCCGTCTACGGCTTCTACAACAGCGGCTGGGACATCATTCGCCGCATGCAGGTCTTCCGCGGCTCCACAGCCCTCATGGACACGGAGCACTACAACAACCTGATGGCGCTGAACGACATGCACTTTGAGAGCATTCCGCAGTCGCGGCGCATGGGCGTGATTCTGGAGGGCAAGAGTTGGGGCGCGACCAACACCCAGTCCGGCAACCAGCTCCTTTTCTGCGAGCACAAGGGTGGCATTCTCGGCTACGACAGCGTTCCCGCCAATGCGGCCAACAACACCAGCCATTTCGTGCTCCCGCTGCGCACGGACATTTTCGCCTCGAAGCGAATCCTTTCCCTGGAGGACATGGGGCAGCTGGAGCTTCGCTTCACCCTCGAAACACTCAAGATGGCCATGAAGTGCTTCACGGGAGGTTACCAGGGCACGGAGCAGTTGACCATCACCAACCTCAAGATCACCTACCGCGTCCCGCAGCTGCCGGCCAACATGGCGGCGGGCATTCGTCAGTCTACGGCGCTGGGTCGTGTCAACCTGGTCATGAACTCGACCGACACGCAGACGACGCAGGTCTCGAGCGGGCAGAACAACGCCAACCTGATTTTCAACTGGCGAAACATCTCGCTCTCCGACGTCATTGCCATCGCGATCGACTCGGCTTGGGCCAACAGCGAGCGGGTCGCCAACATCGGCAACTTCTCGGGCTGGCAGATCCAGACCGCGCAGTGGAAGCTGGGAGGTGACTACTACCCTCCGCAGCCCATGTCGAGCTACTCCGACTTTTTCCAGAACCTCGAGGATTGCAACTTCAACAACGGCAACGCCTGGGACTATGGCAAGAGCATGCAGCGCCTTCGTGCGCTCCCCGTGCAGGGGTCGGGCGATGTCGCCGTGATCGCGGGCCCCTACCAGGAGATTGGTATTGCGCCCTTGTCCGGCACCACGATCCGACTGGTCTACCCCAACCTTTGGTGGTTGGATCATGACCGCAGCACGATCGACTGGCAGACCAACCCGGGCGGGACTCAGCCCGTCACGCTCAGCTGGTATGACCTCCAAACGCTGACGCGCAACGGCTTTTGCGTGGCCCAGTCCTTCAACCGCGAGTTCACGCCGGGCATTACGGCGGGCATCAACATGTCAACGAGCTCGGTCAACATGGAGCTCATTGTGCAGCGCTCTGCGCCTGCAGCCCAAGGTCTCTTCATCATTGCCTACGCCTTTTTCCAGCGCACCTGGGCCATTCTGGGCAATGGCTCTGTCACTAACTCTGCGTAATGCATTGGCGTTTTGGATCGCTACTGCTACTCGAAGCGACCTCCTCCCTCTCGACGTTGTCAAAACGGATGCCGGTCTGGGCTTCAGCCTCGCGCAGCTCAGCCACCGAAAACGAAAAGAGCGTGATGGGGTCGATGAAGCAGCGGATCTTGTTGCCGCGCCAATTTTCCATGTTGCAGGCGATCAGGCGATGCTCCATGAGCGCCTCGGAACAGGCTGTGGAGCGAATGGCGCGCTCGTTCTTGGTCACTCCATAAGCATGGACTGACTCTTGGTAGCGCTGTTCCACGCTCACAAGAACGGGTTCCACAGCTACAGGGCCCACGACGAGACCCGTCTCAGGGTCGCGGGTTAGACCATCCGCCTCAATCAAATCCATGGCTTCGTCGAAGTGGACTGGCAAGGCAGAAGCAATCTGACGCGTGGTCAATACTTTTCAGTGCAACTTTATACTTGTACCTAGCGCTTCAAGAGCACCGCAGGGCTCTCCACCCATCATGGCCGCCAAGGCTGGACGCAAGGCGAATGGTCAGTTCAAAAAGGGGCATGGTCGCAGCAAGGGTCGCAAGGGTAAGCGCTCCAAGAGCGTGTCCAAGGGCACGCTCAAGTTCATCAAGAAACTTCTCAAGAAGTAAGTGCATTTTGAACTAAATACGCTTCAACACCTGAACGCCCACGCGGAATGCACCGCTCACTTGTGGAACGCGATGCCCAAAATCGTCGAACAGACTCAGTGTGACGGCGTTAATGTCCACGCCTGCCACATCGAGCCACATGGGTGTCTTGGCCTCCCACTGAAGCATCCACGGTCCAGACATGATCTGCGTCACACCGGCAGCGGCATCCTTTGTGTTGATGTCGATGAGGCGCGTCTGCATGTTGTTGAGGGGTGGAAAACCGCCGGGAACTTGACCGATGACCGAAATGTTGGCACCGAGGTCGCAGAGGCGCAGCCGCGGCTCGAGCTGAGTACTGCCCACGTAGTAGGCGGCCGGCCAAAGTGGGCCCAGTGAGACGCAAAGGCCGGGATGCGCATGGTAGACGGTGAAGCCCAATCCCATCACACGACGCAAGGCATTGTTGTTGCCCAGCGTAAAATCAAACGTCAAGTCCGCGAGTCCAGCTGCAAAACGCGCAAAAGTGCCCGTGCTATCCAGGCTAGCCGTGACCGTGCCCGCGCCAAAATATGAGTTGACTTGCTGAACGAGCATGGAAATGATGTCCAGATAGCTCATCGGTCCGAAAGGTTGGGTCGTGAAGGGGGTTGGAGGTCCAGCATATTGAAAGACCACCCCAAAGTCGCCCGTGACCTTGTACTGGATGACGTCGGGCCCCTCGGCGATGGTGGCGAAGGGATGTGGAATCACCAGGCTCACGCCAAGCAGAGCCACCTTGTAGACGCGCACTTGGTCGGCGATCTGCCAGCGAAAGATGCCCGTGTTGAAGTTGGAGACGTTGGTGTCAGTCCGCCGAATGGGGATGAGCTGGTTGAAGGTGCTGAGGTAGGAAAGATCGCGCGTCTCAAGCAGCGCCGGGGCAATGATGTCGCGCATGGGCTCGCGCTGCATGCGGTAATAGTGCATCGCCTCGGAGATTTGCGCCTCGCTCTCACCGCGTCCGCGCAAAATGTTGGTAATGCGCACTTCCTCCGCATCCACCTCGGCTGGCAAGGTGAACATCCCGCCGGGAACCACCCCCAAGCTGGGGCGATTGGCCATTTTGGAATGAATGCCCGCGGGGCGTGATTCATTGTGGTTTTCACCATGAACTCAGCAGGCGGTTCCAACGCCGGCGGCGTATCGCTGAGCAGCGAGATCGTGGCCATCATCGTCAACATCTGCGTCTTTATCACGGCGCTCGCGTCCGCCTACGGTGTCTACAAGACCCACGGCAAGGTCGCAGACATCCAGGCCACGGTGTCTTCCAACAACCTGGCCAACCCTCAGGTGGTGCAGGCGGCAACTCAGGCAGCGGGGGCTGTGTTAACTGCATTGGGCACCGACACCGCTAAGCCGGGAGGTTGAACGGAAAATCGGCAGGCAAAAAGATCCAGTCCACACCCAGAGAATGTACCACAATAAACCTATTGTACTCGAGACGAGTAATGGTGTAGACGATGGGGAAAAAATAGAGCAGGAAGCGAACTTGAGCTTCCAAACCCGCCGCGTTCTCCGCGTAGATGCGCACGCCAATGCCCTCCTCCGTCGTGAACAGGGCTGGCTTGATGTTCATCTCGCTGTGCATGCAGTCGGCCGCCGAGTAACGGCTGCCATCGCAGGCGCACATTTTGCGGAGGGCTTGGGGGTTGAACTTGGACGCTTCCTGCAGCAGGATGAGACCCTGCGCAGCGTTGATTATGCGCGCCGGAGCAGTCGGTGTGCGCGCCAGTGCAGCCGGTCTGCGCGGCGCTTGCGGCGTGGGCGGGCGAGCAGGACTGCCAGCGGGGCGCTCGGGCGTCTTGGGCTCCTCGGCGGGCTGCGTAGGCGGCGAGTCGGAGGATGAGCGGCGGCTCACGACTTGGGCAAGCGTCTCGGGCTCCTCGAGCGTGCGCAGGTCGGGCAGCGGCGCGTCCGGGATGGGCTGGCTCGCCGGCGGCGATTCGGGAGGTGTAGGAGACTGCGTCGTGTACGGCCCAGTGTCAGCGAGGCTGGGAACGATCTCGCCCGGCTCGATCGCGACGATGGCGCGCTGACCGCGCTGCAGCATGCGTTTGTTGTCCTTGTGCGCGCTGAAAAAATCGCCCCACTTGAAGAGCGGGCGGGTGCACAGGTTGCAGCCATGGCCGCAGACAATGCACAGGTAGAGCGCGTTCATATCCTTGGCGATCTTGCAGCCGGTGCAGTTGGCATCGTCAGAACGCGTGTAGCCTTGCGTGTAGATGTACATGTTGCGCACGCGCATCCACAGCTCCGTCTTGTCCTTGATGGAGGGGATGCAGATGATGGGCATGCGGCCCGGGGGTATGCGGTCCGGGTTGGGGATATCTTGGAACGGATTTTTCGGATCCCAGGGACGACAGCCACCCATGTTGTTAACTGCGTGGACTTGTGCGCTGCGATCAGGTCGGCGTTGGACGCGGGGCGAGATGTAAAATGACCTGAGAGGCTGCCTCTGAGGCGCCTTTTATATGCCGTCCAACCCCTAACGCATCTCACGTATTCTTCCCACGGTGAAAATTTTTCCGCCAATCGCCGTGTGATCACACCACTAACGTTACTAAATCTGGAATAAGATCGGAAGAAACGTTAGGGGTGCAACCCTCCAATATTGGGAATGTTACCAGGATTGGAAACTGAGCACGTGGGGCTGTAAAGGATGGAGCCAATCAGAGATCACCTCTGGATGCCCTCTCGGAGAGGTGAGGCAAGCTGGTTGCCAGGTCAGTCCGCTTCTCGTCCGACAACCCGCGCGCACCTTCAACAACTCGCCCCAAGATGGATGATCCCGCCATGTATGCCGATCTGCTCCCGCCCCCTATCGCCAAGCCGACCTCGCTAGCGGCCGCGGCGGTTGCGGAGGACGATCCGCCGATCAAGAAGCCCCGTGCCAAGGCTGCTGCCGCCGCGGATAAGCCCAAGGCGCCGCGCAAGCCGCGTGCTCCCAAGAAGGTCGCGCCCCCGACCCCGCCCAAGGCCTCGCGCGCTGATCGCCTCAAGACCAAGCGCTCCGGCCCGCCCAAGAGCGAGTACATTCGCGATGAGGCGTCGGATTCGGATGCGATGGGCACGGACGATGGCGAGGATGACAGCCCGAACGAGTATGACCTGGAGGATTCGTTCATCGATGACACTTCGCCCAGAGACTCGGACGACGAGGACGAGGATCGCCATCCCCCGGGCGTGCAGACGGGCGATCGGAATGTGCGCCAGCAGTGGGCGGACTTCGACTCGGACAAGGAGATGCGCGCGCTCAAGAAGGAGCTGAAGCTGCAGAAGATGCGCGCCAAGCTGTCGGCGGCGGCGAACAAGACCTCGGTGGCCATGCAGACCCTTCCGGCGAGCGCTTCCCCTGCAGCCATTGCACTCCCGACACCCATTTCCTCTGCCTCGGCTGCACCCTCGCCCTCGCGGGCGGCGTCCAACCCGTCGTTTGCCGAGCAGCTCGCCAACTTCGCCAGGAACGTGCCGCCTGCGCCGCAGGCGACATCTACGGAGACGCTCGGGGCTGCGTGCAGCTGCGGTACCGCCTGGAAGTTCGGTACGGCGAGCAAGGGGAAGGATCAGGGTCGAGCGTTTGCAGCCTGCCCCAACAACGCTTGGGATGGTCAGCAGCGCCGCTACACGGGCGGATGCAAACGTTTTATCTGGCTTGACTCCCTGCATGCCTGACCACGTATCTCCTAGAGGAGGAATACAAGCACCTGAAGCAATTGACGCTTGCCGATCATGGCATCCTGCAGCTGCTCATGGCGACGATGGCTGAACATCATGAGCTTCTCGAGTCTTTGACGGGTGCCATGGAGGAAGTGCAGGAAATCGGAGATCAGTACTTGCAGCAACAGCGCGACAACTACTTTCGACTGGATCGCCAATGTCGGCATTTGGGGTGTCATCAAAAGATTGTTCTAAACAATGGGTTTTGCAATCGCCATCAGCCTTCAGACTGATTCGCATCCTTGGTCTTGGCAGCTCTCCAGTTGTCAATGCAAAGCTGACACTGAATCATAAGCTTCACCCGCTTGAAATCCTCCGCGAACTGCGGGTTCTGCTTCGCCCAAACTTTGATGACCGCCGCGATGTCATCGAGGCTCGCGCACAAGTCGCAGGGGATCATCCCCTCCGAAGTGGGTGCGGTGAGAGCCGCGAACCGATTCGACGGTTGGGCACGCGCCATGATGACGACTGAATTACAGAGGATGTCTCTAGTTCTCCTCTACTATTTCCTCCTCCACGGGGGCTGGGTCGTCAGGAAAGAATCCCCAGGGCAGCGTGTCCACGCCATTCTCGAGCACGTGCCGCTTGGTATAGGGCGTCTTGTTGATGGTGCGCTTCATGGCGCGCGTGTGGATGTTGAACAGGTCGTCCGCATCATCGCCAGGACGGCTCAGCGCAGCAAAGGCGACGCTCTCCAGATGCTCAAAGCTCACCTCCTTGGTCTCGCTCGGGCGCGCGAGAATTTGATCGTAAACGTCCTTGGGGATGGCCTTGGTTGGGATACCCTTGATCTTGTTGATCTCCTTGATCTTACCGTTGTCCAGCTCAACAATAAGTCGATAAAACTTGGGCGCCAGGAAGATGCCCAGCGTGACCTTGCCATCGTACTCGCGCTTGAGCTGACCTAGCTCATCACCCACCATGCCAGCTTCATGGAGCGCCCTCCCGACGCTAGCTGGCACCATGAGCGAGTCCGTATCGTAGTAGATGGCTTGGTTTGCAAGCAGACTGGCCATGGCCGCCTCGCCATGCTCCGCCACAAGATGAGGCGTGTTGAGATAGGGCGAGCACAGCGCCATGGCCTCCCACAGCGCGCAACGTGCGTAGGCCGTGATGTAGCAACCCAGCTGGGGCGCCTTGGCCGTCTGCTCAATCGCATCCAGGTCGGCGCGCGAGCCGGACATGAGCAGCTGTCCACTGGGCAGGTCCATGACGTCGCTAACCACGTAGTCCTCGAGAAACTTGAGGATGTCGATGTGTTCCGTCGCTATGACGTGCGATCCCGTGTGGACGTTCTGCGCCTGCTTGCCAAAGAGGTCGTTCGCCAGGTTCTTACCGATGGCGCGCTTGGCGGGGTTCACCATCTTGCCGTCAACCTTCTTGCCGCCCTCGTTCTTGATCTTCATGTAGTGCTCGATGGTGTCGCGGAAGATGTGCTCGCCCTTGTCCCAGACGCGCGCCTTGACGATGACGATTTCGTAGCCAACCCGCGCGGCCAGCTTGAGCTCCACCAGCGTTGCATGACCCTTGTGCGGCCATAAATCCCATGCCAACCCGCCATCCGGACGACGATGCGGAAGAACGGGTTGCTCGAGGTAGCGCGGCGGCTTAGCGACGTACTGCGCGATGGCAAAGGGTGGCCAGGCTTCATTCCAGAGCGGAATGTTCTTGTGAGCCATGAGGTGGTTCAGGCAGTCGATGTCGGCCTGGGGCAGCCAGCGGCTCGGGCCGATTGGAAACTGCTGCTTGTGCATCTGCGCGGGATACTCCGAGTTGAAGTCGTAGACCTCCATGTGTTCGCCATGCTCGCGAGCGTCAAAGACGCGTTTGCCCAGGTTGGTGCGTCCGCCAAACAGCGCCTCGCGGATGAAGATGTAGACCTCGGGCTCCGTAGGCCGCTCAATCAACGTCGCGCCGAGCGTTCGCTGCCACAAATGCATGGACAGTTGCGGTAGCGTGAGGAACTGCGTGATGTCGACCTCGTCGAAGATGGCGCGAAACTCCGTGTCCAGCTTCACAAATAGCTCCTTCATCGCGATCACATCGTCACCGACGTAAGGGTAGACGGCGTCGTAGACGGTCCAGGGTCGATCTTCAAGCGCGGCGCCCTCCTCGTTGTACCACTGCTCTGGAAGACGCTCCAGCTCCTCCGTGTCCTCGTCAACGCTCCGATCATACCAGTCGGCGTTGGGCGCGGTCTGCGGCATGCGGTTCATGACTTGCTCCCAGTTGTTCAGATAGCGATGCGGGAAGATGCCCTTGCTCACGCTGATGCCGTAGCTCTTACAGGCCTTCTTGAGCGTGCTGTGCAGGAAGCAGTTGATGTCCCAGACCGTGTGCGCCATACCGCTCGGCATGGTCATGGTGAAGCGCAGGAACTTGCCACCATGAAAGCAGATATCGCTCACGGCGAGTCCGCGCTTGATGCACTCCTTGAGCAAAAAGTGAAAGTCGAAGCCGGAGCCGTTGTAGGCACAGATCATGTAGTCCTCCCGCGCGTCCACAAGAATGGCGAACATCTCGTTAAAACTGTCCGGACCGAAACTGCGTTCCGGACGCTCATCCTCCAGCATCATCCATGCCGCGCAGTAGACCTCGTGGCGCCGCTCAGCCGCATGGCCAAATGTCTCGAGATCGAAAAAGAAGATGCGCCGCTTGAGAGTGACCTTGACGTCTGCAGCGCGTGTGACCTTGAGGTACTTTGGCTCACCAGCCTCGCGCCCGCGCACAACGCGCGCATAATAGGCGGCACGCTCCGGGTTGCAGCGATGCATGCCATAATAGTGTCGACCGCAAGCGCCACACTCCTTGACCTGCCGATCGATGCTCTTGACGAGGAAATAGTGATGGTCTGCGAGCAGCACGTCGCAGGTCTTGCCGTTGCGCGCCAACGCATCGGCAGCCAGATCGTTCTCGGTGATGCGCAGATCGCGGTGTGCATCGCGCACGCGCAGCGGGATCTCCAATGCGTTCGCCACCTCCATCGCATCCGCAACGGTGAGGCGGGTGGAAGGAGCGAGCCGCAAGACGCCGCGCACGCTGCGAGCGTCGAAATCGAGTTCCGGGAATGTACGACGAATGCACCAGAACAGGCAGTTGTTGCCCGTGGAACGGGCTGCGATGGCGATCACACCGTTCATCGCTGAGACACGCTCCGCACTGGACTTGTAGCACCCGCCCGCCGGTGCAATCTCGCGGTGCGGAAAGAAGCTCGCCCATAGGTTGGTAATGTAGAAGACACCCGCCGACGGAAGTTGATCCACAAAGGCGCGCAAAGCTGGCATATACTCATCACGCACCCAGGCTCGCGCCTGGCGTAGTGTTGTAAAGTGCGTGAAGGGTTGCCAGCCCAGCTCGGGCAGAGCACGGCGACGCGGCACCGTGTTGTCTTCGCCATAAACAACGATGCCGGCTGCAGAAGCGTGCAGCTGGACGCGCGTCTGCGCCATGATACGACGCAAGTTCTGACCGTTGCGCTCGCCCGCCGGAAGAGCACCCCAAATGACTTCTTGAAGACGCAGCGCAGCACGATGGACAACATGCGCCAGGCCCTCCTCAAAGTATAGGTTTCGACCTTCCGGGTTGAAGGGGAGCTGCGTGCCGGCTAGAATGCGCGCGTTTCGGTCGTGGAGCGGGATGATGTTGTAGAGAATCGAACGTGCGCGACCGCCGACAAGACCATGGTTGCCGCCTGGAACGTCCTCATACTCCCATGTGGGAGCTGCTGCGTTCTGGAGGATGTTGCGGTTGATGCGCCGGTTCTCGAGAATGTTGTTGAGCGCTTGCTCCTCCTCAATGACCGCGCGAAGACCACCATCTTGTAAAAGTTGGAGCGGCTCGCGCAGGTTCAGATGGGGTTGAATGAGGTGCACTTGGATCTGCAGCGCCCGCACACGATCCATGATCTCATCTTCCCATGGCGCAGCGCCCATGTGTTGCGCCAACCGCATGATCGCCCGTGGCGCCTCGCGATGACGGCCAAAGGGCGGTGGTCCGTTCATGTGGCGATCGAGAATCTCGGCGAGATGCTCTTGCAGCTCCTCATCATCCATCTGCAGCAGGTCGCGCTCATTACGCACAAAGTGCGTAAAATGCGCAAGACCTGGCTCTGGCACTAAACCCGTATAGCGCTGGATCAAGCGGATCAGGCGCAGACGGTTGGCCGTGATGGGGCCGAGCGGGGGCATGGCCCGATAGAGCCGCACGGCTCGACCTCCAACACGTTGGTAGACGGGTTCGGCATCGCCCATACGCAGGGCCGCCTCGCGTTGCTCATGAAGCACTGCATGCAGATCCGCGTTGCTCTCGCGAATTTCTTGTTCCAGCTCGGCACGCCAATGAGCAGCCAAGCCGTAGAGCTGACGCTCATCCATGCCGCGCAGCTCCTCCCGCTGCTCCTCCTCCGGCTGGCCGCGATACCGCGCAAAGAACGCGTTCATAGCCGCCTCGAAAGCGGCCATGCGGGGCGGGCGGATCGGGTGCGGTGCGGGCGCTTCGAGATGGGGTAGCTCGGGAATGATCACGTCCTCATGCGGTGGCGCCCGCGGGCGCGGCATAACACCATCTTCGAGAAAGCGTCGTATCGCCTCCTCGCGAGCCGTCAACGCTCGATTCGGCCGACGGTTGAGAAAACGCGCCACCTCCTCGTTCGTGAAGACGACGTCGACATTGCCATGAGGACGTTGAGGCCGAGGGTTGATGACGTCGGGAGGGGGTTCCACGGGTGCTCTCTGCGCTCGGGGTTG
>Ga0210384_10004091_pt1 | contig 16444 bp, 12 predicted proteins | sample IncBWH2MmetaG_FD_160574 | JGI IMG/M metagenome (GOLD analysis project Ga0210384, IMG submission 160574) | Forest soil microbial communities from Barre Woods Harvard Forest LTER site, Petersham, Massachusetts, United States - Inc-BW-H-2-M | ecosystem: Environmental > Terrestrial > Soil >...
AAGCTTGAACCGTTGCTCGCTTGACCGCCCGCTGTCACGACCACGTTGCCTGTCACCGCACCCGTGGGCACTGTTGTTACGATGCTCGTCCCACTCCAACTTGTCGGGATGGCCTGCACGCCACCAAAGGAAATCGTGCTGGTTCCCTGTGTTGTTCCAAAGTTCGCACCAGAGATTGTGACCGCTGCTCCTATCACTCCTGAATTTGGACTCAAGCTCGTAATGCTCGGGGCAGGAGACGTTACGGTGAAGTTCGATCCGTTGCTGGCCTGGCCACCCACCGTCACGACCACGTTGCCCGTCACCGCACCCGTGGGCACTGATGTCACGATGCTCGTCCCATTCCAGCTCGTCGGGATGGACTGCACTCCTGCGAATGTGACTGTGCTGGTTCCCTGTGTTCCTCCGAAGTTCGCACCAGTGATCGTGACCGCTGTTCCAATCACTCCTGAACTCGGACTCAAGCTCGTGATACTTGGGGTGGGGACCGTCACTGTGAAGTTCGAACCGTTGCTCGCTTGACCGCCCACCGTCACGATCACGTTGCCTGTCACCGCACCCGTTGGCACTGATGTAACGATGCTCGTCCCATTCCAACTCGTCGGGATGGCCTGCACTCCACCAAAGGTAATCGTGCTGGTTCCCTGCGTTGTTCCAAAGTTCGCACCACTGATTGTGACCGCTGTTCCCACCACTCCTAAACTCGGACTCAAGCTCGTGATGCTCGGAGTCCCCGTCATTACTGTAAAACTCAAACCGTTGCTGGCTTGGCCGCCCACTATCACGACCACGTTGCCAGTCACCGCACCCGTTGGCACTGATGTCACGATGCTCGTCCCATTCCAGCTCGTCGGGGTGGACTGCACTCCTGCGAATGTGACTGTGCTGGTTCCCTGTGTTCCTCCGAAGTTCGCGCCAGAAATCGTTACCGGTGTGTTCACCGCTCCCGAACCTGGGGCCACACTGTTAAGGTTCGGCGTAACCGATGGATTAACAGGGGGATTGGGAGCGCCTGGTGCGGCGGTCAATGCGCACGAGGTAAGAGCAATCGATAAAGCAAGTGTTAGCAACAGAACCAGCAGCGAACCACACTGGCTGGTCTTAGAAGAACGCTTACCGAGGGGGTGCTCACCGACAGGTGGACCTAAGTAGTGATGGCTCAACGATCTTTTCTGCCACCCAGCCGAAATTCTCATTTTGAGCCCCTAGAGATCGGGAATTGCACCGTCAAAGTGACAATTCCGGGAAAAAGGTCGTCAGGCGTACACCACTCATGACCCGTTTGAATTATCAAATAGGGAAAACGCCCGGGCACCTGGACGATGGGACAGAAATGGGACAGGTACGCGCGGCCTGGCTAAGTTCTTTATAGTTGCCGACGTAAGAGAGAACTCACGAGGGAGGCAACTAGGCCTACTTATCAAGAGGCATGCAACGCCCCAGAACGGTACATTGCAGCGTCAGATGGAAGTAGGACCAGCGAAGGGAAAACTAACCCTACGAGGAAGCGGAGATCACCCGGGAGGCCTGCCGTTGCCGACAGGTGGTATGGAAGCCTGAAACTGGATCAAACGAAACGACGGAATATGCCGAAAGCGGAGGACGGAAGGGTCAGGCGAGGGGTTCGCGGGCTGTCGCTTGGGAAGCGGATACCGAGGATATTGCGGAAGGAAACTTCTAAGCCTTGCGCGGCGTCCGAGTGCAGCGGAGTGGGCTCGGAAGAATCATGAATTCTCCGAGCAACGTGCCTCGCGGCTGGTGAATCAGTGGCGTCGAGGGCAGCGCTACATGCCCATCAGGAGAATGGATGAGGTTGTGCCGACCAGAGCGATTATGAGGCGTGAGCCGCGTGGTGCCTTACGGGTGGCAAGCAGTTCGATCATTGTCTTCCCGCCGTAATCTGCATCCAAAACGAGCCACCACCGAATCCATTAGGCGACGAAACATCTTCGCGGGACCTGCGAAATCCGGGAATCTCCAGTAGTGGTTTGCAATACTCCGCCAAATCATGATCGTGGACGATGTAGGCGTTTGGCATCAAGATCTTTACGCCTGACGGTCCCGCGCCAAGAAGGTAGGCGGCCAGCAAATATTGCTCCGAATAGTAGCGGTCATTCCAATCAGCGGGATAGTCGTTCGGCCAAAAAATATCATGTATGTGTACCACCACTCCCGGGCGCAAGCGAGGCAGTAATTCCATAAAGACGATGGTGACATCCGAATTCGTGAAAGTTCGGTGCGAGCTATCAATGAACAGAAAGTCGCCCGACTGAAGCTCGTCGAAGAGAGTCAAATCGACCTCTTCGAGGGGTTTGCGGATTACGCGATCGCAGATCTGATCGATCTCGGCGCGAGGTTCAGGATCGATAGAGGTAATGCGTGTGGCTAGGCCGTACTTGTGGATCGTCCGGCGTGCAAATTTCGTGGAGTAGCCGGAACCAACTTCAAGGAAGTTCTTCGGTTGAAATTCGACAAGCATTCCGCAGAGTGCGACTGCGTCGAGGCTGCTGAAAAATCGCTGCGGCCCCCAGCACGGCTCGATCAGGCTGGTTGGCTGCTCGGCTGGAATTTCGCTTAGGAATTCTTTCAGTTTGCAGAAGCTCGTCAGCCGCGTGGCAAATTCAGTTCTTCCAGACGCGAAAATTTGCGATATTTGCGGGTGTGGCGGCTTGCCATATCCATATCTTGGCGAAACTTTGACTGGATAGTCGAGCACTACGGCATAGTTGGGCGCCAACATTTCGTTTAATCGCGAACGATAGAAGCGGCGGAAAATGCGTCGTAGAATTTTATTTTTGAGCATCGGGAAGGCCCCGGCCCGGAGTCGGGCACATACAAGCAAAAGCTCCAACGTAACTACATTCTATTTGGCCCCTATTCTGGGTTCGGAGTTCGTTCGGTGCACCGCTGGTTAAGAACTGGTCTGCGGCTGCACCCGGACCTTGGCCTGTGCTTATGTATTTACGCTTCCTGCTGAATGAACTCTCTAATTCGTTGCTCACCATGAACCCTTACGGAGATTCTTCTTTGCCGTGATCTACTCATTCGCCATTTAATATATTTTTCAGCTGCTGTGGTCTCCCTTTGTCTTCTGCCCCGCATTCTTTATCATTCTCTTGGCTCCGAACGAACGGCCGTATATTTCCGTAATCTCCCCCATGGCTTTCCACAGCCGGCACTTGCGGTAAAATCTTGATTGCGGATCGAGTGCCAGCACCCACCTGAGCGTTCTTGCGGGGATCAATACAAGTCCATATTTCAGCATGCTGAGATAAGGGCGGGGGATACCTAGAACGTCGCGCCGCCTGCCTACTTCCCGCATGGAGGCCCGTCCCAAGTCAAACCACCATCCGAGGAAGTACTCTTTGCTGAGGCGCTCCTTCGGTACTGGGTGGCGCACCAGAGCCGAGGGTTCGTATCGTAAGTGCTCCCCGGCCGACATGAGGCGGCGACCAAACTCGGTGTCCTCATTGGGGCGTGGGATCTCAGGGTTGGGACTCGGGCCGAGATCGGTGCGAAAGAACCCATATTTTTCGAACATTTCCTTCCGAAATGCCATGTTCGCCCCATACGGAGCATGGTCGAGCTCACAGGGGAATTCACCTAAGTCAAAGTAGGCGCAAAGGGCGCCTGCCAAATCGGGCGAAAGCCAGCGCGGGATTGCAAGAGCATCAGTGGGCAGAGTGCGTCCTCCCACGCCAGCCCACTGCTTGTCATTCATTGCCGCCGTCAAGCCATCTAGCCAATTCGCCTCCACAGTCACGTCGTCATCCACAAAGGCCAGCAAACCTCCGCGAGCCTCGCGGATCCCGGTATTGAGGGCGAAGGATTTTCCTGGGTGTGATTCAAAGGTATAGCGGAAGCGATCGGGATACCGTCGGCAGAAATTCTCTGCGACTTCGCGGGTGCGATCCGTTGAGTTGTTGTCTACAACCAAAACCTCCCATTCCACTCCGTCGGGAAGCTTTGAGGCAGCAATACTCTCGAGCGTCTCTGCCAAGCTCTGGCAGCGGTTGAACGTACACAGAATGACGGTGATCTTCATCTTGCCCACAGCGCGGACACGTCTTGCCCGCTAGTCCACGGCAACGCGGGGCCTCGGAAGCTCGAGGTTGAGGGCACAGTATTCTTGAAGACATCCAGTTCGAGCCAATGTTCCGGTAACTGATCGACCGAAAAATCTGGTGAGATGGTATGCAGCGATCTGAACCATTTCTTGGTACAGATTCCCGGCGGTTTCAGGGATAGCAGAAGCGTCGAATCCTTCCCAATTTTCTCGACGTCGCCCATCGAGGCAATGTCGTCGGGCAACACAATTATCAAGGCGCCGGCCCCCGGAGTGTCAACATGCATACAAACATATTCTCTGTACTCAACACAGAGGTTGTTGGCAAATTCTTGCCGGCCCTCCATGAGCAGACGGGGCCGAGCTTCACTGGTCGAAGTGCTCTGCCCCACAAGTTGAAATCCCTTGTATTTCAAGTAAGAAGAAAGCTCCATAAGATGATAACCACTAGCGAATGGGAAAAACAGCTCGACCGGGCGATCGCCCGTCGCCTGCAAATAGCCATTTAGAAAATCTGCAAGCTGGCTCTTGGTTGTTATCACGGTCTTTCTTTCTATTATTCGGAACGAGGAATAGACAGCATCCTGAAGCAGAACGCATGCAAATATGATAACCACGACAGATACGCGGGTTCTTGTGGGCCTCGATAACCAGACCAGTGACATGTTTGCCAGATATAAGAGCGCGATAAAGTCTGCCGGCGCCATATAGTAGCCACTAACTAACCTCAGACCTAGAATGGACAAAAGATATGCCAAAGCTCCCACGCCGAGCGAATCCCAAATAGGGTCGAGTGGAGCACCAGACCTTATGAATCGTCCGATTCGCACGACTAGGACCGCAATTAAGACCAGCAGTAGCCAGTCAGTCTGCAAATAGGCTATGAGCACTGAGCTCATCGCCTGTTGATGCTCCGTAATGTAGGAGGAATTCGCGCGTGGAAGCATAGCTGCGAGGAGCACTACTGTATAGATCGCGCAGACCCCCAGAATCCCGATGGAAAGACGGTTCTCCCGCACAAATTCCAACCATGAACGATGGCCCGCGCGCCGACGGGCATAAAGCGATAGCGCCAATTGAGTGATGGCAAATCCTGCGACACAAAGGACAGCAGTCTCCTTGTAGTAGAGGGCAAAATGTGTGGCAACAAGACAGCCGATAAGATATATGCGTGCCTTTGTTCTCGAATAGCCTTCTATACACAACACCAGGATAGCCAGCCAAAAAATTACATTACGTTCCGGGTACACGAACCCGGCAAAGGGGATTAGACAACTCGGAGCGAGTATTGCAGCGATCAATATGAGCGTACGGTATCGAATCGGAATCTTGCTTAAAATTGCAAAAAGCACAACAAGGACGATCGCAAGCTCGACGACAATCAGAGAGTGATAGCCCGCGGGCGATCTGGTTACATATCTGAATAAATTGAATTCCTGATCTGCCAAGGGAAAAAACCTCCCAATGCGCAGCATGATGGGAGGGGATAGATTCACTCCTTGTATGGAAAAATCGGTGAGCATCTCGTCGTCATAGTAGGCAAAATCCTCTTTGTAAATAATTAGAAACATATAGAGCGCTACGAACAGCAAAAATGCGATAGACGAGATGACATCCGCCGGTCTGACTCCTCCAGAAAGTCTCAGCCGACGATCGGAGGCGGCTTGCTCGGAAATGCTTGGGAACATTGGACCGTCATGACCGCTTAACAAAAATCCGCACGCAACAATCAGAACCAGCAGAAACAACCACACTAGAAGGAAATGAGAAATAAATACGTGGTAGGCTCGGTGGAATAGCGGATGGGGAAGAATACTGGCGATATTTCCCCATACTGGGAAGCCTGCCAAAATCCTGCCCGTGCACCAAATTCTAGAATTGGTCATGATGGGTTTAAGCTTTCGTTTTGGCTTTCAGTGAGATTACTGACGTGTTGGTTATGAGCTCGGGCCCCACGGCGATTCCTGCGCGAATCACTCCGTGGGCCAAGCAGTCCGCTTGAACCAATATCCGGAAAAGAGGTACACCGAAAGGCCTTCCGACGAGATCCCGAGATACCCGCTCAACTCACGCACTCCAGAAACAATGTGGTGTAGGGGATGCGCAGGACATCGTGTCGAAGATCGGCTCGAACGTCCTGAAAAGAAGCGTGTGCCAGTCGCTCATATTGTTCCTGTGTTCGAACAAAGCGTCCGCGATCGCGAGAGAGGAAGTAGCGTTTTGCGATCGACTGCTTTTCGACGTAGCAACCATCCATTGTAATCATGCGCCCGCCTGGCTTGAGTGCCGTATGGCCGAGGCGAAACAAATCCTTCGCTTCAGCATCCTCGAGGTGATGCACCAAGCCGAGCGCGAGCACTACATCAAATGTGCCGAGCTCGTGAACCGCATGCTGGCTGACGCGTTCACACAGGAATTTCCCGCGGTCGGAATAGCGTCGCCTGGCAGCGGCGATATAGGACTTGTTTGCATCGACGCCCAAATAATCGCACGCGGGAAGAAATGGAATCATGTTTCCCGGCCCGCAACCGATATCAAGTATGCGATCCCCGGGCTTCGGACGAATATAGTTCTGAATCAGTACTCGACTACGGAAATTTGCCCCTATGATCGTGTGATAGAGTTCGTAAAGAAAAGGATGGTCAAGTATATCGCGTGCGTATTCCAGCATGGGCCTATCGCCTTTTGAGAATTGTCAGCGGTGGTCTACTGCTTGAGCGGCATCAAAGTGACCCACTCGCCAAATTCGCGCCGCGTCACCGTTTCTCGACGGTGTCAGCGCGCGTTCCCGATTCAGACCTATCCCGAGAACAAATATTGACCGTCTGTGAGACCAGGTAAAGGGGGCGGTTTTTGGATTGCTCGTACAATCTGCCAACGTACTCACCAAGCATTCCTATGCTCACCAAGGTTGCACCTCCGATGATGCTGATCAGCACGGTGAGCGAGGACCATCCTGGCAATACATACCAGTGAAAGATCTTTGCCAGAAAAGCGTGAACCGCTTCTGCTAACCCCATTACCGTAACGATGACTCCCAGCCAAGTGCTGGCCTTAAGAGGAAGTATCGAAAAGGAAGTCGCGGCTGTCCAGGCAAAGTTCAGCATTTTCTTCGTCGTGTATTTTGTTGATCCGGCGACCCTGGCCGCTCGTTCGTATTGGACCGCGATCTGCGGGAATCCTACCCAAGCGACCATTCCTCGAAGGAATCGGTGCGTTTCCCGCATCTGTTGCAACGCGTTCAGGCAAGGACGAGAGAGCAGTCGGAAATCCCCCGCATCTACCGGAAGGTTCTTGTGGACGAACGCACGCATCAATCGGTAGAACAGCCAAGCAGTAAAACGCTTGATGGGCGTCTCTCCCCGGCGCGCTTGGCGCTGACCATAAACAACATCGTATCCTTGGCAGTAGTACTCAATCATGCGGTGTATGACTTCTAGCGGATCCTGCAAATCGGCATCCAGAAGCACGACCGCTTCGCCGATTGCGAAATCCAGCCCCGCGGTAGCGGCGATCTGATGGCCAAAGTTACGCGAAAAATTTACGACTTTCACGCGAACGTCCTGGTGCGCCCATTCAACGATTTGTTTCAGGGTTGAATCCGTGCTCCCATCATTTACTATGACGATTTCCGTTTCTACGCGAAGCTGAGCCATGAATTGTTCCAGTGCGCTGCGCATATAGGGGATAGCCAACTCTTCGTTGTACATCGGAATCACGAGCGAAAGGCGAGTGGGATATGGACGGGGCTCGAGCAGATAAGAATTGTTTTTTGCTAGGTCCATTGTTCACTCCTCATCAGCATCCCTATTGAATCGCGCGGGTTCGCATCCGGATTCATCGTCCATCCGTAGCAGTGCCTGCGAAGGTGGTCACGCTTGATGCCGGCAGTGCATACTGGAAGCTGGTCCCCTGGACCGGAATGGGAGCCTGGGCTGCGAGTCCGAAGCTCGCCGAGGTGACCCAGGGAGTCACGGAGCTCGTAGAAAACCCCTTCATGGAAAATACTTGCGGCACTGTTCGGTCACTGGGATTCACTGCGACGATCACAAATGATCGATTTCCCGGGTCCTTAAAAGCACTGATCTCGAGCGGCCCGAAGTAATGAGTCACTCCGATTCTCGACCAACCCGGGCGAACAAACTTGCTCCACTGCCCAATCACAAAGGCACGCTTGGGATAATTCAGATTGATGTCTGTCAACGCCCCGTTGTCCGGTCCGTTGCCGTACTTGGGCCCGTCGGATAGGAACCACCAGTGCCAAGCGTTGACGTTCGCGACCGTGAGATAGGTATGAATTTTCCGCGCCCACGAAAGACCGTCTTGGATACTGCCGTCATAGGTCGACGACTGGCTACTATCCTCGGTCTGCCAGACGTGTTTGCCATAGGTCATGGGCATGACAATCTTCTTCGAACCATAACCATGCGCCGCAAGTATACCAACCTTCGGCGCAACAGCAGGATCCTCCATGGCGGCCAAGGTCAAATTAAAGTCCCATTGAGAGGCCTCTGCAATCATGATTTTGGTAGATCCCACGCCCGCAGCCTGAAGGGCCGAATACAAATAGGGCACGAAATCCCGCAGCTGTTCCGAGGTGTAGGTAGAGGACCCATAATCCTGGATGATGTCGGGCTCGTTCTGAACGCTGAGGGCATAGAGAGGAACCCCATTTGAGCTCATCATCTTGGCATACCCGGCCAGTGAAGCGGCCCAGAGGGAATAATTGGCTGGTAAAAGCGTTCCACCGTTGATGAACGAACCATTATTCTTCATGGCCGCAGGCGGACTCCACGGCGCACTCCACACGGTGACTCCTCGCGCTACTGCCTGCTTCGCGATGGCCAGTTCCCCCACAAGAATGGTCGAGCCTGACGGTACGCCGAGGCAGGATCCTCCATCCGGTGCGAAGAAGGAGATGCAATCCGCTGCGCTCGGGACCACCTGTGTGCGGAGAAGCGAAAGGCCGATTCCGGAGGTAGTGAAGAAAAAATCGGCCATCTCCGAGGGCAGTGGCTCGTAGAAATCAGCACAGGATGCGCCGAATCCGTCAATCACCTGATGCAAATCCGTCCAGTTGATGACAGCAGTCCGGGCGGACGCGAACCACACAAAAATGAGCAAGGCAATTGCGGATGACGCAATCAGGATTGGAAATTGCTTTCTAATCACCTGACAGATTCCGGGAAAGGCAACTGGACAACCTCCTCACACCTCGCCATCTGACAAATGCAGAGTCTGGTCATGGCCTGACAATCACAGTCTGATAGGGATCCTTGCTGGGAAGGTGCTGCCGCTCAAACCAGGACATTGGCGATGGGGACAAGAGCACGGCGAATGAAAATGATGGAATCACAGCGGCCAGAAATCTTGAGCTCTATGCCGTGCGTTGTCGAGCGAACATTCGAAACAGAATGCTTATTCAAGCCGACGCACGCGGGTCCGATTGACGGTCTCGATGATCGACGCTTCGTCTGGTACGGCGCCACTCACAAACTTTGTTGCGTCTCCCGTTGCCCGCACCGTACCTTCCGCGGTACCGCACTTGACGTAGATAAGGTCACGATCATCTCCGCGCGCCTGAAGGATGCAGCTGGGTGGCCTGGGTGGATCACTTAAGAAAGAGCCTTCGAGGGGCTCGAGGCAGTATTCCTCATCGACCAGTGCTTCGATCGAGGCGGGAAAATCACGCTGCTGAAAATCTTGAGCGAGGACTCGGGGCAAATCTATGGCTCGTGTGGCAATGACGCCTGGCACCCGCGCCGCTGCCGAATTACCGAAGCGCTCGAATTCGAGCTTCTGGAATGGCTCCATCGCTCGGTGGTCTCCGGTGATAAACAGCATTCCATTTTGAAAGAAACCGGCATCCATGAGCCGCTTATAAAAGGTGCCGATCTGCGCGTCCGTATCGCGGAATACATGCTCCTGACCGTTCAGCTTTCCCTCGTCGTTTGGGTCCATGAATGGGCGGTGGCTCCAGAATGTCTGTACGACCATAAGATACGGCCTGTCTCTGGGCTTCCCGACCGCCTCTTCGAAGGCAACTTCAAGGAGCAGGCGATCCGGCACTGAATTGAAGGGGCCACGCAGTTTCTGCGCGGCGAAGCGTGAATCGTCACCGCTAATTATCTTCTGGAAGCCAATGGCTGGCAGCCATTTGTCCTGCCCGGCAAATCCGAGGTCTCCCGGCGCGACGAACTCTGTCCGATAGCCCCGCTCCAGGAGTACGCGCGGAAGCGGCCGTGGGGAATCGAGGTAGTCCGTGAGCGAAGTCCCTCCGATCGGCGTGAACGCCTTGGTTCTACTTGTTCGTAGCTCGGGGACCAATGGCAGCGTTCCGGTGAGAAGAGAAACCAAGCCTCCCGTGGTCGTCCATCCGTTGGCATGAAAGTTAGTGAGAGCTGTCTCTCGCCTCGCAATTTCGTCGAGATTGGGGGTCCAGTTCTCTACTCCCGAGAAAAAACGCGAGTGATAAGCCGACAAGCTCTCGACGATGAGCAGAATCACATTGAGTCGCCGACCCCTGCCTCGCCCGCAGACCATGGCCGGCGGCGGGTCTGCCAAGATCTGCGCTCTGAATCGATCACTATAAGTGTTGCGAACGTAGAAGTTGTGATTGCGCTCAATGAAATTCTCAAAAAGCGGCCTGTCGATGAAGGAATACACGTAGTCGGGGACCGGCATAGGCCACAGGAGCAAAAGAACCAGAGCAGCCCCCACCAAGTAACGGCTGCGCACCGGCGAGCGCACCGGCATAACCAAAAGCACATAGCAAGTGCGCAGCAGCAACAAGGCTAGGGCGACGTCAATTGAGACCCTCCAGAGAGGTCTCGCACGCATCACCCGCCAACCTGAGGATAACAACGAGAGCACAGCGTGAGGCTCTGAGGAAAACGTCACGATATCGCTGAGATACAAGCGCGTAATGAAGAAGTGGTAGGCAGCAACATCGGCCGCATACAGCAATAGAACGAACAGAAATGAGCCCATGCACAACTTGCTGAGGATGGTCCCGAGGGTAGGTGTCATTCGACCATCTCTACTCCAGCCCGCGAACGCGGATCCAGCGGCAAACAGTAGCAGCAAGAGAGCGAAAATCGCGCCATCATGCTGGAGAACGCCGAGGACTATGTGACCCCTTGCGGCGGGTCGCATAAGCTTAAGCTTGTGAAGCAACAGGATTAGGAGGATTAGTCCGACCGTAACCTCCGGCCGCATCGCCAAGCGGGCCACCAAGGAGGTGAGTCTTCCTAGTTTTTTGTAGGACATCGCGCTTTTGGATACTCCAAATAATCAGGAATTCAGATCCATTGAAGGGCGCCCAGGGAGTGGACTGGTTTCGCCGGAGAACCTCCGCCTCCGGTTCATCCTTAGAGGTCTCTCACGCCCAAGCTAGGGCTTCAAGGCCTCGATCTTGTCCTGCACGACGCTCAGAGGACGACAGGATCTATTCTGCAGTCTGATTCAGCAGGTATTGAGCCAGCAGATGGTTGGCTAGAGCGCTTGGATGATCATCCGAGGAACTTATCTGAAACTTCTCTCGACTGGTATGGTAGTCGGGCAGGATGTCTTCCACTAAATCGACCGGAATTTCCAAGCGGCGAAATTGCTCCCGCATTTCTTCATAAACGGCGCGCTCTTGCGGTACATCCTGGTTCGGCCACAAGATGACACGAAACTGGACGCCCGGGTACTGGGTTTTAAGCAGCTCCTGCGAGCGACGAACCATCGCAAAATAGAGACGAACGTCGTCGTCGGTAACACGAGATTCACTCATCGAGAGCAACCTCCACAGGGCCGATTTATCGAGCTGCCCCACCACTCTCCGGCCGATCCCGAGTCGCTCGGCCCAGGTTTTGCGGACCTCAAAAAAACCTTCCTGATGCACGTTTCCATTAGCGTCCAACACGTAGCGCGGCTCATGCTGGATCCAAGGAACCCGTCCCGCCACCCGCCACACATGATGCGGTATCGCAACGTAGTACGCGTACTGGGGAGACCCATCCACCACACGGCGCACCATACCGTGTTCAATCTCCGCCAACATCTGGGCCGGGCTATATCCCTCAAAGGAGAAGTTGAAGGTGCGATACCGCCCTCCCGACTGGACGCCGAGTTGGTACGGCAAGGTCTCATCGTCTTCGAGACCTGAACCGAACGCATAAGAGCACCCCAGGAACACGATCGTTCGAGCCAAGTCGTTCTTGCCGTAGGAGGGAGCGACGCGGAGGCCGTCAGCGTCAATCGTGTACCTGACATCGTACATGAGCCCGCGAGGATGGTGGAGCAACGATCCGGGGTTGGCTTTGACCACATGAGCTTCGATCCCCTTCGTGGGTGCCCATCCCAAGACGTCATCGTGAGCGTAGAAACCATCCGAAACAGTTCGAGCCGCATACTTCTCGGTCGTGAAGTAATGTGCCTCGGCCGCGGCCAGCAGGCATGCCACAATCCCGAGGTTAAACAGGATCGCCCGGGGCCAAGACCTGTGGACGACGAAGATGGCTGCGAAGAGGACCGCAGCCCAGGTGAGCCAGAGCCAGAAAAAGGGCGCGGGTGCAAATTTCAAGATCACAACCGAGGCTGCGACAGTGCTGACTAGAATGGCCAGCAGGAAGGGGAATCGACGTGCTCTTCCCATTTGCTCTGTGCCACGGAGGGCTGTAGGGACAGCAAATGTAATTTTCTCGGGAGCGTTCATGATGCGAAAACCCGACCGGCTCGATGGCTTCTCGAAAGGTGGATGGCGTCTACGGTGCGATCTCACTCAGCACATGTTGAGCTATCAGACGATTGGCTGCCGCGCTGGGATGGTGGTCGGCGGGACTCAGTATGAACCCGGACCGATCGGTCCTAAAGCCGGGGAGGATGTCCTCTACCAGGTCGAGTGGAATGCCCATGCGGACGAATCCATCCCGCAGCTTTTCATAAGTGGGATCGTTCCGGACCGGCCATAAGATGACGCGAAACTGGATGCCCGGATACTGAGTGTTCAGCAGCTCCTGGGATCGACGGACTACTGCGAAATATAGGCGCAAGTCTTCGTCGGTAATAGGAGAATCGGGTGATTCAAGCATTCGCCAGATGGCTGATTTTTTCAACTGCCGCACGCCTCGATGGATTCCAAGCCGCTCGTGCAGAGGTTTGCGGTCCTGCAAATAACCATCCTGATGAACCGTCCCGTCGGCGTTGAGGACATAGCGCGGCGCATGCCCGCCCCAAGAGACCAGTCCCGCCACACGCCAGACATGACCAGGAATCGCTACGTAATACGCGTAGCGGGGGCTCGAGTCCACGACGCGGCGCACCATGCCGTGTTCAATTTCTGCCAGCATCTGCGCAGGGCTATATCCCTCAAATGCGAAGTTGAAAGTCCGGTACCGGCCCTCCGACTGGGCGCCGACCTGGTAGGGCAACGTCTCGTCGTCCTTGAGGCCCTCGCCAAAAGTGAAAGAGCAGCCGAAGAACAGCACCGTGCCAGCCAAGTCATCGCTGCGGTACGGCGGAGCAATGCGAAGGCCGTTCGGGTCTATTGTGTACCTGGTGTCGAACAGGAGTCTTGAAGGGCGATTGAGCAAGCCCGCGGGGGCGAACTTGATCGCATGAGCTTCGATCGCCTTCGGGGGCGCCCATCCCAATAGGTCATCGTGAACATAGAAATCACCATCGGGAAAAATCGGCGTTGTATATTCGTTGGTCGAGAGATATGCCTCGACCCCAGCCAAGAAGCACAGCACGATCCCGAAATTGAACAGGATAGCGCGGGGCCAAGACCCGCGGAGGAAGAACATGCCCGCCCAGAGTGCCGCTGCCCAAGTCAGCCACACCCAGAAGAATGGGGCGGGTGCGAATTTTAAAATTAGAATTGTAGCGGCAACGGCACAGCAAAAGATGACCAGTGGAAACAGGAATTGCAGCGCTCCTCGGTTGGTTTCGCGCTCGCCTATCATGATGCGAGATTCAATTTTGTCCGTAACAGGCATGGTTCCTCATACTTGCGCAAAGCGAGCTAAGACAATGAACAGAACCTGGGCTCGACCGATAGCCTATCGCCAGCCGGCCCAATCCTTTGTGGGAATGGCAAGAGGCTCGCGCAGCAGGTTGAACCCCCATTCGTTTGCACCGCGTTTCGGGGCTCTGCTCCGGCCGGTGCCTGAGCCTATGATTATCACGGCCAAGATGGCTTTCCTGGGGGCTTTTTAACCACCGAATTCTGCCATTTACTTAATTTTCAAGCCGTCAGCTTCGGACGCGAGGAAGGCATCGAGTTGTGTATGTTCGGCAGATGCCATCACGGAGGAGTGCGCCATGCCCAGGATTCGATCATACTGCAGGTCGAGCAGCTGGCGAAACCGCAGAGCAGCAGAACGGAGGTGAGCCTGCTCTCGTTGGCGGGCGGCCAGTAGAGCGGTGAATCGCTCGATGAACATGTTAACTGTAAACTGATCTATCGCCAGACAATAGCCCTTCTGTCCAATGGCGTTCATGTGCGCATCAACTTTGGGGTCGAAGGAGAGGGCCACCGCGGGTGTGGCGTTGAAGTGGGACAGGATAACCCCGTGCAGCCTGCTCGCAATTGTCAAATCAGCGTGGGAAATCGCATGCAAGAAATCGTCGGTGGTCTGCTCGGCTGAGCCGGGGAGAGTTTCGGTCGAGTTTGCAGGGATTGAATTACTCGGAATCAGAGCTTGAATGTCGTTGACTGTCACAAGATCCGGACTGTCCGTTGTGAAGAACAGCACGCGGTGGCCTTCCTTAGTGAGCCATTTCACAATATCAGCCATTTTGCTGACATAGGAAGCGTAATGCCCCTCGTCCTTGATCGGCCACACCCGGGGGTCACGGTAAGCGATGGGACTAACTCCAACAACGAGCTGGCCGTCCCCTCGTCCGTCGTTGCGTGCGGGCTGAAGAGCCGGAGCAGGATAGCTGAACGCCAAATCCGGATAGACAGGATCTTTGCGCGCATCGATGAGAGTTTCGACGTCGATCTTTGACTCCTGATCCCTATAGGAACGGTAATCGGCCAGGCCAAGAGCAATGCGGATAAAGAAACGGCTCAGCGGACTCTTCAGAAACGATTTCCCGACACTCACAAACAGCAAAGGAACTCTAAACACGCGACCGAGCAAGGCCCACTTAAATAGCGTCCAGGGGTGACCCCACGGTCCACCCCAAGACTCATCCAACGCACCCCCGCCAGTGATAATTAAGCGGTCTAGTCCTCGGACCACGCGTCGAGCCGCGCGAATGTGGGCCAACTCATCACGGCAAACGCGAATGGCTCCGAACAAGGTACCCAGCAGAGGGATCTGTTTTAGCCAGGTCTTAATTCGACGGGACTTGACGGATGGTTGCTCCTCAACCCTGGAATTATCTGAACGAACCAGAGTGTAATAGGGACGAGAGACACCTGCCAGGGGGAATGCCTCAATTCCATGGCGACGACGGGTATCGTCGGGGTTTAGAGTGAGGCCAAGAATCCGAACGCCCGGTACACGCTTGCGTAAGTTTCGGATCGTGGCCTCTAGGATCGCCGCATCTCCCAAGTTGCCCCCGGAATAGGGGCTGAGTAGACCGATGCAACGAAGGGGGCGAACTGGGGGGATGAGGCGACTCACGGTTTGCTCACTTAAGTTGAGGCAAGAACCATTGGACTGCTGCATATACTGATCTAACTCGCGTTTCGCGTTCCGGGAAGGGGCAGGTCTTCGGTCGCAGCCGCGAGGCTCGTCTCCGATGCCGCGCGAATTTCTTGCCGAACTACTTTCGGAAAACAGTGCACGTAACCGCGCACATCGTCCGGTGAACTGATATAGATCGTTGCTGCAGGCTCCCAGCGGTCGTACGCCGTCTGGTTATCGTACCTGTAGATGAGTATCGAGGGGTGGAAGATACCGGTGGGCATGTTTAGATTGAGTTCAAATGTACACAGGAAGATCTCGCCTTCTTCCAAGGTAAAGTTTCCGTGCCCCAGCCGTTCTGTGGAGGTATTAAACACCTCCGTAAAGAGTTCGTCCTGGATGTAAAGGGAAACGGACAACTTGGTAGAGCGCTCGCGAGCGATCAATTCCACATCGATCCATGCTTTTTGCCCCGATTGAAATTGACTCGATTCTCCGGATTCGCTTCGAACTGCGACTCTCGAGATCGCAACTGGACTAGAATTCGCGTCCGCCTCGAGCGCTGTGCGGGAGCGATTGACATAGCTGGAAATGACCTCCTGTGCCGGACCCGCGACGAGCGTGCGACCCTTCTCAAGCAGCAGGCAGCGATGGCAAAACTCGGCGACGGTTTTCAGATTGTGCGAAACGAACAGCACGGTCGCGCCGCCACGGATTACCTCTTTCATGCGTTAACCGCATTCCCGCTAAAAGG
>Ga0210384_10004092_pt1 | contig 16431 bp, 15 predicted proteins | sample IncBWH2MmetaG_FD_160574 | JGI IMG/M metagenome (GOLD analysis project Ga0210384, IMG submission 160574) | Forest soil microbial communities from Barre Woods Harvard Forest LTER site, Petersham, Massachusetts, United States - Inc-BW-H-2-M | ecosystem: Environmental > Terrestrial > Soil >...
CGCAACCATGTCGGTTCGCTCACGAGGCCAGGCGCGCGCGTCTGTTCCGTGTGGTCCACGAGTGCCCAGGGCCAGGTATAGCGGGAGTCGAAATCTGGCGGAAGGGCCGACTTGCCGTTTCGGAAGGCCGGTCCCTGACACGACACGCCGACGCTATCGGTGGTCAAGCGGAAACAAAATAGATCGTCGCCGGTCCGAAACCGAATCAGGCCCATAGTGCTCCACTGACTGGCGTACCAGAAGGCGAGCATGACCGCGGCACCCGCGAGGCCGATCATCGGGGCGGGTGCGAGCCCTCCGAGCCATCGCCGAAAGACTACGAGCACGCCAGCAGACTATCGCCTCTGCCTCATCCCCTCCAAAGAAAGACCGGCGCAGGTTCTAGGGGCGCTAGGGGCGCGGCGAGGCGGCGTGGGGCTCGACGGGCTCGGCGTTCGGCGGGGTAGCCGGTGCGATCGGCCACCCGACAGGCGACGGCGCCCGCCGACGCGATCCGAGCGGCTTCGGCTCGCGCCCAAGCCGCATGAAGACGATCACGAACCCTACCAACGCCAACAGGCCAACGGCGGCGAGGATGGCATAGGCGACCGGGGTGGAGATGACCATACTCCACTGTCTCACGCCCCGAATTTCGCGCGGCTCGCCGTCAGACTAGCTCTGAGCTAGTGCGCGCATGGCCCCGAGAAGGCCCCTGGCGTGCCCTGGTGGTCGCGTGGGCGGGCTCGCAGCAGGGAGAGGCTATCTACCTATCACCTGGCCGGCTGAAACGCTCCTAGAGGCGTAGAATCGCTCGGAAGCATATACCATATAGGGGTATACTGTCTAATAGACGTGTAACTATCTGATTCTGCGAAGTTACTAGACTGAAATTACCTAGTACCCTGCACTGATGGAACCGTTCGATCGGGATAGGGTACCTTGGCACGTGCGAAAAGTCGAATTAGTACACTGATTTACGGCCCACGCGCACACTGAGCGGCGATGCATGGCCCCCAGGTGCCCCCATAGGGGTGCCCTACCGACGGCGAATCATCGAATCGTGCCGGCCCACTGGTCGGCCCATATATGTACTACGTGGTACGTGGCACTAGGGCCGGGCATGGAGCTCGGGATGGACTACCAGGCTCGACCATCAGGCTCGATGCCAGGCCCGAGTATCTAGCCCCGAGCATGTAGTACTTACATAGCCGAGGGCGACTGGCGGCTCGATCCGTGGCTCCTGGCTACGGACCGGACCCCTCCCCGTCCAAACCGTGCCGGTCGAGAAGTCAATGATTTCAGGTACTCTAGCACTGTTCCGGGGTCTGAGGGGCGCATCCGCCAGGTCTTTAACGAGGGTGGCGAACGAACAAGGGGTTGGCCCTGGATCGTAGAAATGAACTGCCGTTCATTCCTTACTTTTGCTCGGATACGTCAAACTGTCTCGCTACTTAGCTACTCGGTCCGTTCGGTGGCGCCTCTGAAATTGTGAGCCAGGTGCGTCCAATCTGTAGTCTAACCGGTTCGGGCCGGTCAGACAGTTTCACGTGGGCCGTTCTCGGATGGGGTGACAGGGACGGCTTGCGGCACGCGGACTCTTTTCTCCGAACCCACCAATGAGAGTCCGAGGAGTAGACGTATACCTATATACATATATGTATGACGTAGCACTAGGAATGCAGTAACGGTAAACGTTAACGTGTAATGAGTAGAGGGTATTACTATCACGTACCCTCTACTCTACGTAGTACCGCCTAACGGCTAATAGAACACAGTAATGGTAAGTGATCTAATAACAGCTAACGTGTAAACGTTAACGTTAAACGTTACGGATTAACGTTTATGCGTTGGGCCGGCGCGCGGTGAGCGCGCCGTGCTCCCCCGCCCTAGAGAGGCACCGACACGCGGAACGTTCTTTCAGAACCCTACCCGGTCTAAGCCGCGTGACCGAGCCTGCCGACGATGGCGAAGCTATCGCGCCGCTGGTGAGTAGCCCCACGGCTCCTTGAGCACGAAGCGCACCTGGGTGGGCCCGAGCGCCTGCACGTCTCGGACCTTCTCCTTCAGGAGACCGGCGCTCGCTCCCTTGTAGCGCTCGAAGGAGAACTTCACGTCCTCCGCGGTGACCGGCTCCCCGTTGTGGAATCGGGCGTTCTTGCGTAGCGCGAAGGTGTAGGTCAGGTGATCCTTCGACTCCTGCCACGACTCGGCCAGGCTCGGCGTGTAGAGCCCGGCCGGCATGGGCTTCACCAGCGCGTCGTGGATCGCGTAGAGCACCATGAAGGGCGTGCTGAACGCCTCGGTCTCCGCGGGATCGAGCCACTTGGCGGCCAGGGTGACGTGCAGCCCCCAGCGCATCTCGCCCTCGGCGGCCCGGGCGGGCGCGGCGGCGAGCAGGGTCAATCCGATCGCGAGCATCGAGACTTCGCGCCTGGTCATGGCAAAAACCGTAGGGCTCTCGACGCTCCACGTCAAGCGTCAACCTGAAGCGATCGCAAGCTCTTCGAAGGGCATTCCTTCAGGTACTCGCTCCCACGCTGCGATCAGATCGAGGCGAGGAGGAGGAGGTCCCGTATGACCAACGAGAGAAGGCTGTTGCAGGTGGGGATCGCGCTCGGAGTGCTGGTGCTCGCAGGCTGCGCGTCGGAGATGGCCAGCACCGCGCCGCAGACGATGGCGAGCAACCAGCAGCAGTGCGAGCAGGCGGGCAATCGATGGGTCGCAACCCTCGGCACCTGCGAGATGGAAGGAGGTAAGGGCGGCTCGAAGTAGCGGAGCTCGAGAGCAGCCTCACGCGGGGGCGGCCAGCGGTCTCCTCGTCGCCGCTGCCGCCCCCGCGCGGGGTAGCCTTGGCTGGCCCGCGCCGCAGGAGTACTATCCCCCCGTTCGGCCCCACTGACGCGAACGCGTAGGTTCCTCGACTGGCACCGTACGGAGGCACTGATGCCCCCGGTTCGGATCTCGGACAACTCTTCCCCGGCGACCCTCGGTCGCGACTGCGGCCGAGCGGAGGAGGCCCATCCATGCCCCACTCCCGCGTTGATCGTCCGTCCGCTCACTCGATGAACCGTCGCACCTTCCTGCGGGGCGCCGCCGGCGGAGTCGCGGCGGTCGCCGGGCTCGAAGGCATCCTGGCCGCCCGGCGTGCCCCGGCGTTCGCCCAGCCTGTGGAGATCCACCTGCTCCAGTGGGTGGACTTCATCCCAGAAGGCGACGTCGAGCTGAGGCGCCAGCTCGCCGAGTACAGCGAGCAGAACAAGATGAAGGTCACGCTCGAGACGATCAACGCCAACGATCTCCAGGCGCGGATCACCGCGGCGATCCAGTCGGGGGCGGGCCCGGACGTCATCATGATGCTGCACAACTGGCCGCACTTGTACCAGGGCGGGCTCGCCGACGTCTCCGACCTCTGCGAGTGGAAGGCCAAGGACCAAGGAGGCTACTACCTCCACTCGGAGGCCGCGGCGAAGGCGGGGAAGCGATGGCTGGCCCTGCCCTACAGCACCGGCGGCAGTCTGATCGCGTACCGGCGCTCGTGGTTCGCGGAGGTCGGAGCGGCGCAGCCGCCGCGCACGCTGGAAGAATACCGCAAGATCGGCATGGCCCTGAAGAAGAAGGGCAAGCCGGTAGGACAGACGCTCGGCCATACCTTCGGCGACGCACCCACCTGGACCTATCCGCTCGTGTGGACCTTCGGAGGAGCCGAGACCGATCCGAGCGGTAAGAAGGTCGTCATCAACTCCAAGGGGACGATCGAGGCGGTGAAGTGGATGGTGTCGTTCTGGAAGGACGCCTGCGACGAGGGCGCGCTGGCCTGGGACGACACCAACAACAACCGCGCCTTCCACTCCAACGAGATCTCCGCCACGCTGAACGGCGCCTCGATCTATATCTTCGCCAAGCGCAATCCCGACAAGGTCAAGAACGAGAAGGGTGAGCCGATGTGGCCCGACATCGCGCACTTCGGCATCCCGGACGGCCCCAACGGCCCGACCGCGCCCTACTTCGTGCCGTTCTCCCACGGGCTCATGAAGTACTCGAAGAACCAGAAGGCGGCCAAGGACTTCCTCAAGTGGCTCCACTCCAAGGAGCAGTTCGGGAAGTGGTTCGCGGTCGAGACCGGCTACAGCGTCGGCGCGACGACCAGCTGGGAGAACCACCCGATGTGGGCCACGGTGGACGAGCCGCTCAAGGCGTTCCGGGTGGCCGCGCGCGGCTCGCGGATGATCGGCTGGGCGGGCCCGTCCAACGCCAAGGCGACCGAGGTCTATACCAAGTACATCATCACCGACATCTTCGCCAAGGCGGTCCAGGGGATGTCGCCCGAGGACGCGGTGAAGTGGGGCGAGGCCGAGCTCAAGAAGGTCTACGAGACCTAGCCGCGGGGCTCGCGCCGGCGCTTCCCTCGCGTGCTAGAAGATCGCGAGCGGGTGCGCCGGCGCGCCGGTGGCGCCCACCAGGCGCAGCGGGGTGGCGGTGAACAGGAACTCGTTGCGCCCTTCCTCCGCGCACGCCTGGGCCAGCCGCTCCGGGTCCGAGTTGTCGATCAGGGCCAGCCCCAGGAACGGAATCGCCAGATGGGTGGACATGCCGAAGCCGGGGTAACCGCTCGGCCGCTCGTCCATCATGTCCCATGCGATGGCCGCGATGTCCTTCCCGCGGAACCACTCGAGGCAGGAGACGTGCAGACCCGGATGCTCGGAGATCCGTGGCTTCCAGTCGGGGTGCTCGAGCCGGAACTTCTCGTCGCCGCTGCGCACCACCACCACGTCGCCCGGCTCGACCTTCACGCCCGCGCGCCGCTCCGCCTCGTCCAGCTCGCGCGGGGTCACCGGGCGGCCCACCGTGACGTAGCCCTCCTTGCGCCCGGCCGCGACATCGAGGAAGACCCCGCGCGTCGTGATTCCACGGGTGAAGATCGGGTCGATCGGGCACCAGAGCGCGCCCTCGACGGAGAGGCTCTCCGCGAACGGCCGGCCGTTGTACAGCTCGCCGTCCCAGCCCACGTGGCAGAGCGCGTCCACGTGGGTGATCCAGTAGCCGTGATAGACCATGTCGAAGCGGTCGAGCACCACGTCCACCCGCTCGCGCTTCGCCGGGAAGGTCATGTGGTACATGTACACCGGCCGGGGGATCACGTCCCGCGCCAGCGACACCGTTCGGCCCTTCTTGACGAGCCGCTGGGCCTGCGCCTGCTTGGCGGGCGTGATCAGGTTCACGGTGCCGAGCTGGTCGTCGTGACCCCAGCGGCCCCAGTTGTTCAGCTCCTTGAAATACGCCTCGACGCGATCGCGGGTGGGCAGGGCGGCATCGGCCATGGTCTCGTCCTTTCGAGCAAGAGGCTGGCGGCGCCTCCAGCAAGGGGCTGGCGCCTCCGGTAAGAGGCTGGCGGCGCGTCGAAGAAGGTAGCACGCCTCGCGCACGCGGCGTCACGAAGTCTTCGGGCGGCCGTGACACGCCCGTGACGGACGGCGTCTACACTGCGCGGCGAAGAGGGACCCCCATCAGAGCCGACGATCTGCTCGCCGAGCTGACCCCGAATACCGACCTGCGCGTGCTGGTGCGCCGCGTCGCCGAGGCCGAGCTTCCGTGGGTGATCGTACCGCGCGCGGCGGTGATCGCGTGGGAGCGGCGAGACCCGGAGGGCTGGACGAAGGTCTGCGCATGGCTCGTCGCGCGTGGTGTCGCCGTCGTGCAAATATGAATTGCTCGTGACGTTTCCACGAAGTAGTGGCGACGGCCCAGAGCCCCGTGGTAGGGTCCGCCCTGTCCCGGGAAGGCGCGGAGCCGAGCAGGGATGCCGACCAACCCCCCGACCAATCCGAACGTGCGTCACGTCCTCGCGGCGCTCCATGCCCAGCTGGAGGCCCTCGGCGCCCACGAGCTCGGCACCCGGGCCGGCCGGGATCCCGAGGAGCTCCACCAGATGCGGGTGGCGGTCCGCCGCCTCCGGGCCATCCTCCGGGCGGCCCGGTCCCTGTTCGAGCGCAAGTGGGTGCGCGAGCTGCGCAGCGAGCTCGACTGGCTCAGCGCCGCGCTCGGCCGTGTCCGCGACCTCGACGTGGCGCGGGTCTGCCTGGCCGGGGAGGTCGCCGCCCTCGAGCCGGCCGAGCGCGGTCCTGCGCCGCGGCTGCTCCGGCGGCTCGACGCGGATCGCGCGCGCGCCCGCGACGCCCTCCGCGTCGCGCTCGACAGCCCCCGCTACCCGAAGCTCCTGACCCGGCTGCGGACCTCGATGGCGCGTCCCCGCCTCAGCGCTTCCGACGTCTCGCTCGTGGACGTCGCCGCCGCGGAGTTCCGCAAGCTGCGGCGCGCCGCGAAGGCCCTCCCCGGCCACCCGGACGCCGACGATCTGCACGAGATCCGTATCAAGGTGAAGCGGGCGCGCTACGCGGCGGAGCTGGTGGCGGGCGCCGCGGGGCAACGCGGCGCGCGATTCATCGAGCAGGCCAAGGCGCTGCAGGACATTCTTGGAGAACATCAGGATGCTGTGGTAATCGAGGAATATCTTCACGAGAACGTCGACGGCGGCGAGGCCGCGCAAGCGCTCGGCAAGCACCTTCTCAAACGGCAGCGCAAGCGCCGGAAGAAGGCGCGCGGGGCCTTCTTCGAGGAGTGGCCGAAGCTCGAGCGCCGCGGTCGGAAGGCGTGGAGCGCGACGCCCGCGACGTAGCGCCGCGGCATGAAGATCCTCCTCATCCGTCACGCCCCCGCGGTGCGCAACGGGACCAGTGGTGTCCGTGACCACGACCGGCCGCTCACGCGCCGGGGCCGCGTCCACTTTCGCGCCGCGGCCCGCGGGCTGGCCCGGATCGCGGGCCGCCCCGACGTGCTGCTGACGAGCCCGCTCACCCGCGCCCGCGCGACCGCCGAGATCGCGGCCGCCGCGTTCCGACGGGTCACCCCACGGATCGAACCCGCGCTCGGCCAGGACGACGTGGACGTGCTGGTGACCGCGCTCAAGAAGTACCGGCCCGACGCGACGGTGGCCCTGGTCGGCCACGAGCCCACGCTCTCCGCCTTGCTCGGCCACCTGCTCGGCATGCACCAGGCAGACGACCGTTTCGCCTTCAAGAAGGGCGGAGCCGCGCTCGTCCACCTGCCGGAAGGCCCGTCGGTGCCCGGTCAGCTCAGGTGGTTCGTAAAGCCTCGTATCTTAAGGGCTCTCGGCTCAAGCTAGCCGCATCTCCCCCACCCCGGCCGCCCGTGGTACCCTTAGGGCCCCTTCCCCCCAGGGGGCCCAAAGCGACAGGTCATGTGACTGTCCAGTCCGCGGGGGCGGTCTGGCTCTCGTCGTGGAAACTGGTGAGTCGTGGCACGAATGAACGGATCCCGCCCGGACGCCGGCTCGGTGTCCGATCTGGTAGCCATCGTCGACCTCGGATCGGCCGCGGTGCGCTTCCTGTTGGCGCAGATCCGCCCGACCTCCGGCTACCGGATCCTGGCGCAGGAGCGGGTGCAGACGCGCCTGGGCGGGGGCGCCCCGGGCGTCCTGCCCCGGCGGGCCATCGCCAAGACGCTGCGGGCCGTCCACCGGTTCTTCGCGCGCTACTCCCCGCAGGAGCAGGGTCCGCGGGTCGTGGCCATCGCGACCTCCGCGGTGCGCGACGCCCGCAACCGGGAGCGCCTGCTGGACCCGCTCCGACGGGACGAGGGCATCGAGGTCCAGGTGCTGAGCGCCCGCGACGAGGCCCGGTTCGGGGTCATCGCCGCGCTGGAGAGCCTGCCGTTCGTCAACGGGGTGGTGGCCGATCTGGGCGGGTCGAGTCTCCAGCTCAGTCGGGTTCGCCGCCGGCACGTGGTCTCGAGCACGAGCCTGCCCCTCGGGGCAGTGCGCACCACCCGGCGCTTCCTGAGGCAGGATCCGCCCACGCCGCGGGAGCTGCGCGATCTCCGCGACGAGATCCGCGCGCAGCTCGGGGACGCCCTGCCGCCGGCGGCGCGCGGCGAGATGCTGGTCGGCCTCGGGGGCACCGTGCGCACGCTCGCGAGCATTCACCTGCGTCACCACCCCGGCGAGCGGAAGCACCGGCACGGGCTGGTGCTGCACCAGTCCGACGTCACCGCGATCCGCGAGCGCCTCGAGGCGCTCTCCTCGCGGAGGCGGCGCAAGATCCGCGGATTGAAGGGCGAGCGCGCCGACATCATCCTGGCCGGCGCGATGGTGATCGAGGACGTGATGGTGACCGGAGGGTATCTGCGTCTGGTGGTCTGCACGCGCGGCGTCCGGGACGGCGTGCTCCTCCACGAGGCCTTCAGGAGAAGGAACGGACATGAGCTCCGATAAATTCGTCAACCGAGAGCTGTCGTGGCTCGAATTCAACCGGCGCGTCCTCGAAGAGGCGCAGGACCCCGTGGTACCGCTGCTGGAGCGGCTGAAGTTCCTGTCGATCTTCAGCTCGAACCTCGACGAGTTCTTCATGGTGCGGGTGGCCGCGCTCAAGCGGCGCATCCGCGAGGGCGAGCAGTCCGCGACCCCCGACGGGCTCACCCCGCTGCAGACGATGGGCGCGGTATCGGCGAGGGTGCACGAGCTGGTCGAGGAGCAGCATCGTTCGTTCCTCCAGGAGATCCAGCCGCTCCTGGCCGGCGAGGGAATCCTGCTCCTCCGGCCGAAGGAGATCACCGAGGAGCAGCAGCGCTTCCTCGAGGACTACTTCCGGCGCGCCCTCCTGCCGGTGGTGACGCCGCTCGCGGTGGATCCGGGACATCCCTTCCCCTATCTCGGCAACCGCTCGCTCTGCCTGGTGGCGTCGATCCGCCCCTCCACCCCGTCGGTCTTCCCGCACAGCCAGCTCTCGGTGATCCACATCCCGAGCCAGGCGCTGCCGCGGTTCATCGCGCTGCCCGATACGGACGGCAAGCACGTCTTCATGCTCCTCGAGGACGTGGTCCGCCTGCACCTGCCCACCATCTACAACGGCTACGAGATCCTCTCGAGCCACGCGATCCGGGTCACCCGGGATGCGGATCTCCCCGCCCCGATCCGCCCCGCGGACCTGCTGAGCGGCATCGAGCAGAGCCTGCGCGAGCGGCGGCTGGGGGCCGCGGTGCGCCTGCAGCACGACGGGGACCTGCCGTCGGACATCCTGACCCTGCTGCTCGACGAGCTCGAGCTGCAGGCCGATGATCTCTACGAGGGCGCGGGCTTCGCGGCCTTCTCGGATCTCCTGCAGCTCTACACCGCGCTCGACATCCCGCGGCTCAAGGACCCGCAGCACCCGCCCCATCCGGTGGCCGCGCTCGAGAGCACCACCGACATCTGGGGCGCCATCCGGGCGCGCGACATCCTCGTCCACCACCCGTACCAGAGCTTCGAGGGCGTCACCCGCTTCGTGCGCGAGGCGGCCGGCGATCCGAAGGTGCTCGCGATCAAGATGACGCTCTACCGGGTGAGCCCCACCTCCCCGATCGCGCACGCGCTGCAGACCGCGGTGGAGAACGGCAAGGAGGTGGCGGTGCTCGTCGAGCTGCAGGCGCGCTTCGACGAGGAGGCCAACATCCGCTGGGCGCGCGCGCTGGAAGAGGTGGGCGCCCACGTGGTGTACGGCTTCCCGGGATTCAAGACCCACTGCAAGGCGTGCCTGGTGGTGCGCCAGGAGGCCGACGGCATCCGCCGTTACTGCCATCTCTCCACCGGCAACTACAACCTCCGCACCGCCGCGCTCTATACCGACATGGGGCTCTTCACGAGCCGGCAGTCCTTCGGCGAGGACCTCACCCAGCTCTTCAATCTGCTCACCGGCTACACCCGCCCCACCCGCTTCCACCACCTGCTGCTCGCCCCGAGCGTGATGCGCGAGGCGCTCGTCGAGCAGGTCCGCCGCGAGGCCGCGCACGCCCGGGCCGGGCGGCCCGCGCGCCTCATCGCCAAGATGAACGCCCTCGTCGATCAGGCCCTGATCGAGGAGCTGTACGCGGCCAGCGCGGCCGGCGTGCGGATCGACCTGCTCGTGCGCGGCATCTGCTGCCTGCGCCCGGAAGTGCCGGGCCTCTCCGAGAACATCCGCGTCATCTCCATCCTGGACCGCTATCTCGAGCACGCGCGGATCTGGTACTTCGAGAACGGCGGACAACCCGAGTACTGGCTGGCCTCCGCCGACTGGATGCCGCGCAATCTCGACCGGCGCGTCGAGGTCGCCTTCCCGGTGGTGGACGTGGGCCTGCACCGGCGGCTCCGCGAGGTCCTCGAGACGCAGCTCGCCGACACCGTGAAGGCGCGCCGGATCCTCCCCGACGGCTCCTCGGAGCGGGTCCGCGCCGACGGGCGACTCCCGCTGCGCTCCCAGGATCGCCTCTACGAGCTGACCGGCATCATCGGCGTCAACGACTGACCGCCCGCCGCGGCGCCTCAGGCGCCGAGCAGGACCGCCTCGACCGGGCGCCGGGGGCTCGGGCCGGCGGGCCGGGTGGGAACACCCATGCGGAAGGCGAACGTAGGCTTCCACTCCGCCTCGCCGGTCAGTCCGGCCAGCACCCCCGCCGCGCGCGGCTCTCGTTGAAGCTCGCGCTCCCGGTCCACGAGCTCCACCGGCTGGTTGATCGGCTGCATCGCGAGCCCGCGCGCGGTGGCGAGCAGGTGCAGCCGCTGCCACCGCCGGCCCGCGCGCAGGGCCTGCGGGCGGTCGTACAGATCGCGCACCGCGATGAGCCCGAACAGCGGGCTCGTGGCCACCTGGACGTCCCGGGTGGCGTCCAACCAGTAGCGATGGTTGGTCTCGGGCGAGGGCGGCGGTAGCATCTTGGCCGCCGCGGTCATGAGCGGCGACAGCCCGGCCGCGTCCAGCGTGGGACCGTCGCGGAGCTGCTGGACGTCGCTCCACCGGCTCCGGAACCAGCGCTGGCTGTCCTCGACCATCCGGCGATCCGCCACGATCGCCTCGGTGGCGGCGACCACCGCGGCGCCGAATTTCTTCCGCTCGTCCGGCGCGGAGAACAGGAACAGCCGCACGTCCAGGTCGCTCTGGAAGGTCGCCCACAGCGCCTCGATCACCTGGGGCGGCACCGGGCGCCTGGGGTCGTAGGCCGCCCGGTTGGTGTGTCGCCGCGGGATCGCGTCGAAGAGCGCGTCCGCTCGCGGCCGCGCCGGCGTGAGATCGAGCGCCGCGACCGGCGCCACCCGGGGCGCGGCGGCGGCAGGGCCCAGCGCGCCGGCATGCTCGGTCACCGTCGCCTGGTAGCCGAGCGCGGTCGCCGCGCGGACCATGTTCTCCACCGCGCAGCCGAGTCCGATGTGCATCTCGCGCAGGTAGGGATCGAAGGACCCGAGATTGCGCGCGATGTCGGCAAAGAGCTCCACGCGTGTCGCGCTCACCCGAAAGCGCCACGGCTGCGTGTTGTGGGGATTGGCGGCCAGGATCCCGGCCCGCACCAGGCCGAGCGGGCCCTCGGCGGCATCACGCGGCCAGGTGGTCCACGGCTCGTAGGCCGGCCCGGTGCCGGCGGCGAGCACGCCCTGCTCCCGCGCGCGCCAGACCAGCCCGCCCGCGGCCACGATCACCACGGCTCCGGCACCCTGGAGGAACGCTCGGCGGCTCACGCGGCAGAACGGTAGCACGGCGGGCGGTTGACCGCCCGTCGCGGCCCGTGCTAGAACCGGGCTACCGCAAGACACCACGGCTCACCGAACTGGGCTGGCCGGCGCGAGGAGGCCCCCGCAATGGATCTCAACTACACCGCCGAGGACGTCGCGTTCCGCAAGCACGTCCGCACGTGGCTCGAGCAGAACATGCCGCGGCAGATCCACAACCTGGACGAGCGCAAGGTGTGGCACCGCAAGCTCTACGAGGCGGGCTATCTCGGCATGGGCTGGCCCAAGGAATACGGCGGGCAGGGGGCGCGGCCGATGGAGCAGGCCATCGTCGCCGACGAGATGGCGCGCGCCGGCGCCCCGGCGCCCACCAATGGTCTCGGCGTAGGCATCGTGGGGCCGACCATCGTCGTCCACGGCACCGACGCTCAGAAACGCCGCTACCTCCGCAAGATCCTCACCGCCGAGGAGATGTGGTGCCAGCTCTACTCCGAGCCCAACGCCGGCTCCGATCTGGCCGCGCTGCGCACCGCCGCGGAGGACAAGGGCGACCACTTCCTGGTCAACGGGCAGAAGATCTGGACGAGCGGCGGCGCCATCGCGGACTGGGGCCTGCTCCTCGCCCGCACCGATCCCGCCGTGCCCAAGCACAAGGGCATCACGTGCTTTCTCATGAACATGCGCCAGCCCGGGGTCGACGTGCGCCCGCTCAAGCAGATCACCGGCTCCTCGGAGTTCTGCGAGGTGTTCATGACGAACGCGCGGGTGGAGAAGGAGAACATGATCGGGCGGCTCGGCGAGGGCTGGGGCATCGCCCAGACCACCCTCGGCTACGAGCGCGGCGGCCGCGCGCTGGCCCGCATCACCACCTACGCGAGTCAGTACAAGCACTTGTTGAATGCGGCCAGAAGGCTCAAGCGTAACGGCCGCCCCATCCTGGACGATCCGGTGACGCGCCAGAAGCTCGGCCGCATCTGGGCCGACCTGGAGGTGGAGCGCTACGGAGCCCTGCGGGTGCTGACCACCCTCGAGCGCGGAGAGCACCCGGGCGCGGGTGGCTCGCTCACCAAGCTCTCCTATTCCGAATTCGAGAAGCGCTTCATGGAGCTCGCCGAGGAGATCCTCGGGCCCTACGGCCAGCTCACCGACGGCGTCCCCGCCGAATACCGCTTGGAGGTCGACACCGCGGTGGGCGATCGGGGCACGTGGGCCTACGCGTTTCTCTGGTCGCGCGCGGGGACGATCTACGCGGGGTCGTCGGAGATCCAGAAGAACGTCATCGGCGAGCGCATCCTTGGGCTGCCCAAGGAGACCCGGGCCGATCGCGTCGGAGGACCTCGATGAATTTCTCGTTCAGCGAAGATCAGATCCTGCTGCGCAATTCGGTTCGCGCGGCCCTGGATGAGCAGTGCGCGCCCGCCCACGTGCGCGTCATGATGGAGGACGACCGCGGCTACGGCGAGGCGCTGTGGAGCGAGATGGCCAAGCTCGGCTGGCTCGGGCTGCCCTTCGCGGAGGAGCAGGGCGGCGCCGGGCTCGGGCTGGTGGAGCTCTGCCTCGTGCTGGAGGAGATGGGCCGCGCCGCCTATCCCGGGCCCTACTTCGCGAGCGTGGTGCTGGGCGGGCTCGGGCTCCAGCTGGGCGGCAGCGCCGCGCAGAAGGAGAAGTGGCTGCCCGCCATCGCGTCCGGCCAGGCGCGCGCGAGCGCGGCACTGCTGGAGGACGCGCTCGACTGGGATCCCGCCTCCACCACCGCGACCGCGACGCGATCGGGCGACGGCTGGCGGCTCTCCGGGGTCAAGCGCTTCGTGCCGTGGGCGCACGTGGCCGACGTGGTGCTGGTGCCCGCGCGCACGCCGGAGGGCCTCTCGCTCTTCCTGGTGGATCCACGCGCGGCCGGCGTGACCCTCGCCCCCATGGTCGGCATCGATCTCGCCAACCGCTGGTCGGAGATGCGCCTCGACGACGCCGCGGTGCGCGCGGACGCGCTGGTGGGCCGGCCGGGCGGTGCCGGCTCGGTACTGGACGCGCTCCTGCGCCGGGCGGCGGTGTGCGCCTCCGCCGAGATGCTGGGCGCGGCGCGCCGCTGCCTCGACCTGAGCGTGGGCTACGTGAAGGTGCGCGAGCAATTCGGTCAGCTCATCGGCTCGTTCCAGGCCATCCGCCACCGCTGCGCGGAGATGCTGCTCGGGGTGGAGAACTCGCACTCGGCGGTCTATTACGCGGCCTGGGCCCTCGCCGCGGGCGCCGAGGACGCGGCCATGGCCGCCTCGGTCTGCAAGTCCTACGTGAGCGAGGCCGCGCGTCAGGTCTGCGGCGACGCCATCCAGGTCCACGGCGGCATCGGCTTCACCTGGGAGTACGACCTGCACCTCTACTTCAAGCGTGCCAAGGCCCTCGAGCCCCTCTACGGCGACGCCGCCCACCATCGCGAGATGCTCATCCGGGGTCAGGTCTCGCATTACGACAAATGAACGGCCCGCTCGAGGGCGTGAAGATCGTCGATCTGACGTCGTACATCGCCGGGTCGTACGGGGCGATGATGCTGGCCGACATGGGCGCCGACGTGGTGAAGGTCGAGGCGCTCGAGGGCGATTCGTTCCGCGAGCTGCCCGGCTTCTACGGCTGGAATCGCGGCAAGCGCTCGCTCGCGGTCAACATGAAGGATCCGGACGGCCGCGCCATCGTTCATCGCCTCGCCAAGGACGCCGACGTGGTGATGGAGAACATGCGCCCCGGCGTGGTCGAGCGCCTCGGGGTGGACTACGAGACGCTCCGCGCGCTCAATCCCCGTCTCATCTACTCCACCGTGACCGCGTTCGGCTCCGACGGCCCGTACAAGGACCGCCCCGGCTTCGACCCGCTGCTGCAGGCGATGGGCGGCGTCATGACCCTGCAGGGCCTCGGCACGGCGCCCCAGTACCTGCGCATCGCGGTCACCGACTACTACTGCGCGGCGCTCGCCTGCCAGGCGGTCCTCGCCGCCCTCTTCGTCCGCGAGCGCACGGGCCGGGGCCAGCGCGTGCAGACCTCGCTGCTCCAGGCGGTGCTCGCGCTGCAGTCCGGCAACGTGGTGACCTACCCGGGCTACGAGCTGACCTTTCGCGTCACGCCGACCTACCGCCTCTACCAGGGCAGCGACGGGCAGTGGTTCTTCCTGGCCGTCGGCAACCAGTCGTTCTGGGTGAAGCTCTGCACGGCGATCGGCCGCGAGGACCTGGCCCAGGACCCGCGCTTCGGCTCCTGGATGGCGCGCCGCGACCACGCCGGCGCGCTGATGCCGCTGCTGGAGAGCGCGTTCTCCTCCCGCCCGGCCGCGGAGTGGCTGCGCATCCTGGCCACCCACGACATCCCGGCCGCGCCGACCCAGTCGCTGCAGGAATTCATGCAGGACCCGGCGGTGCTCCACCACCAGATGATCGTGAAGTACGACCACCCCGAGCTGGGCCCGCTTTCACTGATGGGCCAGCCCCTCCGCTTCTCCGAGACGCAGGCCCCGGACGCGGGCCCGCCGCCCACCCTGGGCCAGCACACCACGGACGTCCTGCGCCAGGCGGGCTACACCGATCCCGAGATCGCCGAGCTGCGCCGCCGCGGCGTCATCGTCGGCAAGGACCCCGCCCCATGAGCGATCACGCGACGAGCAATCCGGCGAGCGCCAAGTACGAGGCGATCCGCTACGCGCAGGGCGACGGCGTGGCCACCGTCACCCTGAACCGCCCCGACGTGCACAACGCGATGAACCAGGCGATGCGCCGCGAGCTGCTGGAGGTGTTCACCCACCTCCGCACCGACGACGCGGTGCGCGCGGTGGTGGTGACCGGCGCCGGGGAGAAGGCCTTCTCCGCGGGTGCCGACATCCGCGAGTTCCTGGAGCCGCCGGTCATCACCCAGTTCCGCGAGGCCCGACGGCGGGTGGACTTCCGGCGCGAGATGGAGCGCTGCCCGCAGCCGATCATCGCGGCCATCCGCGGCTACGCCTTCGGCGGCGGGCTCGAGCTGGCCCTGGCCTGCGACATCCGCGTCGCGGCGGAGGACGCGCAGCTCGGTCTCACCGAGATCAACCTCGCGATCATCCCGGGCGGCGGTGGCACCCAGCGGCTCCCTCGCCTCGTGGGGCGCGGCAAGGCGCTCGAGATGATCCTGACCGGCATGCGGGTGCCCGCGGCGGAGGCGCTGCGCATCGGCCTGGTCGAGCGCGTGGTCCCGGTGCCCGAGCTGCAGGCCGCGGCGCAGACGCTGGCGCGCACCATCGCGGACAAGGCGCCGGTGGCGCTGCGCTACGCGAAGGAGGCGGTGGTGGGCGGGCTCGGGCTGCCGCTCGACGACGGCATCCGGCTGGAGAACGACCTGGCCACGCTGCTCCGCACCACCGAGGACCGGGTCGAAGGCGCCAAGGCCTTCGTCGAGAAGCGCAAGCCGCGCTGGACCGGCCGGTAGCCGATTCAGCGCGGGGTGTCGCCGGCCAGCGTCACGCGGTGCATCAGCCGCTTGAACCCCGCGTAGTCGTTCACCGCGTTGTGCTGCGCGCAGCGGTTGTCCCAGAGCGCGAGCGACCCCGGCTGCCACTGGAAGCGGCAGGTCAGCTCGAGCTTCACCTGGTGCTGGAAGAGATACTCGAGGAGCGGCCGGCTCTCCTCCTCGGTCCATCCCTTGAAGTGCGCGGTGTGGCCCTGGTTGACGTAGAGGGACTTCCGTCCCGTCTCCGGATGCGTGCGCACCGCCGGGTGCTCGCTCGCCAGCGCCTTCATCTCCACGCCGGCGGCCTTCAGCCGGTCCTCGCGCGTCTTGGAGGCGTCGGCCTTGGTCGAGGTGTTGACGCCGATCAGCCCGTCGAGCGTCTTGCGCAGCCCTTCCGACAGCGTCTCGTAGGCCAGGTACTGGTTGGCGAAGATGGTGTCGCCGCCGTAGGGCGGGATCTC
>Ga0210384_10004096_pt1 | contig 16429 bp, 12 predicted proteins | sample IncBWH2MmetaG_FD_160574 | JGI IMG/M metagenome (GOLD analysis project Ga0210384, IMG submission 160574) | Forest soil microbial communities from Barre Woods Harvard Forest LTER site, Petersham, Massachusetts, United States - Inc-BW-H-2-M | ecosystem: Environmental > Terrestrial > Soil >...
GAACTGGTTCACGCCCGGTCCATTAGGGCAAGACCCGATCGCGGTGCAATTTGGGTCCATCGCGGCAATCTGCGCTGGTCCAACGCCATTCGTTCCAGGAGCGAACGAATAGGTTTTTCCGCTCAAGCCGACCACCGGTGGTAAGCCGTTGGTTCCGCCCGGGCACACTTGCGTGGCGGTCGCGATGACGTTGCCGCTCGCATCCAGTGTGGGCGCGCACGGATACAGAACCACGCCGTCCTGCAGGTTGGGGCTCGGCACGTTGCGTTGTTCCTGCTGATTTTCCGCTAGGCGTTGCCCTTCATAGGTGCCGAAGAAGAAAAGCCGGTCCTTGAGGATCGGGCCGCCAAGCGCGCCGCCAAACGTATTGCGAATAATTTTGCCTGGAATATTTGGCAGCCCGCTGGAAAGCTCGGCCTGCTTGTTGAACCAGTCATTCGCCGCGGTGATGGTCGGACGATTTTGTTCGTACGCCGAACCGTGGAACGTGTTGGTGCCGCTCTTGGTGACCAGCGTTACCTGCCCGCCGGAGGATCTTCCCTGGTCGGCGTTGTCGCCAATCGTGGTTACGCGAAATTCCTCGATGGAATCGAGCGTGGAGCGCACTGCGCCTTGAAACGCGGTGCCGCGCAGTTGTTGGTTGTTGTCCACGCCATCGAGCGTGATGTTGGCTTGGTCGCTCCGGCCGCCATTCAAAGCACCGTTGCGTGTGTCCACGTTGTCGTCCACGTTGGTACCCACGTAGGTGACACCGGGCTGCAGGCTCAATACTCCGGCAGCATCGCGACCCTCAAATGGAAGGGCTAGTATCTGCTTGGAATCGAACGTGTTGCCCATGGTCGCGTCTTGGGTGTTGATGGTTTGCGTGGTCGCTGCAACTTCGACTGTCACGATGCCAGAGGCGATTTGCAGATGCACATCGCTGGTGGCGGGAGTGGAAACCAGCAGCACCAGCCCGGTCTGCTTGTAGGTGGCGAAGCCGTTAGCGGCTACTGTCAGGGCGTAAGTGGCAGGACGTACGTCCTGGAATTGGTAGTAACCGTTTTTATCGGAATGCGCGGTGAGGGTTACCCCAATCTCCGCGCTGGTTAGGGTGACTACGGCGTCTGGAACTACGGCGCCATTGGGGTCTTGGATCGTGCCACGGAGTGAAGTTGTTCCGTTTTGTGCCCAGCTCAATAAAGTAATAAATAAGGACAGAAAAAAGGCGAGAAATAGATTTCGCCTGGGTACAGACCAAGCCATGCGGTTCCTCTTTCGTGCACCGTGAATTTATTGGACGGCAACGAAATGAGTGTCCACCGGGCTTTTTCCAACTCGGAATCGAGCTGAAATCACCGCACATCAGGCAAACCGACTACACTACTCGTGACCTAAGTTCCTTAATTCTTAGAACATAGACAACGGGGTTGTCAAGCTGTTTCGCGCTTGAGCGAGGCCTACAGCAAGGCCAGGCGTTCGTTCGCCCGAGCTGCGAACGATTCAAATTTACTGGCCGGATCCCAAGTGAATTAGTTTCGCCTGGGTGATGGCGGGAATCTTCCCGATCGCCGCCAGTACCTCGGTCGATGCGTCGCCATCTAGTCGAACCAGCGAGACTGCTTCTGCTCCGCGCGTCGCTTCCCTTCGCCCCAGGGTGAACGTGGCTATATTCACGCCCAATTTGCCAAGCGTCGTGCCTACGTTCCCGATAACCCCGGGTTCGTCATTGTTGCGCAGATAAAGAATCGTTCCGTCCAGATGGGCCTCCAGAGGAATCCCGTCAATCTGAATCACACGCGGCGAACCGTCATGTAACACAGTGCCTTCCGCAGAAAAACTGTCGGTCCCTCCGGCAGCAGAAAGCACATCGACCTCCAGCGTATTTGGGAAGCCATGCCCCCGGCGGCGCGTCTCCTCTTGCACAGTCAGGCCGCGAGCCGCGGCCACTGCGGGCGCATTCACCACGTTCACTTTTTCGTCCAGCACCGCATTGAGGATTCCCGACAGCACGGCATTCCGCAGAAGGTGTGTCCCTACTTCGGCAAGTTCTCCCGCATACCGGATACGAATCTGCGCGGGACGCTTCGGCGCAGCCTGCGACACCAAAGACCCCAAGCGTTCTGCAAGCGCAAGATAGGGCCGGACTCGCTTATATTGTTCCGGAGAAAGTGCCGGCAAATTCACTGCGTTCTTGATAATCCCTTCGGACAAATAGTCGCGCACCTGTACCGCAACCTGTATTCCCAGTTCTTCCTGCGCTTCCGCTGTGGATCCAGCAACGTGCGGCGTGCAAATCACGTTCGGTAGCCCGATCAATGGCGAATTCTTCGGTGGCTCCTCCACGAAAACGTCCAATGCAGCTCCACCCGCCTGTCCACTGTTTAGTGCCGCAGCCAGGTCCGCTTCATTGATGAGCTCTCCGCGCGCCGCGTTCACGATGCGCACGCCTTTTTTCATTTTCGCCAGCGCGCTCGCGTTGATCATGTTTTGCGTTTGCGGACTTACTGCCGTATGCAGCGAGATGAAGTCGCTTTCCGCATACAAGGTATCCAGTGGGACCAGTTCCACCGCATACTCTTTCGCTGCCGCTTCGCTGATGTATGGATCGTAGGCAATCACGCGCATATCGAATGCCGCCGCTCGCGACGCCACTTCGCTGCCGATCCGCCCCAATCCAATCAGGCCAATGGTCTTGCCTCGTACTTCGGCGCCGGAGGAAGACTTCTCCCAGCGTCCCTGTCGCAGCGACGCATCGAACTTTGGCACTTCTCGCACCAGCGCCAGCAACAGCGCAAAGGTGTGTTCCGCCACGCTCACGGAGCTTCCGCCCGGAGTGCTCATCACCAGCACGCCACGCTTGGTGGCTTCATCCAGGTCGATGTTGTCCACGCCGACGCCGGCGCGGCCGACAGTTCGCAGCCGTGGTGCCTTCTCCAGCAGTTCTGGGGTAACCCGCGTGGCACTACGAACAATCAGCGCGTCAGCATCAGCCAGTTCCCCGCCAAGAGTCTCCTTAGTGGTTTGCACGATGTTCCAGCCGGTCTCTTTCAGCAGTTGTAAGCCGCGTTCACTGATCTTGTCGGCAACGATGACTTTCATGATTCCTCGATTCTAAGTACAAGCCGCCGGAGAGCGCACAGCGGTCTCGTCTCTGGGGTACAAACATTCCAAATTACTTGGCGTAAATCCGCGTGTCAAATCATCCAGCAGAAGTATTTGCAGTGGCCCGGATAAGCGTCTGTTATAGTGCCGAGTATCATCGAAAACTGTCTGTGCGACGGGAGTGTGAGATGAGTCTTAAGGAACAGATTCAGAAGGACATCGTGACGGCGATGAAGGCCAAAGACGAGGTGCGCCTCAGCGTTTTGCGCATGGCCAAATCCGCTTTTCAGCTAAAGGAAGTCGAGAAGATGCGCGACCTGGATGAGCCGGAATCCATCCAGCTTTTGCAGACGTTAGTCAAGCAACGCAAGGAATCCATCGACCAATTTACAAAAGGCGGCCGCCAGGATCTAGTGGATAAAGAGATGAAAGAGCTGGCGATGCTCGAGGCCTACCTGCCTGCAGGTGCTTCCGAAGCCCAGATGGATGATGCCATCTCGAAAGCCATAGCGAGCACTGGTGCGACCTCAGTGAAACAGATGGGAGCGGTGGTAAAGGCCGCCAAGGAAATTCTGACCGGAAAAGCCGTCGATGGCAAAGCACTGAGCGACCGCGTCCGCCAAAAGCTAGGAGCTTAGTCTAAGCGAGTGCTCGCTTGACGGCCTACGGAGAAAGGGCAACGGGGATTGGAGCTTTAGCTGCGACATTAACGACTGCCGTGATTCGTTGGGCTTTAGCCACTGAGGAATTGTTGGTTGTTGTCTGACAGGTTCTTTTCGCCGGAAAAGTTTTATGAGCCTCCCACCAGAAATCCCCGCACGCTACGCCGAAGAAGATGCCGGCTACATGAGCGTCCGCCCAGTGGTAAACCAGACCTTTCACCTCCAGGAGCTCGCGGACATGGTGGTCAGCGTTGTGGGCAAGGATACCGTTCGCGTGCAGCAAATTTTTCGCGCTGGAACCGTCGTTTACAATGGCTACCGCTATTGGTGGGATTCTCTCGCCGCCGAAAATTCAGAGATCGAAGCGCTGCTACTTCCCTTTCCCGACGACGAAGCTACCCGGCCCTTCCAGTCCGAAGCGGCCACCAGCGCATTGTTGGAAATCGGTGGTGGCACGCAGCGCAACGTAGTCGAAATCGCACGCGCCGAGGCTTCGCGAAAGAGGCTTTTCGGGAAAGAGTCGCCTTGGATCGTGCTCTTGGGTCTCGCAGACAGCCCCAATCTGCAATACGAGAAATTCTCGCACGCAAGGAAAGCGGATCTGTATCGCGTTTCCTTGTCCTATGAGGAAGCGAACCGCCTGCTAACAGAAATGCTAGCGATCGCGCCAAGAAATTTGCGCCACCGCTGGAGCAAACTGCGGCCACCATCGGTGGTGACCTTCGTGGTACCGCGAACAAAGTAGCCGCCCTTCCGACATCCGAATCGTTGCTATTGAAAACGTGAATTGCGTGTGGGCGCGGGCCGTTGTATGGTACCGCCCTGCGAATTTCGCACCAGCACCCAGCTCCCTGGAGGCGCCATGATCTTCGGAATGACTTACTTCACCTTTTTCCACGTGCTGCTGAGTCTGATGGGAATCGTCACCGGATTGATCGTCATGTTCGGCTTGTTCGCTGGAAATCGGATGGATGGCTGGACCGCGATTTTTCTGCTGACCACGATTTTGACCAGCGTCACCGGCTTCATGTTTCCGTATCACGGCCCAACGCCCGGAATCATCCTCGGGGTCATTTCTCTTGTGCTTCTGAGCGTGGCCGTGTACGCGCGCTACGTTCGAAAAATGGCCGGCGGCATGCGCAAAGCCAACGTGATCACCGCCATGCTCGCTTTATACCTGAATGTGTTCATTCTGATCGCCCAGCTCTTCGAGAAAGTCCCTGCGCTTCACGCACTGGCTGCGAACTCCAAGGTGCCCTTCCTCGCTTCGCAGGTGATCGTCCTGATTCTTTTTATTCTGCTGACAAATCGGGCCGTAAAGGGATTTCGGGGCGAAGCGCTCCGTCCGGCATAGGCCGAATGGATTGTAGCTGTCGCCCCGAATATCAAGCCTGGACACCAAGCCTTGCGCCTGGAGTGCGTCTTACTTTGACGCCGCCTTGCGTGGAACCTTGGCGCCCTTCTTACGGGCCTCCGACAAGCCGATCGCGATAGCTTGCTTGCGGCTTGTCACCGTGCCACCCTTTCCGCCTCTACCGGATTTGAGTGTGCCCCGCTTTTCACGGTGCATTGCACTTGCAACAGTTTTAGCCGCAGCCTTACCGTATCTCGCCATCGGAGTTTCCTTTCGTCTTCCAGATCTCGATCCTTTTGTTTGCGGTTAAGCGGTTCTAGCCCCGGTAAACAAGTGCACCAAGAACGAAATAACCGCCAAGACCAGCAAAATGTGGATCAACGCGCCTGCTGCGTGAAACACCAGAAAGCCGCCGCCCCACAAGAATAAAAGCAGAATTGCCAGTAATAGAAATGGTCCGAACCTCATGATGACCTCCTTTGATCTACCGAATAATCTCCCGTCAGCCTTTCCGCTCCCACGCAGTCTTATGCCCGCGCCGAGCGCGATTTGCTTGCCTGCTTCTTTGCTTTGGTTTCGGTTTCGTCTGGTTGGTCTGACGACACTGCTCCCGCGGCTTCGACATTCACTTCGCGAGCCAATTCCGTCAGCTTATGGTCAGTTTCTTTCTCCTCTTCCAGGGTCATGCGCAGAAGCGAAGCGGCCTCCTCCTCACCCAGAAGATCCGCGTAAGCGGCCACGCTGCCGTATCCAGCGATTTCGTAGTGCTCCACACGCTGTGCGGCCGAAATCAGCCCAACGTCCAGGCCTTCGCCCGGCCCTTCTTCCTCGATCATTTCGCTGCCCTCGGTGATCAGCCCCTGCATCCCTTTGCAGCTCTTGCCCTTGGGGCTTTCCCCTAGCGTCTTGAAAATATCTTCCAGGCGCTGCACGTGTCCCTTGGTCTGTTCCAGGTGCTCTTCAAAGCCGGCGCGCAATTCGTCCGACGTGGCCGCCTTGGCCATTTTCGGCAAAGCCTTCACCAGCTGGTTTTCTGCGCTGTAAAGGTCCTTCAACTCCTCGACATATATTTCCTTTAGTTGATTTTCCTGCATGTCTTCCTCCCTCGTTTTGCAGCTTGTCGGTCGCAAAGGGAGTCTAGGTCTCAGGGCATAACCCGAACATCGGGCCATTCACCGAGAGACGAATTGATTTTCGCCTAGGTAAGCGTGTTTATAGCGGAAATAGGAAAGTAGCCCCAAGACCCGGATATGCACTTCAGCAAATCACCACAGCCAAGAGACGGGGAGGGGACCCAGGTTCGGTTTCTCCTACCGGGGTCTTGCTGTTGACGTTTCGGCCCACTGGACAAGAGCACTCTAACGGCAAAGTGCGACCCGCCCTCGCAGTGTCAATGCCCTGCAGGCTTAAGCACGGCGGTATTGCGCTCATCGCTCGCAATGATTCGATATAGCGTTTTCAGTTCCTCGAGCTTGGCCACCGGAACGCTCAGCTCTTTTATTTCGAACCAGCGCGAATACACGATGCTGTTGCCCTTCGACTCCGTCTTGCTGTGATAGCTGGCGAACGAATATTCCGCGTCCACCGGCGGAGGCAGATCGTCCACAACGTAGCCCGCAGGCAAGGTTATTTCGTAAGAGTCCGCGTCATGATGCGCGCCGTTGAATTCCACGGGAAATTGTCGCGGCTCTTTACCCTCCAGCAAGCCGCTGGATTTCGAATCTACAACGCGGGGACGAACCAGCAGCAGCGGGCCTGCATACTTCGCGTATTTTTCCGCGGTAAACGAATATTGATACTGAAACGGCGCATCGTGATTTTCCAGATCGGCCAGCGAGGCCTTGGTGATCTGATAGGTTCCCAGCGAGTGAGAAAGCAACGTCTCGATGGGCTTGATGCGATCCGCACTCTTGGACACAGAATGCAGTTCATAGCGCTGTTGCGTGCCCTGATCGCCGAAGTAGAGTTCCGTAATGTCGCCTTTCAACGTGCCGTCCGCCGCCAGGCTCAGTTTGCCGTTGCGATGAATACCGCTCACGCTGGCGGCAAGCTGCGGCACTTGAATCAGGCCGCCACCATCCGGAGTGATCAGTAATCCATAGTTGGATTGCAGATCCCCACGGACCTGGCCAAGCGGGGTCATTTCATCCGTCGGATCAAAAATCAACATGCGCCCCAGCGCTGGGTGGTTGTAGATCGCCAGCAGCGACGGAGACTTCACATCGTCGGGAAGCTTTATGGCCAGTATCATATGATTGAACCAGAACATCTGCGGCGGCGTTTGCGCGTTCACGCCCCCGCGCACGCTGTTGATTGGCATGTAGTAGGAGTCGACACCGATTTCCTTCAGCATGGTACTCAGGACCGTAGCCTTGTCCTTGCAATCGCCATATTTGTGCGCGAACACATCGCGCGCGGCATGCGGCTGCAAGCCTCCGATGCCCAGCTCAATGGCCACGTAACGAATATTTTGCTGAATGTAACTGGCCAGCGCCTGCATCTTCGCCAGCGTAGTCGGCAACTTGGCGGTAAGCTCCGCAACCTTTTGCTTCAGTTCCGGGGAAGGATCGCGGCGCCCCTGCGTAAGATCATTCTCCCAACGGCCCATCTCTGCCCAATTTTCGAATCCCTTTTTGTTGGAGCCACCCGGGGGTAAAAAGGAAATAATCACTTGCGCGGAAATACCTCGCCACGGGGGCATGTTTTCTTCGCGGCGAATCGGCTTTATATCGTTGACCACCCATTGCCACTGATTGTTCCCAGAGGGCGTAGGCTGAATTTCCTTGGAATTAATCCACGACGCTTTGTATTCCCAGCCGCTGGGAAGCTGCAGCGTGTAGCGTGCCTCGCGCACCGGAATGGAATGTTGAATGGCCCACAAGTACTGAAGGACATACGGATGCTCTTCTGTTTCAATTTCGTAACCCACGACGTTCCCAGGGTCGGAAGCGGGAATTCGAAGAAGTTTCTCTTTCACGTCGGTGATGAGCTCGGAATCCTTTATGTCCGTTAGCGAGACCTCCACCGCATCCTTATCTTTTACTTCATAATCTCTTCCCTGCGCCGGAATGCACCATCCGCGAATGCTGTTTATCTTAGTGCTCTGATCGAAATCCGCTTGGACGACTCCGTAATTGCGGCCGTTGGGCCGCAAGATTTTATAAACGCGTCGTTCAATGTGCTTCAGCTTGTTTTCGGATTGGATGCTGACGATATCCTCGGCATACAGCAGCGCAGCATCGTCCTTGTCGTCGTGCGCCGGAACGGCAGCGTTCGCCGCTGCATGAACCCACGCCGGGGCGTCCGCGCGGGCAACCGGCGACAGGAAAAGCCCGGCTCCGGACGCCGCAACAACCAGCAAGAAAAATTGCGCTCGTGTCTTCATCTCTTCACCTGTACGCGCCTTCACCTTGTCGCGGAAGTTCCTGCGGGAGTTAACACAATCTGCTGATCGTCCTCCGTCCGGACGGTCTGGTAAAAACCTCTCAGCACTGGATACAAATCCTTTTGGATAAGCAAAACATCGCTTCGAATTTCGCGAAGGAGATGCAACGCATTGCCTTCGTTCTGTACGCTCCATTTGAATTCCGCGGCTTTGGCATCCCGGTCAAACGGCTTCGGCAACTCCTCCGCCTTCCAACCCGCGGGGAGTTCGATCTGAACATCGTCAACCTTCTTGAAGCTGTAGTGGTAATACACCGGGTAGACGCGGTCCGTGTGTTCGAACAAATGTTTCTCGGGCGCGGTGAACAGTCCGGCCGGCAGCAGCGCCTTGCGTCCAGCGGCGCTGAGCCATCCGGGAACCGACACGCGGAATTCCCCTTCGAGTGGCGCTTCAGAACTGGTCCAATCCGGAATACTTTTCAATTCCACTTCGCTGCCTGCGGGAATGGCATCCTTCAGTTCGTCCTCGAGATATTTCTTGCGCTCGGTCGCGTCTTCTTCACGTTCTTCCAGGCGGCGGGCTTGCGCCGCTAGGCCGGTAATCGTCAGCTTCACGGTGCCGTCCAGCGACCCGTCCTCGGCGAGCTTCATCTGTGCTTTGCGTTCGATTCTGGAAGCGTCGCTGTCCGGAATGGTGGTCACAATCCACTTTCCGCCGTCCTTATCCAATTTCAGCCCTTGAACGCCCGTTTCCGTCCACGGGAGCAGTCCGTACGGCGTGAACGCCGCGCCCGGGTCGAGATAAAGTTCCTTGCCAGCAACCTGGACTAGTACAACATTGGTATTGAGTTCGGAACTGTTGAGGCGCTCCTTGCGGAAAAAATATTCGTTGCGGCTGGCCACCAGGCACGGCGAAGCCTCAAAGCCCGCTCCTCGCACCAAAGCGAGAAATGTCCAAGTCACCGCCCAACCATTTCCATATCCCAACTTCAGAACTTCTTCGGCGCTCGAAGGAAGTTTGATCTTTTCCCGTTTGGCTTCCTGTTCGCTTAGTTGCGCTTGGTAGCTGAGGTTCCGCAACTTCTGTGTGCGCGCGTAAATTTTGCGCAGCTTTAGTTCTGGGGCATCATCCGGAGAAACAATCTGAGCTACAGCCTGTTCCATGGCTTTGCGCTTGCCCGTGAACGATTCGGCCCGGTCATTCTGCTTCTTACCGAATTTCGTCCAGAACTTGTTCATATCCATTTCCGGGGCTTCCTCGTTGTAGATGAAGTCGACGCGGTATTTCAGCTCGTTCTCCGGCGGCATGAAATCTTCCGTCTGGAACGCGGGAATGTTGTCGGAACTCATGCGGATCACGTGGTCTTGGGTTTCCTTGGCCTGTTGCGTCCCTTCCGGAAGTCCAGCGGGAGAAATCCATTTCACCACCCAGCCGTCCTTGGAATAAGGTTTCATCGTGAATTGCGCGTGGCGCGTGAACAGTTCTTCACTCAAAATCCAGTGCGAATTAAAAATGTAGTATTCCTCGAAATTGTAGAAGAAGTGATACTCCACGATGCTGCCCACGCCTGCTTCCGGCATGGTGAACGTCTTCGCCAGGTACTTGATGGTTTTGGATTTGACGATGGTATTTTCGTAAATTTTCCCGTCGAAATTGACGATAGTGCCGTCCGGACGGATCGTACGCGCGCGAATACCCGCGACGCTGTATCTTCCCTTTTCGAAGGGTATTTCCACATTGCCGTACTTGCGCCCCTCTTCCGTCAGAATCTTGATCCGCACGTAGTTGTATTCTGTTGCTTCGTGCCCGGTGTCGTTGCGATCCACTTGGCGATACAAATAGATCGCAGGCGCGCCCGAAGCTTTTGGCTCGCTGGTCATTTTCAACTCATCCGGCGAGATCGGCTGCCATTCATCTCCTGCGCTTACTGATGCTCCAGGTCTGCCAAGCACAACCAGCACACACAGCGTCACAATCAAACCGCAGCGTTTAAGAAACACTCGCGGCCTCCTTGGAATACCGAGTTGAAAAGAGAACCAACGGATGCGCCGGAATTGCGCACCAGCCGGTCCATGGGATGGGGCATGGTAGTGGCCAATGGTAGCAACCTGGATACTTTAGTGTGATGGCACCTTATGGTTGGATGACCCAAATGTCAAGAGAACCACTGTACCGGGACTGCCATAGCCGGGAATCGCTTTGCGCACCGGCCTGAGTGGGGCATAATTCGGCGCACACACGAAACACCCTGGCCGCCTGCTCGACAGGCATCAGAGAACCGGAGGAAACGGTGAGCGACCGTCCATGGAGTTCCACGGCACCTGCGGGTGAATTTCTTCCTTACGTGCCGGGAAGCGAAAACCCGAAGGAATTCACACTGCGGGCGGTTCTGCTGGGGGCGCTATTCGGTCTGCTCTTCGGCGCGGTCACCGTTTATGTGGGCTTGCGTGCGGGCTTGACGGTTTCCGCATCCATTCCCATCTCGGTGTTGTCCATTAGCATCCTGCGCGCTTTTGGCCGTTCTACCATTCTCGAAAATAACATTGTGCAAACCACCGGGTCCGCAGGCGAATCGCTGGCCGCGGGCGTGATGTTCACCCTGCCCGCGCTGATTTTCCTGGGCTTCGGTTCGGAGTTCACCTTTTGGCGAATCTTTCCGCTGGCGTTGCTCGGCGGGTGGCTCGGCGTTCTGTTCATGGTTCCGCTGCGCCGCCAGTTAATCGTGAAGGAACATGGCGTCCTTACCTTTCCCGAGGGCACTGCTTGTGCGGATGTTCTGGTTGCCGGTGAGCGTGGCGGTTCATTCGCCGGCCGTGTGTTCTGGGGTCTGGGTCTTGGAGGCGTGTACACCTTCCTGATGAAAACCGTTCTGGCCTGGACCGAACAGCCGGAGTCGCGGCCCAGCTGGTTTCCTGGGTCCAGTTTCCGCGCGAATATCACTTCCGAATATCTCGGTGTCGGCTACATCATCGGACCGCGTGTGGCAGGAATTTTGTTTGCCGGTGGAATCGTTTCGTGGCTGGTGATCATGCCTGCCATCAAGTTTTACGGGCAAATGTCCGGTAACACTCCCATCTATCCATCCACCATTCCCATTCCACTGATGACTCCCGACGATCTCTGGCGAAGCTACATCCGTCCGATGGGCGCCGGAGCGGTGGCCGCGGCAGGTTTGATCACGCTGCTGCGCACCTTGCCGACCATTATTTCCGCTTTGACCGCGGGCATGAAAGCCTCGAGGGCCGAGGCTAGTTCCACGGCAGCGGATGGAACCGCGCGCACCGACCGCGATGTGCCCATGCAGTGGGTGATCGTCGGTTCCATCCTGATTGTGGTGATGATGTGGGTGCTGCTCACCTTCCATCCCATGCAGGGCGCCGAAACGCGCTGGTATCAGAACTTATTTGCGGGGGTCTTCGTGGTGGTCTTTGGATTTTTGTTCGTCACCGTGGCAGGCCGCATCAGCGGGCTGCTGGGAAATTCTTCCAATCCCATCAGCGGCATGAGCATCGCCACGCTGATGGCCACCTGCGCAATCTTTTTCGTCGCCGGCTGGACCGCGCCAAACTACGCAGTGCTTGCGTTGATGATCGGCGGGGTCGTGTGCATCGCCGCCGCGATTGCCGGAGCAACCTCGCAGGACCTGAAAACCGGTTTTCTTGTGGGCGCGACGCCGTTTTGGCAACAGATGGGCTTGCTCGTAGGCGTCACGATTTCCACCATCGCCATCGGCGCGACTCTGAACCTCATGAACAAGGGCCTGGAGCGCTATCTCCCGACGCAGATCGCTGTGAACGTACAGTCGCTGCCGTCCGGCGTGAAAGTCGAACGCGACTCCTTCGCCTATCAAGGCAAGAGCTACATGCTCATCAATTCGCTCGGTTCCCACGAAATTCCCGACGGCGAATATCTTTACGACCGGTCCACGAACAGGATCGAATACCAGTGGGCGCAAGGCATTGGGAGTGACAAAGCACCGGCACCACAAGCACGCCTGATGGCCACGGTCATCAGCGGTATCTTGAATCAGCGACTGCCCTGGAGGCTTGTGCTAATGGGTGTCGCGCTGGTGATTGCGGTGGAAATCCTGGGTGTACGGTCGCTGGCCTTCGCCACCGGCATGTACATTTCCATCGCTACGACCTCGGTTATGTTCGCCGGGGGGCTGGTGCGCATGGTCGTGGAAGCCAGCATGAAGGAAAAACAGAGTGGCGACAGCGAAGCAAGCCCTGGCGCTTTATATTCTAGCGGACTGATCGCCGCAGGCGGAATTTTCGGACTGCTGGGCATCATCATTAATCTGTTGCAGGACCCGGAAATTTCCACGCACGTGCCACACTGGTTCTCCTCGCTGCTGGGCCTGCCGTGGCGCCCGGACCTCTTCGCTTTCGGTCCCAAATTTATGGGCTCGCTGGCCACCAGCAATCTGTTCGGCGCGTTCATGTTCCTGATCCTCGCGGGAACGCTCTTCTACTTCGCCCGCAAAAAGCTCGACTAGCTCACTGCGGTTCAAGTTCCGTGTAGGGGAGCAGCATTGCTGTGCCCCCGGGTCCGCACGATCAACCATCCTGAGTCCGTTTCCCACTAGGCCGCCAGAAACATTCAGCGACGCGCTCGAATCAGCGCGTACACATCCGCGATCGAATACGTAAACCCCACGAAAACTCTGCGAATATCCGGCGCCCCCGAAGTAATCGCGTGATCCATCCCGGCGTCGATTACCAGCCGGGGGGACGCCGTATACGTTAGAGCCCACAGCCCCGACGCGTAGGCTGGCGCCTGGTCGCCCAACTTCGTGCTGCCATAAAACTCTCCCGTGAACCCCAGGCTCTTGTAAATCGGACGCGAAAAAGCCAGATTGCTCTGAACGTTCTGATCCACTCCGCTTCCATTCGGTCGTCCCACCAGAAACACGCTGGTATTAAAATCGAAGTGGATGCCCTTGATGTCCTTGCTGGAGAGAAAGACGAGTTGGTGATCATAGCGGCCAGAGCCAAGCCCTTTGCTCACGCTCGCGGACGGGAACTTCAGCGCATATCCGAATGCGAGCGTGGGAACATGCTGTGACTGTCGTCGAACACGATATTGAAAGCCCAGCCAGTTGTCCCCGATTCCCGATTGCGAATTGTTTGGGTCGCTTTGATTTAGAAAAGATCCGGTACTCCACCGCAGCTCCAGATTGCAGGTTCCGGCAAACTTCAGCAGCCCGCCGAGCTGGTTCTGTTTTTGGTTGAGTTGAGCTTTGTCATGTTCGTAGCCGTACTCGAGTTCCAGAACGCCATACTGCGTAATATCGGCGGGATTCGCCACGGTAGGGCGATTGGGATTCGCGACGATTTTGCCGGTGGCTAACGAATTCTCGCCGGGACAGTCGGCGTAAATCACCGGAACGAACAAACACAACAGGCCTGCTACTGCACTCGCGAGAGAGACGACCCGGATACTCATTGCAACCCAGAGTAACTCATCTGGAGGAAACGCGGATTAACCCTCTGCCATTGCCGCAACCGAAGAGGCACACCGCGCCGCCACAGCCATCACTCGGCGCTTTCGGTAGATTTTTTCGACGCCGCAGCCACTTCTCAAACCCACCTAAGTGCAGAACGATTAGAAAATTCGTTGTGTGGCGGATGCGCTGCGCTAGCCCTGGCCCTTCGGTTTCTCCCATCGGTCCTGGCTAGTTTCCGTTGCGCTAACTCTCTTCAATCGCAAAAGGGACCTGCACTTGAACTCCCGCACATGGATCCATCAGCAGAAGGAGCGTGGAATCCGGGCTTCCGGGCCTTGGCGATTCCGCTCCGGCGCCGAAGCCAATTTTCCGGATTGTTCCGCAACGGAGTCCTCGCCCCGAACGGTTCACACCTTCAAAACGAAGAATCGAGACCAGATTTTTGCGCCGAATTACCTCCAGCTAGCACCCGGGCAAAGCTGCAAAGCCTCTTCGCGAAACGCCTTCTCTCTTCCTTTTGACTGCGCATCCTCCCCGCCGTAAACTGAATTATGCGTTCAACGTTTGGCGCGCCCCGCATGCGGTTTGACTGGCGTGGATTTATCACTCCGGGCGTGAAGCTCCTTGTCCTCATCTGTGCTGGCACTTTCCTTGTGCAAACGGTTGCCGCACTGTTGCTCGGCCGCGATGCGACGCTGTGGATCAATTATCATCTCGGTCTGGTTCCTCTCGGTCCGTTTCCCGGCCTCCGCATCTGGCAGCCAGTCACCTATCTATTCCTCCACGGCAACCTGTGGCATTTACTCGTCAATATGCTGATGCTGTGGATGTTTGGGCGCGAACTCGAATTGGTGTGGGGGGAAAAGCGCTTCCTGAATTATTTTTTCATCTGCGGAGTGGGCGCTGGGATTATCACTATCCTGGTGAAATTCATACCCATGCTGTGGGGCCATCCGCCCTCCGATGTGCCCACCATCGGCGCTTCCGGGGCGATTTTCGGAATCCTCATCGCCAATGGAATCTTGTTTCCGGACCGTCAAATTTGGCTGTTTCCATTGCCGATCATGATTCCGATGCGGCCGTTCGTCGCGGTCATGGCCGCCATCGAATTTTTCAGCACCTTCGGCGCTACCGGCGACAACGTCGCCCACATCTGCCATCTCGGTGGCCTGCTGATCGGCTGGCTATATCTACGACGTGGGTCGTTCCTGTTTCGAGTGCGCAATGAAATGGCCGACTGGCGCTACGCCCGCAATCGCAAAAAGTTCGAAGTGTACATGAACAAAAAACACGAAGAGCCACCCTCCCGACCCGACCGCTGGATCAACTAGTTCTCGCTAGTGGCTGATCTTTAGATCGGCCCTCTTGGGTTACTCGATCATTCCCTGGCCAGTGCGGCCAGCGTTCCGCTGTTGTTTCTATCTTCCGCTCCCAATCACATGAAACTTCATGAAATTCGTCGTCCCGCGCAATCCCATCGGCGTGCCCGCCACTATCCCGATCACATCGCCCTGTTTCACCATATGCTCTTCCACCAGCCGTTTCTCCGCTAAGATCGCCAGTCCATCAATCTTCTTGATATCCGAAATATTCTGCGAAATCACCCCCCAGAGCAGCGACATCCTCCGACGCGTGGAAGCCTCCGGCGAAAACGCCACGATCGGCACCAGCGGCCGGTACCGCGAAACCAGCCGCGCGGTGAACCCGCTGTGCGTAAACACGGTAATCAGCTTCATGTGCAATTCCCGTGAAGCGTGGCACACCAGTTCCGCCACAGTTTCCGCAACCTTAAGCCGCTCCTGCGCGGCTGGCCGCGGAAATTCCTGAATGCTCTGCTCTGCCTCTTCGATAATGCGCGCCATCATGGCCACTGCTTCGATTGGATATTTTCCCGTAGCCGTTTCCGCGGAAAGCATCACCGCATCGGACCCATCAAAGATGGCATTGGCGACGTCCGAAGCCTCCGCGCGCGTGGGCCGTGGATTTTCCGTCATCGATTCCAGCATCTGCGTCGCGGTAATCACCGGCCGGCGGAATTCACGAGCCTTGGCGATAATGCTTTTCTGAACCACCGGCACGCGCTCTGGATTCATCTCCACGCCCAGATCCCCGCGCGCCACCATCACGCCATCCGCAACCGCAAGGATGGCGTCCAGATTGTCGATCGCTTCCGGTTTTTCCAGCTTGGCAATCACCGGGGTATCTTTCTTGGCCCGCCGGATCAGCGATTTCGCTAACGCCACATCGTCCGGCCGCCGCACGAAGCTGACTGCGATGTAGTCCGCGCCATGCGCCAGCGCAAATCGCAAGTCCGCGCGGTCCTTCGCAGTCAGTGCCGGAACGCGCAGCTTCACCCCCGGCAGATTGATTCCCTTGTTTTCTCCAAGCAATCCGCCATTCACCACACGGCAAATCACTTCGCGGCCTTTCACCGCCTGGACGCGAAGCTCGATCAGCCCATCGGAAAGCAGAATGCGGTTCCCGCGTTTCACTTC
>Ga0210384_10004097_pt1 | contig 16426 bp, 18 predicted proteins | sample IncBWH2MmetaG_FD_160574 | JGI IMG/M metagenome (GOLD analysis project Ga0210384, IMG submission 160574) | Forest soil microbial communities from Barre Woods Harvard Forest LTER site, Petersham, Massachusetts, United States - Inc-BW-H-2-M | ecosystem: Environmental > Terrestrial > Soil >...
CGGCTGGAATCGGCGAGTCCGCGCAAGGTTGCAGTCGAATCCGCCGTCAGCACCCGCAGCATGCTGTTCAAGTCGCCGTTGTTGAAGGTATATCCGGAACGCTGAAGGCTTTCGTAATCGGCAAAGACCTGCTCGGCGCGAGCCACGTCGCGCGCTGCGCCTTCCAGTTCAATGCCGTTCGACCGCAGGTCAATCGTGATATTCAGGCCATCTTCCAGCACCCGCACATTCTCGTCGCGCGTGCCAAACAGAGTCTCGATGTTGGGACTAATCCCGATGCTTTTCTTCATTCAGTCTCTTTGTTGAACCTGTAGACAAACCATGTAGGGACAGCCGCCTCGGCTGTCCCGCCGAGCGAAGCGAGGCACCCGACCACCGCACTCTCCAAAAACACGCACACGACAGCCATTTCTCAGACAAAACAGGATTATGCTTCAAGACGGGACCAGCCGGGATGCTCATGCCCAGTGGGCAAGCGACTACCATTGATTCAAGCCTACCCCGCGCCGGGGTGGGAGTCAATGGCGTTGGTTTCGAGAGCCAACCATTTGACCAGCCGGGACTTACTGCCGTAAAATCATGTATTCGGTACTCACCGGAATATCTTCTCGGTACACACAAAGGTACAAAGCAAACATGGCTAATCATTTTTCGGCGCTTAAACGCGCCCGTCAGACCACGAAGCGCACCGCCACCAATCGCTCCAACACCTCCCGCCTGCGCACCGCGCTGCGCACTCTGCGTGAGACCATCGAAAAAGGCGACAAGGCGGCCGCGGAAAAGACCTATCGCGAGACGGTATCGGCACTCGACAAGGCAATCCAGAAGGGTACTCTGCATGGAAATACGGCGGCCCGCTACAAGTCGCGCCTAGGCAAACGCGTTACCGCGATGAAGTAGCGGCAAGCTTTTGGCTCTTAGCCTTTAGCTCGAAAAATCAAAAAGGCAGACCCTTTAATGGGCCTGCCTTTGATTTTGTAAGGATTGAATTATGGAATTTTATCCGTGTCGGAGAGTGGAAGCTAACAGCTAAAGACTAGGAGCTGTTCCTCACACCGGCAACTGTTCCTGCATCCACCCGGGCGCTTCCATCTTCGCTTCGGTAGTCAGATCCATCACCAGGCGTTCCAGCACCATGCGCTTGCTCACGGGATTCGACCGCAAAGCAAGATCGGCCTTGGCTACCAGGCGAATGGCGCGAGTGAGGTCGCGGCGGGACTTGTAGCGGCGCGCTTGTTTGATGATGTCGTCAGCGGCGAATGGAGGCACGCGGAAGCCCTGCCACAGAGCGGCCCAAAGCATGCGCTGGTCGCGCACGTTGCGTTCGAGAATCACCAGCATCTGGCGGAAAGTCTTGGCCAGCATGTAAATGTGACCGATGGCGGCCTCTTCGCCGTCTCCCGAAGAGAGGATCGCATCCAGCACTTCGAGCGCGCGCACGCGGTCTCTGGAAGAGATGGCGTCGGTCAGTTCATAAAGCGAGCGCTGCTTGGCTGCGAGCACCATGGTTTCCACATCGCCCAGCGTGATGCGGTTCTTGGCACCGACGTAGAGCATGAGCTTCTCGAGTTCATTCGAGATCATCATCATGTCGCCGCCGAGGGCGTCCACCAGTTCCCGCGCGCCGTCGGGATCCATCTTCACGGGCACTTCACGGCTGGCGCAGAACTCGGAAATCCAGCGCACGGCTTCGCCTTCCTCCACCCGCGCCAGTTCGACGACGCCGCAGTACGAGCCCATGGTTTCGCGGATGCGCTGGTAGCGCTCTTTGTCCTGCATCTCCATGCGGCGGACGTCCGCGGGAATGCTGATGTGATCGGCAACAAACACGATGAGCGCGTCAGGATTTGGATCCTTGCAATACTCTTCGATGGCCGCAAGCTTTTCTTCATTCGAGCCGCGGCCAAAAAGCGCTTTCACGCCGCGCACGAAGAAAACCTGGAAGGGCGCCATCAACGAAGGCGTGCGCGCGCGGTCGAGCACTTCGGCAAGATCGTTCTCCGCCAGATCGAATTCAAATATGCTGAAGTCTCGCAGATCGACAGGGACCATGTGCTGAAGAATGGCGTCACGAAAGCGCTTGCGGAAAAACGCTTCGTCTCCGACAAACACGTAGGCCGGACGCAGCTTGCGCGATTCAAGCTCGCTGACAAAGCGCTCGGCCTGGGCGAAAGCCCGCATTCAGAAACTCCTCGTCGTCGAAGGACCTGTCACAACTCTAGCATTCGGGAAGTCGGGTTGGAAGTAGCATTGGCAGCCCAGCAAGGCTTGTCATTCCGACGCGCGGGGCTATCGCGTGAGGAATCTGTTTTGTGCGCCCACAGCAGATTCCTCACCGGCAAAAACCGCCGGTTCGGAACGACAAGACTTTAAGACTAATACCGGATCCGTCAGCGCTATTTTTCACCTTGAAGTGCCGTGTTTTCAACGGTGCCTTATCGAACAGAAAGCGGCAGCGTTAAGCTAACTTATTTCGCGCCATTGTTTTACGGGTCAATCGCTATCATATTTAGCTTAAAGTAAACAGCGTTTTAAACGCGATCCTAGCCCTCCCGATTTTCGGGATGACCTTAGGGCTGCCTCGGAGGGTCGGAGTCGCTGTACGGGCTTCCTACGCTCCGCAATGGGCATCGTACGCGCTGGTCCCGACCGAGAATCTGGACGATGCGCTGAATCCTACACCTAAAAGAATCAATAACTTATGGCTAACTAGTTGATTCCAAAGAGGGTGTTGGGCGGTAAGTCCTGCCGAGTCTTTTCAATAGCTTACAGGCAAGCCGTTGATTCTAAAACCCCTCAAGAATGTTCGAAACCAGGGTCCGGGCGAAATCCTGCGAGAGCCGCCGGAAGGCGGGTGAGTCTTCCTCAAAAAAGCTGGCCAGATCCTGCGAGACTTCATACTGCTCGCGAAACAGATACGAAGGATTCTGATAGAGAACTTTGCCCTGGCGGTCGGTGAGTGAAACTCGCATGCTAACCACTACCAGAACGCTGGCCGCCTGGCCGGTTGTGGAGTTGTACGTCAGCGGCGATGCGGAGGTGGAGAGTACAGTACCGCGCAGCGTGGCGTCAGCAGCCTCGCCTGGGGCGCTGAGCAAATGATAGTGAGTGCGTGTGGTGAACTCGCGCACCACCGACGAGGTCAGCATCTGTTCGATGCGGTAGGTACTCGTCTCGTTTACGAAAGCGGGCACCGCGATGGTCTTGACGTTTTCGGGAAGCTGCACCGCATGGCCGGCAGTGTGATATCCGCAACCGGTGGCGATAGCGAGCAGCGCCAGCATGCCCCCGCAAGCCTTCATTGGATTTTTCCCAACGGGCGGGTGACGATCATGCTCTCGGCACACTCGACGGCGGTGATGGCCGCGATACGCAGATTGTCGGCGGCCGCCCACAGCCAGACTCCAGTGGGCTTGGACGCATCCTCCTTAAGCGAAACCAGAATGTTAGGCTGACCGGCGGTGTTCACATTACTGGGCTGCGATTCGTCTTCCGTCCCGGCAATGCTCACGTGATCTCCGGCCAGGGCCTGCGACAGTTGCTCACGATCTACCGCGTGCGCCATTTCTAAAAACATGGCGACGGCGTGACCGTGAAACACTGGCGGCTGAAGAGTCATGAGCGCGGGCTGAGGCGCTTCCGCTCCCGCAATCTTTTGATACTGGCGGCGCAGGCGCGCTTCCAGCGACTCCAGCGAGAGCTTCGAGTTCTGCCCATAACGCGCCAGCATATTGAAGGCCACCTGAGCGTCGAACACGTCTTTGGGCAGCGACTGGAACGACAAAAGATTGACGGTCTGCTGGTGCAATTCGTCCATACCCTTTTGTCCCTGTTCGGATGCAGGTTCGTAGACGTTGGCAATGGCGCTGCGAATCGCGCCCGCTTTGCTTGCCCGCAGCAACAACAGAGCCAGAGTCACGGCAGCGGGATGCGGCACTATGCAGGGGCCTGGCTGCAAGTCCGGCTGCCACGTCTGCCCCCGTTCGCGTTCGATCCATAGGGAACGCACGGTCGCGCCCGGTTCGTCTTCGAGCGCGCCGGAGAGATCGATGATCGCGCTACCCGCATCACGTGCCCGTTTCCAGTTTTGCCGCGTGCACTCCGCGTCGGCGGCGAAGAAAGTGAAATCCGTGTGCGTGAACTGTTCGGCGCGCACGCTTTGAATGAAATTGATTTCATCGCCGGTGGCTTCGAGCTGCCCAATCGATTCGTCATCGTCCAGCAGGCGTATATCCACCGCGGGAAAGTTTCGCTCGTTGAGCATTTCCGCAACTTCTTTGCCTTTGAGCGTAGCCGCACCTACGATAGCAACACGGTAGAGCTGTCCGCGCCCGGAGGCGGCAGGCGCTGCGATCTTGGAAGTTGTGCTCATGTAATTTGGGAAGCCTCTTTGTAGGTCGGGGGCGGAGGCTGATGACGGCGGCGGAACATCCATTGCACCCGCCAAAACACTCCGGAGAACGTGTACAGCAGCGCGATCGAGAAGAGCACCGGCCCTGAGAAAGCTGCGACGGCAGCAATCAAAGCTGCCAGCAACAGTATTAATCGAAACGGATGGCGCGAGCGGAAGTCGATGTCTTTGAAACTATAGAAACGCCACGTGCTAACCATGAGATAGCCGACGGCAGCCACCATGGCCACCCAGGTCAAAGCTGTGTACCAGGAGTGAATCGGCTCTCCGTCTCGAAAATGCACCATGGCAGCGATCACGCCGGCTCCGGCGGGAATCGGCATGCCAACAAAATATTTCTTGCCCGGACGTCCCGGATTGGACGGTTGCGGATTAGAAGTGATGTTGAAACGGGCAAGCCTGCTGGCTCCGGCCACTAAAAACAGAAAACAAGCAATGCCGCCCAGTTGCGTGAGTTTGATGTTCCCCAGCCACAACGGCGGGACGCCGTGAAAGCCCCAGGCCCAGGCCAACATGGCGGGAGCGACTCCGAATGTGATCACATCCGCCAGGGAATCGAGTTCTCTGCCGAAGTCGCTGCTGGTGCCGGTCATGCGGGCGATGCGCCCATCAAGGCCGTCGAACAGAACCGCAAAGCCGATGGCGATGGCAGCGTGGTCAAGATGCCAATGCTCGTTGGTGATCGCGTAATACAGCACCTGCACGATCGCATAAAAACCGGCAGCCATGTTCCCGCAGGTGAATAGCGAAGGGAGAATGTACATGCCCTTGCTCATTCGGCGGGGTCGTTGCTCGTCTTGCCGGCGTCTTGGAATGGGAAAGTCCATCAGCGCGTCCCCTCTGTTGCGGAATAACGTCCCGCACTGGCCAGTTCGCGTTGGGGCTGCAGGTAAGCGAGAATACTCGCTCCACCCTGGACCCTGTCGCCAACTTTCACCTGCAGCGTGGCAGAAGGATCGAACTGCACATCCACGCGCGAACCAAACTTGATGAGTCCGACACGCTGGCCGCGCTCCAGCCGGTCGCCCACCTTGGGAGTAAAGACAATCCTTCGCGCCAGCAATCCCGCGATCTGCTTGAAGACCACTGAGTGTCCATCGCCTTCGACGCGGACAATAGTCTGTTCGTTGTGCTCGGCGGAAGCCGGATTCATCGCGTTTAGATACTTTCCGCGCTGATAGCGAACCTCGCGGACAATTCCGGCAATCGGCGAGCGGTTCACGTGCACATCAAAGACGCTCAAGAAGATGCTGATGCGAGTCTGCTTTTCGCCGCCAACCGTTACGATGGAAACGTCTGTGACCTTGCCGTCTCCCGGCGAGACCACAGCGCCCGGCATGTCGGGAATGGGACGCTCCGGGTCACGGAAGAACCAAAGAAAAAACACTGCCAGCAGCAACGGGACGAGAGCCCAAGCCGGCGCCGCGAACCAGCCCACCAGAACTCCAGCCACAATCAGGGCCAGCGCGTATAGATAACCATCTCGAACCATGGGAGCAGAAACCCTGTATGAATCGCCTGTATCAATTATAGAGCAGCGCCCAGGCTCCGGTCGCGTCTGCCAGAAAACCTGCGGGCGAAAATCCTGTAAGTCTAAATAAAGAAAGGCGCCCGTAAGCGCCAGTGGATAGATACAAAATGCCTGTAGCGGCGGCGGCCGCCTTCAAGATGGCCAAAAATTACGCAACGTGAAACTGTTGCCGGTACTGCCGCTCAATGGACTGCATCTGGTCCTTGAGCCGAAGCTTCAGTTTCTTCAGACGGACTTCTTCTAATTTTTCGTCTTCGCTGAGATAGCGCTTTTGGGTAAGAGACTCGAGCCGTGTGGAATACTGCATGTGCTCTTGAGCCAGTTTGCGGAATTCATCATGATTGGACAGAAGAGCGTCATTCGAAGTCAGCATCCAGGCAGACCTCCAATAGGGGAATTACTAGGGCAAAGCTATCACAGCCCTAAAATCGGTTCAATGCCAAATTCTGGTGCAATCTCAGTATGAGATTGTTGTAATTTACAGCCTCAAAAGGTACAGGACGGCATCCTCGGTCGGGGTGGAATAGTAACTCTTACGTAAACCCTTCTCTTCGAAGCCCAGCTTCGCATATAAGGTACGTGCGCTCAGGTTCGACTCGCGGACTTCCAGAAAAATGGCGCGGCCGCCATTGACTTGGGCATGCGCGATCAACTCTCTCAACAGCAGCGATCCCACTCCGCGGCGACGCGCATTTTCCGTCACCACAATGTTTTCTAACTCCCATTCCTTGTCAATGTTATGGCTTACAAGAAATGCCAGGATCGCAGCCGATTCGCCGTCCGCCTCCGCTACCCAGGCGAAGCGTTTTGAGACGTGCGCAGCACTCTCTGGCTGGAACAACTTCTCGTACTGCTGCTGGGACCAGTGGGCGGCGGTTGGACTCTGTTGCTCCAGAACCATCATCGCGGAAAGGTCTTCGGCTTTTGCTGGTCTCAGACGCACGCTTAGGGTCCGATTTTCTCGAGCATCTCGGCGTCGGTGCGGCGAATGTAGTTCGCCTCCAACTGCTCTGGAGTGACGGTGTCGCCGGATTGAAGTTTGCGCCAGCCCAGGCGGGCGAGCGCGGCGGCAGAGATCGGCGGCAACACAATCACAGTCAATCCCGACTCGCCAGCAACTTCCGCAAGTGCGGTGTCAGGAGTTACGACGGTCCAACCTTTTGCCTGGGCGAGAAACTCCTTGCGTGTCAGCATCAGCTCGCGGGGAACTTGAACACGGCTCGCCGAGACTTCGTACTCGCCCACGTATACATCACCGCGGCCCGCATCAAGCGCAGCCATCACCCTTCCCTGCGCTCCGCTGCTGAAAACGCAAACTTCCAGCAACGATACCGGTGCGATCGGCTTGGCCAAAACCTCCGCCAAACCTTTTACCGCCGCTAGTCCAATTCGCAAACCGGTGAACGATCCCGGCCCGGAGCCCACGACAAAGGCGTCGATATCGGCCTTGGTGAATCCCTGCGCGGATAGAAGAAAGGCGATTTGCGGCACCAACTGCGCGGAGAAAGTGCCTCCTGCGAGGGGCACTGTCTCGATCAATTCCACATCGTAGCCGGCATATCGCTTTCCGGCTCGAGCCAGCGCGATGCTGCCGTCTTTGCCCGAAGTGTCGATGGTGAGAAGAAGCATGAAAAGTTCTTGTTCTCTTCTTATCCGTGGAGATCCGTGAGAATCTGTGGCCGACTTTTTTAGACCTATCCTTGAACCAACTCCAGCAGCACTCCGCCCGTGCTCGACGGATGTACGAACACATATTGATGCCCGCCTGCGCCCGTCTTGATTTCGTCGGAGACAAGGCGGACGCCATCTTTCTTCAGCCGCGCAACCGCCGCCGTCAAATCCGGAACCTTCAGGCACACGTGATGCAAGCCTTCGCCGCGCTTGGCGATGAACTTCGCGATGGTCGAGCTTTCTGAAGTCGCTTCCAGCAGCTCCAACCGGCTCTCGCCCACCGCCACCATCACCAACCGCACCTGCTCCTGCTCCACTGTTTCCTCGGGAGAGATGTTCAGCCCAAGTTTTTCGTAAATGCTCTTCGCCGCCGCCAGCGACTTTACCGCAATGCCGAGATGATCGATTTGGGCCATCAGCTTTTCCCCGCCGTAGTCGCAATTTCCTCTATCAGCGTATAGGGATCGCGCTTGTGCTCGGCGACTTCGGCAGCCAAACGTGCCAAGTTGCCATCCCCCAGTTGCTTCCGGGCTTTTTCGAGCAACGTGTCACGCAGCATTTCCACCAGGCGCTCCTGCCAGTTTTCGACGCTTTTATTGAGCGCGAGATTCCCCTTTTTCAGATACGTCTCATAATCCGCAATCGCGGCTGCCAGTTCTGCGACTCCCGCTCCCTGACTGGCGACGGTCTTTACAATCGGCGGAACCCAGCCGTCGTGGCGCATTGCCAGCGACTGTAGCGTGCGAATCTCCCGCTCCACATGCTCCGCGCCATCGCGGTCACTCTTGTTGATGACGAAGATGTCGGCAATCTCCATGATGCCAGCCTTGATAGTCTGCACATCGTCGCCCATGCCCGGCACCAGAATTAAGATCGTGACATCGGCCAGGCGCACGATATCGACTTCATCCTGGCCCACGCCCACGGTTTCGACCATGATGAGGTCACGTCCAGAAGCGTCCAGCACCGTAGTGACGTCGGCGGTGGTGCGCGCCAGGCCGCCCAGCGAGCCGCGCGTTGCCATGCTGCGAATGTAAATTCCCGGATCGGAGAAATGCTCCTGCATGCGGATGCGATCCCCCAGAATCGCCCCGCCCGTGTAAGGACTGGTTGGATCGACGGCGATGATTCCGACTGTGTGATTTCCTCTGCGATAGAAGCGGGCAAGCTGATCGACCAGCGTGCTCTTCCCCGCCCCCGGCGGCCCGGTCAGCCCCAGCACCCGCGCCTTTCCGCTGTGCGGGAATAGGGCCTTCAGTAGTTCGGACCAACCGGGGGCGCGATTTTCCACGGTTGAAATGGCGCGAGCCAGCGTCCGGACGTCGCCGGAGCGGAGTTGGTCTAGCCATGTCTGGATTGCAGGGATCAACCGATCAGTGTAAAGCAGCAGGCGGGAAAGAAGTAAGAGGCCTCCGTGGTGGTCGAAGTCTAAGCAGGCGAGGGAGCAGACAGCCTTCCGCGGAGAAACGCCAAGAGCTTCTCCCAATCTCCGGTGTCAGTGAGAGTGTTAGAAGTGTGCCATGTAATCGTGAAAATGGGAAAGTTAAGGTTCTCCTCCGTCGCCCTGTGAACGTAGCTTTTGCGTTCACCGAGCGTGACGTATGCGCAGGAAACACCAAGCCCTTCGCGCGCTCGAAGTTGTAGGCGATCCTGGGCGCGTCCTCTTTTCCATGCAACCCAGACAGCTTGATCTCCAAAGCACAGGCGACATGGGCAGGTTCATAGATCAGGCCGTTAAGAGACGGCTCTGCTAAAGGCAGGGGGAGGACGATATCCCACTCCACCGGTAGCCCTTTGATGAAAACGTCGCGCACCGATGTTGGTAGACCCTCGTCTGCCAGCGCTTGCTTCAGGATTTCCACCGTCGCCGCACCTGCGAACTTACCGCACTTGCCGAAAGCATCACACGCTTCCCACGCCTTCGTCACTATCTCTTCACCGGTCATAAGGTTCCACGATACGGTGGGCTAATGCCAGAGTGCAAGCACCTGCCCCGCTTAAACTTGGCGAAGGTCTTCCAGCAAATAGCTTTTGACCTTAGCCGCCGAGCCACATACGATAGGCTTTAGAGGAAGCCATGGCCAACATGGATATGATTCCGCTGAAGCCGGAGCGCAAAGCGCAACTGGAAGAATACGCAAAACGGCGCGGGCAGGAACCCGCTGCGGCTCTCGACGAAGCTCTTGCGGCCTATCTCGAATGGGAGCGACAAGACTTCGCAGAAGCAGTGGAGGGTGTGCGTAGCGGTTACGAGGATCTGAGAGCTGGGCGCACCAGACCGGCCGCAGAATTTCTCACCGACCTCCGCCGCAAGCATGGCCTTTCGCGTTGAAACCACAGCGGCAGCCGAGCGGGACGGGGAGGCAATTCTCGACTGGCTGCTGTCCGAACACGCTGGCGACACCGGCTTGCGCTGGTTTGCCGCACTGCACGATGCTATCGCATCCCTGGCCGAACTACCGAGGCGTTGCCCGTTAGCACCGGAGAACGACGTCTTTCCGTTTGAGGTGCGCCAGCTACTCTATGGCCGAAAGCCGAATGTGTATCGGATTCTCTTCACGATTGAGGACCAAACCGTATACGTTCTGCATATCCGCCACGGTCGCCGTCAACCGCACAAGCAGTGATCTCGGCTACGATTCTTTTAGCAACTGCCTTGCAATCACCAGCCGCTGAATTTCGCTGGTCCCCTCGCCAATGGTGCACAGCTTCACATCGCGGTAATACTTCTCCGCCGGATAATCCTTGATGAATCCATACCCGCCGTGAATCTGCACGCCTTCGTTGGCGCACCTCACGGCAACTTCACTGGCGTAAAGTTTGGCCATCGATGACTCCAGCGTCGTCTTCATGCCAGCATCTTTCATCGAGGCGGCGCGCATGGTGAGCAAGCGGGCTGCGTCGATCTCGGTAGCCATATCGGCCAGCTTCCACTGGATTGCCTGAAACTCACCAATCGCCTTGCCGAATTGTTTGCGCTCTTTGGAATAATTCAGCGCGGCCTCGTATGCTCCTTGCGCCATGCCGAGCGATAAAGCGGCAATCGAGATGCGTCCGCCGTCGAGCACGCGCATGGCGTCGATAAAGCCGTCGCCTTCTTTACCCAACAAGTTCTCGGCGGGAATCACGCAGTCTTCAAAAATCATCTCCGCCGTATCGCTGGCGCGCAGGCCGAGCTTGTTTTCTTTCTTGCCGGGACGAAATCCCTTGGTGCCTTTGTCGACGATGAACGCGGAAAGCCCGTGCGTCTTGGCGGCGCGGTCGGTCACCGCAATTACCACCATCGCGTCGGCGTAGTGACCGTTGGTGCAGAAAGTTTTCGTGCCGTTGAGCACCCAGTTGTTGCCGCGGCGCTTCGCGGTCATGCGGGCGCTGCCGGCGTCCGATCCCGAGGAAGGCTCGGTTAGCCCCCATGCGCCGATGAATTGGCCGGTGGCGAGCTTGCTAACGTACTTCTTCTTTTGCTCTTCGGTGCCGGCGAGGAAAATGTGATTGGAACAGAGCGACGTATGCGCGGCCACGATAATGCCCACCGAACCATCCACTCGCGACAACTCTTCGATGGCGATCACATACTCAACGTAGCCCATGCCCGCACCGGCGTACTCGTTGGGGAACACAGTCCCCAACAATCCGAGTTTGCCCAATTCTTTCACGGTAGCGAGTGGAAACTCGCAGGCTTCGTCCCACTTCATGACATTAGGCAAAATCTCGCGCTCGGCAAACTCACGAACGGTTTTCTTCAGTTGCTGCTGCTCGTCGTTCAGTTGAAAATCCAAGATTCCTCCACCCGCGGCGGCTGATTTTGATTAGAACATAGCGGCAGAAGTGGAAAAAGTTACCTCAGGAAGGAGCGAGTGGAAATGCGCGGAGCCGCGTCTTTATTGAGGATTATGAGTGGAAAAACCTTCAGCCCTACCGACCGGATGGTTTGCCAATCCCAGCCGAAAATAGCTTTCTCCAACGAAGCGAAGAACTATCGAGCGATCTCGGCTTCTCCGATGAACCTTTCGAACACTTCGTTCGAAAGCAAGCGACCGCGCGAGGTCAGACGGACAACGTCACCTTGCTGCACCATCATTTCGCTCTCGACGAGCTCTCTAATCGCAGCGCGCGTGGCTTCAACCGCATCCTCGCCGAACTTGGCTTCGAGTTCCCGCAAACTTACGCCTCTTGTCAGACGGAGGCCGAGAAAGAAACTCTCCTCCAAGGCGGCTTGATGCGACACCGTAGTTCGCTGCAAGGCCGCACCATTCACGTATTGCTCAAGAGAATCTGCGGATGCAAACCGTACGGCATTCGTGTCTGTTGACGAGGAAAGCAGCATCGAATGCGCATCCACGCCAAAGCCAAAGTAAGGCTGGCCCGTCCAATACTTCAAATTGTGGCGCGATTCCCAGCCGTCAAGTGCGAAGTTCGAAATTTCATATTGCCGAATGCCACCAGCTTCCAGCCGATCGCAAGCGGTTAAGTAGAAATCTGCCACGGCTTCTTCATCCGGCACAAAATGCGCGTGGTAGCGCGTGCCGCCTGCGATTACTTCCCGCCCCAGCCGCGAGTCTTCATCCACCTCCAGCATGTAGACGCTCACACGCGGAACGCCGGTCGCGATGGCTTCGGCTAAAGAGAGATCCCAACTCGCGGCAGTCTGGTGGGGCAATCCGGCGATCAGGTCGACGTTGATGTTCGCGATTCCAGCTGCGCGCAGACGGGCGATATCCTCGAGCACCGTCGCCCGCTTGTGCAGACGGCCCACCGCAGCGGCCTCTTGATCCACAAACGACTGCACTCCCAGGCTCACGCGGTTCACCCCGCTGCGCAGCAAGCTCTCAAGCATTCCAGGCATCAGCGTCCCGGGAGCGCACTCGACTGTGATCTCCGCCTCGGGGCTGACTTCGAACTGCCGCCGCACGGCGCTGAACACTCGCTCCAATTGCGCCGCTTCAAGGACTGTGGGTGTTCCACCGCCCAGATAGATGGAATCCACCTCGCGTTCCAACTGTCCGCCCATCTCCGCCGCAATTTGCGCTGACTTGTCAATGTCGGCGCACACGCGATCCACATAGCGCTCAAAGACGGCGCGCGAAAACACATCGGAGGCGAAGTTGCAGTAGCTGCACTTCGTGCGGCAGAACGGTACGGAAATGTAAATACCGAGAGGCATGCCAGACCATTATCCCATCTCCAATCAATGCTCGGTCGGCAAACCTTTTCCATCCGGGCGACTGCCGCAAGAATCTATATTGCGATAACCTAATTAACAGAGTTTTCCGGCAAGAATCGCACTGCCCGAACGACAACAATCGCAATGTCTCAGGAAGAAGAAGTATTAGGCAAAGCTTACGACAGCCGCCTGATGGCGCGGCTGCTGAAGTATCTGCGTCCCTACCGCTGGCAGGTGGCGATCGCACTCGTCTCGATTCTTCTGAAGTCTTTCGCCGATGTGCTCGGACCCTATCTCACCAAAGTGGCGATTGACCGCTACCTCGCGCCCAAAGAGGTGGCTACCAGCATCTCTTCAGGCATTTGGAGTTGGCTCAGCCCGCGCGCCGTTACCGGCATCGCGCAGATAGCAGCGATCTATGTAGGACTTCTCTGCTTCAGCTTCCTGCTCGAGTTCCTGCAGACCTATTATATGCAGTGGACCGGCCAGAAAGTGATGTTCGATCTGCGCCGGCAGATCTTCCGGCACCTGCAGCGGCTGCACGTTGGCTTCTTCGACAAGAATCCGGTCGGCCGGCTGGTAACCCGCGTCACCACAGACGTGGACGCGTTGAATGAGATGTTCACCTCTGGCGTAGTTTCGATTTTCGAAGATTTGTTTGTGCTCTTCGGAATTCTGGGCGTGATGCTGTGCATGAACTGGAAGCTAGCGTTGATCACATTTGCCGTGCTTCCTTTCATTGTGGGAGCCACCAAGATTTTTCGCGACCGAGTACGCGATTCCTACCGCCGCATTCGCGTCGCGATCGCGCGCATTAATTCTTACCTGCAAGAGCACATTAGCGGCATGGTGGTGCTGCAGCTCTTTAATCGCGAGCGCAAGGCCTACGACCGCTTCGAAGACATCAACCGCAGCCACATGGAAGCGTACAAAGACGCGATCATGGCGTACTCGGTGTACTACCCCGCGATTGACGTTCTCTCCTCGATTGCGATTGCCTGCGTCATTTGGTTTGGCGGCGGTGACGTGATGCGTCATATCAATGTGACCAGCGTGGCCGTCAGCTTTAACTGGAAGACGCTGGTCAGTTTCCGCCTGGTCTCCACGGTGGCGTCGCTGGGCGTGCTGGTCGCTTTTATTCAGTATGCGCTACGCTTTTTCCGTCCCATCATGGACTTCAGCGAAAAATACAACATCCTGCAATCGGCTATGGCCGCCAGCGAGCGCATCTTCAAGCTGCTGGATACGCCGGTGCAGGTAGTCTCGCCCGCAGTGACCAAACGCCGCGAAGGTCCTGGCCGCATCGAGTTCGACCACGTATGGTTCGCCTACCGCGACGTCGAACCTGGCAAGGACGATGGGGGAAAGAAGGACCATGTGGGAACGACAGCTCGTGTGGGGACGGGCACTCTTGCCCGTCCAGCCGAGCAGAGCTCGGCAGGCTCCTCTCTGACCACAAGTATTTCCCCAGCCAGCGACCCCGCCCCCGACTGGGTCCTCCGCGACGTCACCTTCGTCATCGAGCCCGGCGAGACCGTAGCGATCGTCGGCCACACTGGAGCTGGCAAGACCACGCTGATCTCGCTGCTGCTGCGCTTTTACGATGTGCAGAAGGGCGCGATCCGAATTGACGGTGTTGACGTTAAAGACATGGATCTTGCCGACCTGCGCAGCCGCTTCGGCGTGGTCCTGCAAGATCCGTTCTTATTCAGCGGAACGATCGGCGGCAACATCCGGCTGGGGACCAAGCGCATCCAAGACAAAGACATTGAGAAGGCGGCCGAGGATGTAAACCTCGCCGACTTCATCCGTGCGCTACCCAAGGGATTCGACGAAGAAGTCCGGGAGCGCGGCTCCACACTTTCGACCGGACAGAAGCAGCTCATCTCTTTCGCGCGCGCCCTGGCCCACGAACCGAAAATCCTGATTCTTGACGAAGCCACTTCCAGCGTGGACACCGAAACCGAATTCCGCGTACGCGACGCCCTGAACCGCATGGTCGAAGGCCGAACGTCGCTGATCATCGCCCACCGGCTCTCGACGGTGCAGCGCGCCGACAAAATTATCGTCATGCACAAAAGCCAGGTCCGCGAGATGGGCACCCACCAGCAACTGCTCGCCCAGCGCGGGATTTATTTCAAGCTCTACCAGCTTCAGTACAAGGATCAGGAGCTGAATGTGGCGCGGGCGCGGGCGCCCGCGCCCGCGAATGCGGATGGCTTGAGGGAGCCGGAAGTCACCGCCAGCGCGGATGATTAGGTTTCGGCCTTACAATGCTCTCTTGCGAGTCCTGATCTCAGCCGGCGAAGCTTCCGGAGAAATGTATGGGGCGCAGCTCATTGAAGCCCTTCAGCGGGCTGCCAGCAGAGAGCCTGCGGAGCTTCGCTCCGGCGGACAGCCGGTGGCGGCTGTCCCCACACAACCTTCGATTGAATTCTTCGGCGTGGGCGGAGAGCGCATGCGCGCCGCTGGCTGCGACACTGTCGTCGACGCGAAAGATCTCTCCGTGGTCGGCATCACTGAAATCCTCAGCCACTTGCCCAAGATTCTCGGCCTCTACCGGCTGCTGATCAAAGAAGCCGACAAGCGCAAGCCCGATCTCGCCATTGTGATCGATTCGCCCGCGTTCAACTGGCGCGTAGCCCGGCAGATGAAGAAGCGCGGCATTCCTGTGGTCTACTACGTCGCGCCGCAGTTCTGGGCGTGGCGGCAGGGGCGGGTTCGCCTGCTGCGGGATTACATCGACAAGGCGCTAGTGATCTTTCCCTTCGAAGAAAAGTTTTATCGCGACCGCAGCGTGGACGCGATCTTCGTCGGCCATCCTTTGGCCGAGTTGACGCCTCCGGCCATCGAGCGCGGCGACTACGCAGCACAATTTCATCTTGATCCCGGGAAACATTGGATCACCCTGATGCCCGGCAGCCGCGTGAAAGAAGTCCGCATGAACCTGCCCACGATTCTGGAAGCAGCCGCGCAACTTGGCTCCGCATATGAATTCCTGCTTCCGGTCGCTCCCACCCTCCAACGCACGTTCCTGCAAAATCTGATTGGCAAAAATCTGGTTGGCCCAAATTCGACCCAGCGCAAAATCACGCTGGTCCCCGAGTCGCTGCCAGCCTTAGCGCACTCCCGCGCCGGGATCGTGGCCAGCGGAACCGCAACCGTGGAGGCGGCAATGATTAGCACGCCGTTCGTGATGGTCTACCGGGTTTCTCCGTTGACTTACATGCTGGGCAAACCGCGCGTGAAAGTGCCGTATTTCGCCATGGTCAATCTGATCGCTGGGCGGGAGGTGGTTCCGGAATTGGTGCAGCACGATTTCACGGCGAAGAACGTGGTCGAGCGCCTACAGGAAATTTTGCCCGACGGCACGGCGCGGGATCGGATGATCGAGGGAATGGCGAACGTGCGGCATCAGCTGCGCCCACCGAAGGACGACAGCGGAACTCTAACTCTTACGCCGGCGGAACGGGCAGCGGAAATTATTCTATCGCTTGGCCGATCACCGAATCTGTAGTTCCTATGCCCAGTATCACAATATTTTACAAAGGGTTTTACAAAACCTGCTCCGGAATCGGGTAACTTGGTAAGAGTGAACTGGCTCATGCTCCACGGGCAGGAGGATTCGGCGTGAGGCGCTTGGCAAGAC
>Ga0210384_10004099_pt1 | contig 16424 bp, 13 predicted proteins | sample IncBWH2MmetaG_FD_160574 | JGI IMG/M metagenome (GOLD analysis project Ga0210384, IMG submission 160574) | Forest soil microbial communities from Barre Woods Harvard Forest LTER site, Petersham, Massachusetts, United States - Inc-BW-H-2-M | ecosystem: Environmental > Terrestrial > Soil >...
GAATCCGGGCTCCGGCTCGTCGAGGTTGATCGTCGGATGCAGGTAACCATCTTCCATCTGCACGAGCAAGGCCACCAGCTCGACCAGACCCGCCGCGGTCAGACAGTGGCCGAGCATGGACTTCGTCGCGTTGACCGGGATGCGGTATGCATGAGCACCGAATACCTGTTTGATCGCCTCGACCTCGGCGGCGTCAGCGAGGACCGTCGAGGTACCGTGCGCGTTGATGTAGTTGACCTGCTCCGGTTCGACGGCCGCATCGCGTAGAGCGCCACGCATGACGCGCACCTGACCTTCGACGACCGGCCTAGGCAGCCGTGTCGCGTCACACGTCGACACGCCACCCAGCAGCTCGGCATGGATCCGCGCGTCGCGGGCGCGGGCGGCGGCGAGGGTCTCGAGGATGACGGCACCGGCACCCTCGCCGGGGACGAATCCCTGGCGCCGAGAGTCGAAAGGCCGGCTGGCATGGGTCGGGGCGTCGCCGAAGGATTGCCACACGAGCGCATTCATCAGGGCCCAACCCTGCAGCGCGACCGGATCCAGCTCTTGGGTGGCGGCCGAGACAACCACCGCGTCCAGGCGGCCCGCGCGCAGGAGATCGATCGCGCAAAGCAGCGCCGCGTTGCCGCTCGCGCAGGCATTGCCGACCATGTAGTTGGGGCCCTTGATGGTCAAGAGTTCGCCGACCTTGCCAAGCACGTCGGTGTCCCAGAACACCATCCCCAAGCGGGGATCGATGGATTCAGGGTCTTGGTCAAAGGCGCGGACGTTCTGCACGAAGTAGTTGTTGTTCAGATTGTTGCCGCCGGCGACGTGCCCTACTCGCTCGGGATCGAGCCCGCTATCGTGCAGACCGGCGTCGACATAGGCCTGGAGGGCTGCGGCGCCGGCCAACCGTCCGGTCAGGGGCGTGGCGCGCAGGACCTTGCGCGCCCGTTTGGTCAGGTCAGGGGGATAGCCCGCCCCGACCCGCTCGAAGTGTCCGCCCAAGTCGAAGTCACACATGTCGCCGCCGATTTTGGACAGAGTACGTTCGTCCATGTGCTTCCAGCGTGTGATCGCAGAACGTCCCGCCCGAAGCGAGGCGCTGAACTCGGCGGGCGTCTCACCGATTGGGGTCACGACCCCCATGCCGGTTACGACCACGCGGCGTGTGTCATCGCGCCGACCGTTCGTGCTCATATGGTTCTCATCGGAGCCAGCCAGCCTCTCGATACCAGTCCACGGTCACGGTCGCCCCCTTCCTCAACCCGACCTGGGGGACGACGCCAAGTTGCCGTCGCGCCTTGCGCGTATCGCAAAGCCAGTTCCCGGCAGCCTCCCGCACCTTTCCTCGAGAGAAATAGCCCGGTCGTCCCCCGAACCACGCCCAAGCGTCCGCGCCGGTGGCCAAGGCGAGCAGAATCGGCACGGGAATTCGCAACGGGGTGGGGTGTACGCCCAGGGCCTCGCCCAAGACGTCGCCCACCTGCTCCCATGTGAAGGCGCCGTCGCCGGCCACGTGGAAGATTTCACCGGAGGGCACCGCTGCCTCGCCAGCGGTCAGGAGGGCCGTCACCAGATCCTGAACGTAGCACAGACTGAGAGTCCGCGATGGACCGGCAGGCATTGGCAGAAGACCTCGGGCCACCCACCGGACGACCTCCAAGACGCCGCGGTCTCGAGGCCCGTACACGACGGCGGGGCGCAGCACGGTGACGTGGAGGCTGTCCCGCGCACCGAGAACGGCCGTCTCCCCCTGCAACTTGCTCCACCCATAGGGGGAGACCGGACATGGCGAGACGTCCTCGGCACACGCCGTAGCCTGCCGCGTAGGGCCCACCGCGGCAAGGCTGCTCAGATGGACGAGGCGGCGTGGCCCCCTCGGTGCTTCCAGGCACGCGTGGACCAGATGGCGAGTTCCCTCACCATTGACGCGGAAGAAATCCGGCGCCGCGCGGGCCCGCGTCAATCCGGCCACGTGGTAGACCTGGTCCACTCCGCGCACACCCTCCAGGAGAGAACGCGGCTCGTCCATGCGCCCGTGGGCAATCGTCACCGACGGCAGCCCCGCGATCCAGCCGAGCCGTTGGGTGTCCCTGACAAGACAGCGGACCTCGTGGCCCTGAGCGAGTAACGCCTCCACGAGATGGCTTCCGATGAATCCCGTCCCGCCGGTCACCAGAACCCGCACGGTGCCTCTTTACACGAGTGGTTTTTCATAGATTCGGTAGGTCTTCGACCTCCGTGCACCGAGTCTTCTCAGGACCGCATTGGCTGCCGTATTGCTCTCGAGTATCCAGGACAGCTCGCCCTTCCGGTAGTTCCGGTTCTTCTTGGCGAGATCGTACGTCCGACAGCAGAAGACGACCTCGATTCCTCTCAGACGGTGTTCTTGCCGGACCCCCAGGATGGGCATGCGCCAGGAGCTGACCCTCCGCCTATGCCAGAGGATCTTCAGCAAACCCAGGGGGAACAGCCGACCGCTCGCTTTCTTGAGGACCTGATTCATGTCGGGAAGCACCAGAGACATACCGGCCGGCTCGCCGTCGTACTCGGCGATGAAGAACAGGTTCCGGTCGTAGATCGACTTGAACTCGCCGACAACACGATCGAACTCCTCGTCGGTAAGAGGGACGGCACCCCAGTTCTCGGACCAGGCTTCCGCGTATATCTTCTTTATTCGCTGCATCTCATTCTTGAAATCTCGTATATCCACCGTCCGGACGACGAGCTTGGGGTCCTCGAGAACAAGATCGGACATGACGCGCAATCGCTCTGGGATCTCCTCACTTTCGGACATGGCATACGCGTACAGATCCTGGATCTTCTGCAGGCCGTGTCCTTCGATCAAATCGGCATAGTACGGGGGATTGTAGGTCATCCGGATAAGAGGCGGCTCATCGAAGGCATCGAGGAGCAATCCGACTTCATGGTTCACCGAGAAGCTCATGGGCCCTCTCATGGCCTTGAGTCCCCGCTCCGACAACCAGGTCGACGCCACGCCGAACAGGGCATTGGCTACCGCTTGATCGTCGATGCATTCGAAGAAGCCGAAGAATCCGGCTCCGTCATTGTGGACCCGGATGTGCTGATTGTTCTCGTGGGCGGAGATTCTTCCCACCGGCTCGTCACCTCGAAACGCCATGAAGAGCTGGGCGGTCGAATGGGACAGGTACGGATTCTTGCCCGGCGTGAAGAATTGAAGCTGGTCGAGGATCAGAGGGGGAACCCAGTTGGGATCGTCCCGATAAATTCTCCACGGGAACTTGATGAATGGCTTGAGGTGCCTTCTGTTCCCCAATTCGATACGACGTATCGAGACGGGGATCGAACTCGCCATGCCTGCCCTCCGCCGGATGAGAATATGATCTTATCGAAAAAAGTGTCTCAACTGGAACACGTGAAAAGTGTCTAAAAGTGAACAGTCGGATGGTCGTGTCCAACGACTCCGGGCGCGTGGTAGCCTATTTTTGAATCGGGCACGGGCGGTCTTGGCCGTTGGCGGGCGGCCCGCGCGTCCGACTGCACGTCGAGAGGATGCCAAGACCAACACGTGGGCTTGTGAGCCGGTTGCCCGGGTCCCGGAGATAAACCCCGCCGTGGATCCCAAGTATCGGTTCCTCGATCCGCCGGCTGGACCGAAGACGTTGGTCGACCTGCTGCGCCAGCGGGCCGAATTTCAAGCAGACGATCGGGCTTATACGTTTTTGGTCGACGGAGAGTCCGAGGAAGTCCATCTGACGTACCGCGAGCTGGACCGAAAGGCTCGCGCCATCGGAGCCTGGCTGGCGTCGCAGGATCTGAGGGGTCAGCGGGCCCTGCTCCTCTACCCGCCCGGACTGGATTTCATCGCGGCGTTCTTCGGCTGTCAGTATGCCGAAGTGGTCGCGGTGCCGGCTTATCCGCCGCGCATGAATCGGGCGCCTACCCGGATTCAGGCGATTGCCGCCGATGCGGGCGCGACGGTGGCGTTGACAACCGATGCGGTGCTGGATCGGATCAGGCCACTGGTTGATCGGACACCGGATCTGAAAGCCCTTCGCTGGCTCTCCACCGACCGGACCGCTCACGGGGACGACCCGGAGTACGAGCGGCGGTGGCAGCGGCCGGAGATCACCGGCGACACGCTGGCCTTCCTGCAATACACCTCGGGCTCGACGGGGACCCCTAAAGGGGTGATGCTGAGCCATACAAACCTCTTGCACAATTCGGCGCTGATCGCCTATGCCTTCGAGCACACGCGGTCAGCCTCTGGCGTGTTCTGGCTGCCGAGCTACCACGACATGGGATTGGTAGGCGGCATTCTGCAGCCGCTCTACGTAGGTCGCCCGAATATCCTGATGTCGCCCATGGCGTTCGTGCAGAAGCCGTTCCGGTGGCTCCAGGCCATATCCCGCTACCGCGGGACGACGAGCGGGGGCCCGGATTTCGCCTTCGACCTCTGCGTTCGCAAGATCACACCCGAGGAGCGGGCCACGCTGGATCTGAGCAGCTGGACGGTGGCGTTCAGCGGCGGCGAGCCGGTGCGGGCGGAGACCCTAGGGCGATTTGCGGAGACGTTTGCGTCTTGCCGTTTCCGGCCGGAAGCCTTTTACCCCTGCTACGGTCTGGCGGAGGCGACACTGCTGGTGTCCGGCGGGCAGAAGACCGCCGCGCCAGTCGTCCGCGGGTTCGATGGCAAGTCGTTGGAGGCAGACCGCGTCGTGCCGATCGCAATCGGCAACGGGGGCGCCCGTGCCCTGGTCGGTTGCGGACAGCCAATGCCTGACCAGCAGACGGTCATTGCCGATCCGAACCGGTCGACCTGTATGCCGGCCGGCCAGGTTGGCGAGGTCTGGGTGTCGGGGCCAAGCGTCGCGCAAGGATATTGGCAGCGCACCTCCGAATCGGAGCAGACGTTCCGCGCATACCTGCGAGACACGGGCGAAGGCCCGTTCCTGCGCACCGGTGATTTGGGCTTCACCCACGACGGCGAGTTGTTCGTCACCGGCCGGCTGAAGGATCTGGTGATCGTCCACGGCCGCAACCACTACCCACAGGACATCGAAGCCACGGTGGCGAAGAGTTACTCCGGCTGGAGCGCGGCGTTCACGGTGGAGGAGGGTCCGGAACAGAAGTTGGTGGTCACCGTGGAGCTGGAACGGCGCCAGCGGGTGAAGGCATCGCGGGTAGTTGAAGAGATCCGCCGGGACGTGGCCAGGGCACATGATCTGGTGGTCGACGCGATTGTGCTCGTGCGCGCCGGGAGTATTCCCAGGACGTCCAGCGGCAAGATCCAGCGGCACGCCTGTCGTGAGGCGTTCCTGGTCCGGAGCCTGGACGTGATCGCCGAGTGGCATCGGGCTGCGAGCGATTCGCCGGTCGCTGCGCCCTCGGCTCCGCGCCGTGGGCGGGCGCGCCGAGTACCGACATCCCAGGTCCAAAGTCGCGGCGAGGCCGGCGAGCCGCGTCGGCTAGAGGCCGCGCGCGACCGATCGGGTTCGAAGGGTAGCCGCCCGGCCCGCGGCCAGACACTCGAAGCGACGACCGAGGTCGTGTTGGACGTGGTCCGGGCGATCGGCAAGGACCGGACGATCGGGCTCGAGCTGGATTCGTCGATCGTCGAGCTGGGGCTGGACTCGCTTGAGCGAATGGAGATCGTCGCAGCGCTGGAGGACCACTTCGGCGGCCGGCTCCCGGACCATGTGATCGCCGAGATGTACACGTGTCGCGAAGTCATCGACGCGGTCCAGAAACATCTCGTGGACGGCCGGGACCCTCGTCGGGCGGCGCGGGCGGCCGAGGTCCCGTCGGAAGACTACCGGTTCGATCGTTTTCCCGAATACGTCAAGCTGAAACAGAACCTCGAGATGCTCGACGCGACGGGATTGAGCAACCCATTCTTCAAGGTCCATGAGCGAGTCGCCAACGACACGACCGTGATCGACGGTCGAGAGATGATCAACTTCTCCAGCTACAACTACGTGGGCATGTCGGGCGACCCGGTGGTGGCCGCCGCCGCCCACGCCGCGGTCGATCGCTACGGCACATCGGTTTCGGCCAGTCGCCTGGTTTCCGGAGAGACGGGCCTGCACCGTGAGCTGGAGAGGGCGATTGCCGACTTCATCGGCACCGCCGACGCGATCGCCTTCGTCGGAGGGCACTCGACGAACGAAACCACGGTGGGCCACTTGTTCGGCCCGGGCGACCTGATCCTCCACGACGCCCTGGCGCACAACAGCATCGTCCAAGGGTCGATGTTGTCCCGGGCCCAGCGGCGTCCGTTTCCCCACAACGACTGGCGGACGGTGGACAAGCTGCTGGCCGACTTGCGTGGCGACTATCGCCGCGTGCTGGTGGCGATCGAGGGTGTCTATAGCACGGATGGCGATATCCCGGATCTGCCGCGGTTCATCGAAGTCGGGAAGCGCCACAAGGCCTTGCTGATGGTCGACGAGGCCCACTCCGCCGGCGTCCTCGGGCCCCACGGGCGCGGCATCGGCGAGCACTTCGGCGTGGATCCCGGGGACGTCGACCTGTGGATGGGCACACTGAGTAAATCGTTCGGCAGTTGCGGCGGATACATTGCCGGTTGTCGGGAGATGGTCGAGTATCTGAAGTACACGGCGCCGGGTTTCGTGTACAGCGTCGGGATCTCGCCGGCCAACGCGGCCGCCGCCCTGGCGGCGATCCGGGTGCTGACGGACGAGCCCGAGAGGGTGGGCCGGCTTCGCGAACGGGCCCGACTGTTCCTGACGCTGGCTCGGTCGCGGGGATTGAACACCGGCCTGAGCCAGGACTCGCCGATCGTACCGGTGATCCTGGGGGACTCGATTCATTGCTTGCGGCTCTCGATGGCGATGTTCGACCGCGGGATCAACGTCCAGCCGATTCTCTATCCCGCCGTCGAGGAGCGGGCGGCGCGGCTGCGGTTCTTCATCACGGCCAGCCACACCGAGGAGCAGATCCGCCACGCGATCGATGTCACCGCCGAAGAGGTCGAGCGAATCAACCCGAGATACCTGGGCCACGCCGGACCGGTTCCCGACTAGGCAGGGCCTCCGCGTCCTTCACCGGTCAGGCCTCGCGGGCGACAGGCGGGCCGGCGAGGCGGCGGCGAGTAGGTGTCCCCATAGCAGCCCCACGCCGATCCAGAACAGTTCGCGCACTCGGCTGACCAGGCCCGCATAGATCCCGACCTCCGGCGGCAGGCCGAAGACCGGCAGGATCAGGTACAGCCCGCCTTCGCGCACGCCGAGGTCGAACGGCACGAAGAACAGGACGTTGAGCGCGAGGGAGCTGGCCGCATCGATGCAGAGAGCGGTCGTGAACGGGATGTCGTAGCCGAGCGCGCGGAGGGTGAAGAAGATCTCCCCGGTCATCGCGAGGCGCGCGAGCACCTCGAAAATCCAGGCCCCCAGCCAGACCTGCCGCATCGTGCCGAGATCGCCGAGATGGACGTCGATCTCGCGCAGGGTCGTCTCGTGGGCGAGAAGGAAGCGCTGCAGCTGGCCGAAGCGCGGTCGCCGCGAGGCGAAGGCCATCAGGGCGGCGAACACGCCGCGCTCCGCCCGCGCGATCGAGACGACGGTCGCGACCAGCACACTCACGAGCACGACGAGCGCCACCATCGCGACGGCGCGCTGCCGCGCCGGGGCGACACACACGAACACGATGAGTCCGATCAGCCAGTGGGTGACGGTGGCCGAGGTGTTGAACGCCTTGAAGGCGATGGTGGCGAACACGGCGCGCGCGCGCTCGATCCACTCGGAGAGCACCATGATGCGGAACGGCTCCCCGCCCATGTGTAAGACGGGGGTCGCGTAATTCATGGCGAACCCGGCGACGATCGTGCCGAGGATGCGCGGGGGTCCGACGCGGTGGCGGTCGCATCCCAGGAGCAGGCCGAGGGTGCAGCTGTTGAGGCAATAGGTCACGCACCAGGCGCCGAGGATGGCCAGGAACCACCAGCCGGTGGCGATGACGTTCTGGCGGATGACGGTGAAGCCGAGGCTCCAGAGCAGCCAGGCGAACACAGCACTGCCGGCGGCCAGCATCGCGAAGCGCACCCCGCGCAGGGAGAGTCCCCTCATGAGCGACGTTCCGACCTGCGCGCCCCTCGTACCTCGGCCAGCAGCCGCTGGTTGTTCCGATTCTGGACCAACGAGACCCAGACGAGCAGGGGGTTCAGGAACATGATCTCGAACCCCAGATACAGGAGCGGCCGGTCCGCGCACACCGCCACCGCCAGGACGAACATCCGAGTGTTGGTGGTGAGGATGTTGTAGTACTTGAGCAACGGCCGGTTCAGCTCGCGATACGCCTCGGTCAGCCAGGCGGGCCGTTCCTCGGGATAGCTCGCCGCGACCTCTCGCTGGAGCGCACGGAAGCTTCGCGTGAGCATCTCCTGCTGGCGCGTGTAGTTCAGATACAGGCGGAGCGCCAACTTGCGCGCGCGGTCGTGCGGCCAGGAGAGGGCGCGATAGTCGGCCTCCACCCGCCGTGCCTCGTCCAGCTCGGCGTGTCCGACGCCACCGAAATAGAGGAACGCGTTCCGATAGTAGTCGGCCACGGAGGATTGCATCGAGTGTGACACGGCCGCCACCAGGATGAGCCCGATCGCGGCGAGGGTGCCGAGATCGCCCGCGATGCGGATGGTCAGGTGAAGGTAGATGCTCGCGAAGACGAGGTTGCTGGATAGGCCGTCGAGAATTCGACCGAGCTTCGAGTACTGTCCGGAGAGGCGCGCGAGCTGGCCGTCCGCGGAGTCGAGCGTCTCGGAGGCGATGAGCAGCGCGATTCCCCACGCGGAAGGGACCCAACCTCGATAGAGGAAGAGGTGCCCGGCGAGGATCCCGAGGAGCCCGCCAATGGCCGTCACCGCATTCGGCGTGAGGCCCAAGCGCCGGGCGGCGCGCGCGAGCTGGTAACCGAGCGGCCGGTAGATCCAGACGTCGAGGGTCTCTTCGACCTCCCGGGCTTTGTAGGTCGCGCGGACGCCCGGTGTGGCCGCCATTCCGCTCACGACGGACTCAGTCGCCGATCTGCTTCATCGCCGGCTCGACGAGCGCGGACGATCTTTTCAGCAGCGACGGCGTACGCGGCTCCAAAGCTCGGCGCGTCGTTCATGTCCATCACGATCATGAAGCCGTCCCTCGCGACGCTGAGGTCACTGCCATATACGAAGAGCGCGAGGGGGTCGGCCGGGGCCTCGGGCTGCTCGCGCATCGCGCGTAGGATCAGCGCCGCTCCCTGGGCTCCCTCACCATGCGACCCGGATGGGCGAAGTGCGACCTCCCCTTGCGAGCCATCCTGCGCCGCGGTTGGCTCGCGGTCAAGAAGTGGCTGATGGGACGGCCGTGGCGCCCATCGCGGCGGGGAGGCCGAACCCGAGGCGCTCGGCGCGAGCCACGGCTCCGCAGCTTGGCTGGCGCTTCGCGACTTACCCTCTGACCTCAGCCCGGCTAATCCTGGAGCGTCGCGAAGCGGCCGTCGTTGATAGAAGCCACCCTTTTGGTGCGTCCACAGGCCGCGGAGCGGCGCCGTGCGGTAGGCGTGGGTCGGCGACCGATCGGGTTGGAACGCGTCCACGCGATTTCCGAAGGCGCGTGGAGATTCTGGCCGGGCTCCGTGTACAGTTGGGTCCTCCTTAGGTTCCCGTCCTGGGCGAGGCGCCCGCGAGGGATGTGATGCATGCCTCCGACGCCCCCGTGGCACGGCCGCCAATGGGACTTTGGTCCAATGGTTCCGAGAGAGTTGGTGTAGCCGGCGGGTGGCCTAAAGTCCACTAGGCAGGTGGGACGACGTTGGCTAAATTCAGACCGTGATTGAAGGCCGACGGCACGGTCGAGCCACGAGAGCTGCAGGCGCGACGCTTCCCGTGGAGAGGACCCTCAGGCGGCTGGGCGGGGACGCTGCTCCAACCCAGCCTTTCACGCTGCCCGTGGACTCGGGTGAAGGGCGATGACGGCACTTTCACCTCTTGTCTTCGTCGTGGATGACAGCCCATCCGTCCGGAAGAGCCTGACTCGGTTGCTGACGTCGGCCGGCTACGGGGTCGAGGCGTTCGCCTCGGTTCGGGAGTTCCTCGCGCGCTCGCCGCACCCCGGCTCGTGCTGTTTGGTGCTCGACGTGAGGATGCCCGACCTGACCGGGATCCAGCTACAAGAGATGCTGGCGGCCGCGGGCCGCCGCATGTCCATCGTGTTCGTCACCGGCCACGCCGACGTTCCGACGAGCGTCAAGGCCATGAAGGCCGGGGCGGTCGATCTGCTCACCAAGCCGGTTGACGAACAGGATCTCATCGCCGCGATTCGGCGCGCGGTGACGAAGGACGAGCTCGATCGCGCCAGCGAGGTCCGCCGCGCGGAGATCCACCAGCGCGTCAGCCTACTGACCGCGCGCGAGACCGAGGTATTTGCCCTCGTCGTGACCGGGATGCTGAACAAGCAGAGCGCCGAGGCACTCGGCATCGGTGAGAAGACCGTGAAGGTTCATCGCGCTCGGGTCATGGAGAAGATGCGGGCCGGATCGGTGGCAGAGCTGGTCCGGCTGGCCGACGAGGCCGGTGTGACCGTACTTCCGGGAAGCAACGGAATGGTCCAACAAGCTCGCGTGAGCGACGGCCACGCACCGCGCGTGGAGAATTGAAGGCGGTCATGGTTGACGAGTGGAAGGCTAGACCTGACCGGCCCGGGGCGGTTCCGCTTCTTCACGTGCAGTTCAGCGAGCAACTAGCGCGGCTCAAGCTGGAGACGACGTGGTCTACCAGCCGACGCAACGCCATCACGTTGAGCCAAGAGCCGACGCTTCGACTGGTCCTGATGCTGCTCGGCAAGGGAATCACGATGCCCGCGCACCAGGCCGCCGGACCCCTGACCTTGCACGTCCTATCCGGCGCGGTAGCGTTTCGGGCCGCCGGCGGTACGGTGGAGATCGGGGCGGGAGAGCTTGTTGCGCTCGAGGGAGCCATCGAGCATGAGGTGGAGGCTCTGGAGGAGAGCGCCTGCCTGCTCACCCTAGCCGGCGCGTACTAGGGCAGGAGGGGGGCCATGCGAGGCGCGTTCAAGGTGGGCGACCATGTGAGCTGGAACTCCGAGGCCGGGCGCGTGCGCGGGATCATCCGAAAGAAGATCAGCGCGCCCATGGAGTTCAAGGGGTACACCGTTCGCGCCTCGAGGGAGGAGCCGCAATACGTGATCGAGAGCGACAAGACGGACCATGTGGCCGTGCATAAGGGGTCCGCGCTGCGCAAGATAGGTGGCCCCGCCGGGACACGGGCAACGTCGAGAAGCCGACGCGCCAAGCGCGGCACGGACTCCTGACCCGGCGATCCGCAGGGGCACACCGATTATCCGTTGGCGACGTCGTCTTTACGGGCGCGCGTACGGTGCGCGAGCGCACACTTGCTCAGATCGAGTCGGCGTCTCGTCGTCTCCGGACTAGCTCACGATGCGACGTGCAGAGGGACCGGCCGGCTTCGGGCGAGACCGATCGCGACGCGGGGCCCGCGATCTAGCCAGACCGCCAGCCGACGAGATGCTCGGCTACTACAATTCGGGCACTCTCCGGACCCGGTATCGGCAAACACCGCATTGCAATCCAGTTCGAGGCAGAGCGCAGCAGAACTGAGATCGAGTCTCAAGGTAGCCTCCTGGTACATCTCGTTCTCCTCACAGCCTCACCTTTCGTCGGGTGGCTAGGTCTGCCCACCACCCGTCGTCGCGCGGGCGAGCGGCCGGGCACTTCGAACGTAGTCGGCGCCGCCCGCTCCGGATGCCGAGATGTCCTGCGCTCCGGTCCGTTCCAGAATCTCCTGAGCCCGCTTCGTCCACGCCGCATTGTCCGCGTGCACGGAGAGGAGGATCCCGCCCTCCTTGACCCGGACCTCGTAGCGCTTCGCGGCGTGTTCGGGAATTCCCATGCCGATGAGCGCGCCGGCGATGCCGCCGGCTACTCCGCCCACCCCGACCCCCGCGAGCGCGCCCATGATCGGTCCAGCCGCGACCACGAGGCCCAAGCCCGGGATTGCCAGCGCGCCAATACCCACCAGCCAGCCCAAGGCGCCGCCCAGCACTGCGCCCGTTCCGGCGCCTGCGGCCGCACCCTCGGGAGCCCGAGTCCCCTTGTCGCGAGCGAAGTGCTTGGACCCGGCTTTCTCTGGAAAGAGCACGGAGATGTCCGCGCTGCGAAAGCCGGCCTCCTTGAGGACATCCACGGCGTTCTCCACGCCAGCGTAGTCGGCGTAGATACCCAACACGGCGATCTTTGCTTTGGACATGTTGACCTCCTTAAGTCGAGAAAAGATTCGTATGGAAGCCCTTGCGCTTCCTTCAGCTTCTCGGCGCTAATCTCGGTGTCGCAGCCTGAGTCTAGACAACGCCGGCGGGTCCGCCTATTGGACCTTGGCCTCCCCGGACGGCACTCGACCCACCCCGAAAGCCGTAGACCCAAGAGGCAATAGGCGCGCGCAAGTCCATCTGCATAGAGTCGGTCCGAGGAAGCGGCGGGGGTTCACTGAAGGGAAGGAGGCTCACCATGGATGGCATCAGGGATGGCATCAGGGATGGCATCAGAAAGCGACTCGAGCAGGAGCTGGAGACGGCGATATCCCGACTTCGCCCTCTGAATAGGGCGATGGCGGTTGAGGAGTTGCCGAGGGGGATCGGGTGCAGCTGCCACTTCGCCGACGAGGTGGACACGATCCAGGCCAGCGAGAGCCGGGAGATCGCACTCGCCACGCGCGAACTGCTGGTGACCCGCGTGAACCATCTGTCGGTGGCGCTCGATCAGCTCGACGAAGGGGAGTACGGCACCTGTGGGGAGTGCGGCGAGCCGGTTGCGCCGGCACGACTGCGTTTCATGCCCGAGGTGCAGCGCTGCGTCCGATGCCAGGACCGGTTGGAGCACATCGGCCGGCGTGCGTGATCGCCGGAAACTGGACGAAAACGGGCGCTCGCGAACCTGCCGACGGTCGGAGTGCATGAGCGAGCGGCTGGAGACGTCGGGCCGGCCCGGGTCCTCGATCTCCAGCCGCTCAATATCCGTTGAGCCTGACGAAACACCCGAGAAGGCCTCGGCGAAGCCAGGACCGAAGCCGGATGCGGAGAACGACGTGAAACGGCCGCGCCGGCCGGGAGGGGAGTACGCATTGGGGTCGTCGCCGGACGGATTGACGAGCGACGAGGCTCGGCGCCGGCTCGAGAAGTTCGGCCCCAACGCGTTGCCGGATACGAGCGGGCACCCGTTGCGCATGGCGCTCGAAAAATTCTGGGCGCCCGTTCCCTGGATGCTCGAGGCCGCCATCGTCCTCGAGCTGGGGCTCGGCAAGTATGTCGAGGCCGCAATCATTGCCAGTCTTCTGGTGTTCAATGCCGCCCTCGGGCTGTTTCAGGAGGGGCGCGCCCAGGCAACCCTTGCCGCGCTGAAGTCGAGGCTCGCGCTGACCGCGTCCGTCCGGCGCGACGGCGCGTGGACGACCGTACCCGCCGCCGCGCTGGTGCCGGGTGACGTGATAAAGCTGTCGCTCGGCGGCGTGGTTGCCGCGGATGTACACCTCACCGGGGGAGACGTCTTGCTCGACCAATCGATGCTCACCGGCGAATCAGTGCCCATCGAAGCTGGACCTGGGCTACTGACATATGCGGGGGTTCTGGTACGGCGCGGTGAGGCGGTGGCAGAGGTCACCGCGACCGGAGAGCGGACCAAGTTCGGCCGCACTGCGGAGCTCGTCCGCACCGCGCACGTCGTGAGTTCTCAGCAGAAGGCGGTTCTGCGCGTGGTGCGCAACCTCGCGGCATGCAATGGTGTCGTCATCGTGATGCTGGTGGCCTATGCTTACGTTCTCAAGATGGCGCTCGCCGAGATCATCCCCCTCGTCCTGACCGCGGTCCTCGCGTCGATCCCGGTCGCGCTGCCGGCTACCTTCACTCTCGCGTCGGCGCTCGGCGCACGGGCCTTGGCAAAGCGCGGCGTCCTTCCGACCCGCCTGTCCGCGGTCGATGAAGCGGCGACGATGGACGTCTTGTGCGCCGACAAGACCGGCACGCTGACGCGCAACGCGCTGGCGGTGACGGTGGTTCGGCCGATGGACGGATTCGACGAAGCGCGCGTTCTCGCGCTCGCCACGCTGGCCAGCTCGGATGGCGGGCAGGACCCGGTCGACGGAGCCATTCGGTCTGCCGCCGCCTTGGGCAAGGCGGTCGCCGATGCGCCGAAATTGATCGCGTTCGTGCCGTTCGATCCGGCGGCGAAGATGTCCGAGGCGACGGTCGCGGACGCGGCCGGCGGCTCGCAGCGCATCGTCAAGGGAGCGTATGCCGAGGTCAGCGGCCTCACCCAAGGTTCGCCGAGCGCGGCAGCGGCAGCGACGGAGCTCACGGGACGGGGTTTCAGAGTCCTGGCGGTCGCGGCCGGACCGCCGACGGCGATGAAGCTGGTCGGGCTCATCGCGCTCAGCGATCCACCTCGTACAGACTCGGCGGCGCACATCAGCGAATTACACGGACTGGGCGTGCGCACCGTAATGGTGACGGGCGATGCGCCGGCGACGGCCGCCATCGTGGCGCATGCGGTGGGGCTCGATGGAGCCGTCTGCCCGCCGGGTCCAATTCCCGACGGCGTACACCCGGAAGAGTTCGCGGTCTTTGCCGGTGTGCTTCCGGAGGGTAAATACAAGCTCGTCAAGGCATTTCAGACGGGGGGCCATACCGTCGGCATGTGCGGCGACGGCGCCAACGACGCGCCGGCGCTGCGCCAGGCGCAGATAGGAATCGCGGTCTCGACGGCAACCGATGTCGCCAAATCGGCGGCCGGGATGGTGCTGACCGAGCCCGGACTCGCCGGCATCGTTGCCGCGGTCAAGGAAGGGAGGGTGATCTTCCAGCGGATCCTGACCTATACCCTGAACTCCATTACGAAGAAGACCGTGCAGGTTCTGTTTCTGGCCGTGGGCCTGCTCATGACCGGCCATGCGATCCTGACGCCTTTGCTGATGGTCCTCATCATGATCACCGGCGATTTCCTCGGCATGTCGTTGACGACCGACAATGTCCGGCCATCGCGGACGTCGAATGCCTGGCAGATCGGCAACCTGACGATCGCGGGCGTCATGATGGGAATCGGCGAGTTGGCCTTTTGCACATCCGTCCTGGCGTTCGGCGTCTACCGGATGGGGTTCGACATTGAGACGCAGAGGACGCTGGCTTTTATCGCCATCGTGTTCGGCAACCAGGCGACGACGTATACCAATCGTGAGCGGCGGCGACTGTGGTCTTCTCGCCCAAGCCTCTGGGTAGTCGTTGCGTCCGTCGGCGATCTGCTGATCGCCTCGACGTTAGCCGTGGCAGGAATTGCCATGGCGCCCTTGCCGGGCATCGTGGTGGCCGGCACGTTGGCGGCGGCGGGGACCTTCGCGCTCGTGCTGGACGCGGTAAAGGTGCCACTATTGGTACGCCTCGGCATCGCGTAAGGCGAAATCACGCCGTGCGGAGCCCTCAAGCAGCGGCGTAGACCAAGGTCCACTAGGCACGCCGGATATGCACGACTAGAGTCGAGCTCGAATCACGATTCGTACGTCTTCGAGAAATGACCCGGCGGAGGCCGGACCAACCGTGACCAGGCCGCTTGCTGGACGTGACTCGCCGGGCCACCGGACCGGGTCTACCAAGCTCCGCGCGACTGACAGGGGCCGCGGTGCGTCTTCCAGCTCGCTCGTGGTCCGCACTCTCCGATCGCTGGGCTGGCGCCGTACCCTGTGTGTGTCGGTGTCCGCGCTGGTCCTGGTGCTCCTGCTCCCGACGGTGGGGCTCGTCCAGCACATCTACTTCGACCGGAGTGAGTTGCCCGACCTCGAACCATTCATCCGGTTCGACCTTCCCGCGATCGGCCAGGTCTACGACACCAACGGCAAGGTACTGGTCGAGCTGGCACGCGAGTATCGCCGCGGCGTCCCCTATGATGAGGTGCCTCCCGTTCTTCGGGCCGCCATCCTGGCGGCCGAAGACAAGAACTTCTTCTCGCACTCGGGCGTAGAGTACCGGGCGCTGCTCCGGGTGGCGTACAAGACCGCCATGCACTCGGTGGCCGCCTGGCGGAGAGGCGGCTTCCGGTTGCGGCTGCGCTTCCCACAGGGGGGCTCGACGCTGACCCAGCAGCTCGTCCGCGGCTACTTCCTCCGGGACCGCGTGAGCCGCGAGAACGGCGCGGTCCTCATCCGCGACAGTGTGACGTCGCGGCTGCTCTCCGTGGTCTTTGGCGTGCCGACCACGAACAAGCTCTTGCGGAAGATCGAGGAAGTCCGCCTCGCTCTTTGGCTCGAGGAGGAGATGCGCCGGCGCTACGGCTCGCAGGAGCAGGCGAAGCACGAGATCTTCGCCCGTGCCGCCAACCTCAACTACCTGGGTAACGGTCGCTACGGTCTTGCCGCCGCCTCGGAGTATTACTTCGGCAAGTCTCTCTCG